>AUXO018278590.1_pt1 | contig 14687 bp, 15 predicted proteins | sample 768731 | NCBI WGS metagenome assembly AUXO01 (sample SAMN02715735, study PRJNA202380) | gut metagenome | biome: sheep rumen | host: Ovis aries | place: New Zealand: Palmerston North | reverse complement strand
CTTTTCAAAATTGCAGAAGAGCGTGGATTGATAATGATGGATGCTATCAAGACCGCTTATGCCACTGCGTATGAACGATTGGTCCTTCTTGCAAAAGGAGGAAAAATTGGAAAGGTCGTATCTGTTGATGCGGTTTGTACGAGTCTACGAGATGGGCTAACAATTGAAGGAACTGATTTATCAAGGAAATGGAACAGCATGTGTGGGTGGGCTCCCGCCGCGCTGCTTCCTATTTTCCATGTATTAGGAACGGACTATAAGCAAAAAACAATTTCCACCATGTTCCTCGATAAGGCAGCAAACATGGATGCCTTCACTAAGATCGATTTTATTTACCCGAAAGCTGTTGCATCCATCAAAGTTGCTAAGGGCGCAAAAGCTGAGGGTGAGCTTATCATTGCCGGTACTAAAGGTTATATATATGTGCCTGCTCCATGGTGGAAGACGGATTATTTTGAAGTTCGGTATGAGCACCAAGAGGAGAATAAGCGGTTTTTCTATCAATTGGATGGTGAGGGTATAAGATATGAAATTGTTGCCTTTGCAAAGTCCATAGAGATGAAGAAAAACATAAGTTACATCACAGAGAAAGTTTCCGGATGTATAGCTCAGATTATTGGAGATTTTAACAATCGAAAAGATTTCGTAGAAGTATCATAAAGAGTGCTGAATGGAGCAGAGAAGATGCGTATTCTAATTTATATGGATAATGGGTTTGACACGCATGGTCCTTCATTACATCTGTATAAATCCTTAATTATTGATTTGCTTAGAGCTGGACATATAGTTCATATGCTCTCAAGTCACTCTACCGGACAAAATCCGGATGTGCCAGAAGAGTTTAAGCAGTTTTCTGGCTTCAGTAATGAACTTATTCCCAGAAAAGTTGTAGATAAAAAGAAATTTGCTAAGCGGTATTTATACGGCGTCAAATACAGTTTCGATAGCATTCCGTTTCTAAAAAAACAAAAAGACTTTGATGTTATGATGGTGCAGTCATGCGCATGGGCAACATTTCCGGTGCATTTTGCTACGAAATATGTAAAAGCACCAGTTGTGTATAATGTTCAGGATATGTTCCCAGGTGCTTCTATTGCAAACGGAGTCATGAACAAAAAGTGGATGCAGAGATTCTTTTATGCCTTTCAGAAGCTAGCATACAAAGAAGCAACTCATATCACGGTCATATCCGAAGACATGAAGCGAAAAGTGGTGGAGCAGGGAGTTAAAGCAGAGAAAATTACGGTTATTCCGGACTGGTACGATGACCAGAGTGTCCACGAGATTCCTTGGGAAGAAAACTTGATTGTCAAAAAATACGAAATGCAGAAGGACATTTTCTATGTCCAGTATGCGGGAACGATGGGTTTCAATTTTGACTACAAGCTTGTTATAGAAGTGGCTAAACTTCTGAAAAACTATAAAGATATCGTATTTCAGATGATCGGACAGGGAAGTCAGAAGGACGACTTTATTTCTGCAGCAAAACAGTGTGGACTAGATAATATCGTTTTTCTTCCACTTGAACCTCAGGAGATGGTTTCACATGTTTACAGTGCTTGCTCTGTTTGTTTAATTCCTCTGCCATATGGTGTTATTGGTAATTCTGTCCCGAGCAAATCCGGTCTTCTTATGGCTTGTCATCGTGTAATTGTTAATGCGGTGGATAAAGAGTCTGACTGGTATGACATGTTTGAGCGGGAAAAGATAGGTGTTTCAGCCTCCAACAAAGATCCCAAGGAGGTTGCGGCGGCGATTCTGAAAATGAAGGAAAATCCGGAACTTAGAAAACAATTCGCTGACAATGCTTGTACGTTTGCAAAAGGCTATTTCTCACGGACAGTTAATACAAAGCTGTACGAGCAGCTTTATAAGAAAATTGGGGGCAAGGATTGATGAGAGTATTATTGCTAGGCTTTGGAAAGATTGCGTATATGCCATATATGAATTTCTATTTGGACGCTCTTTCTGGCCGCAATGATATTGTCTATGACTTGATCTATTGGGATCGTGACGGAAAGCCAGATTCAACTGTTCCAGAGATCATAAAGAATGTGTACAAATATGAAGCGCATCTTGAAGAACAGTTACCCTTCAAAAGTAAATTGAAATACTTTTATGGGTATCGTAAGTTTGCTATGAAGATGCTCAGGAATAATCGGTATGACAGGATTGTCGTCTTACATACTACTCCGGGACTTACTTTATTGGACTATCTTAGGAAGTATTATAAGGGTCGATACATTCTTGATTTCCGAGACATCTCTTATGAGTACATCCCAATTTATCGGATGCTGGTGGGAAAGCTATCACAGAACGCAGCGGTAACATTTGTGAGCTCAAATGCTTTCAGAAAGTTCTTGCCGAGTCAAGAGAGAGTTTACACTATTCATAATTATTTGGAGGATTCTCTCAAGCATATCGGATTAAGAAGTGAATTCCCACGCCGAAGGGATGTACTTCGTATTAGCTATTGGGGACTCGTCAGGCACGCTACGGCAAATATGAAAATAATAGATGCACTGGGAAACGACCCAAGATTTGAACTGCACTATTATGGTCGTATGCAGCAGGCTGGACGGGACATGGAAGCGCATGCCAAGGAGAAAAGTTATTCAAATGTGTTCTTCCATGGATCTTATATGCCAACAGAAAGATATACGTTTGCAGCAGAAACTGATTTAATTCACAATATCTACGCTCTTGATCATACTATGGGGAATGCTATGGGTAACAAATACTATGATGGGATTATTTTTGAGATTCCACAGATATGCACGGAAGGCTCCCACATGGGAGATACTATTTCTGAGCGTGGTGTTGGTGTGACTGTTGACCTTGATAACAAGGACATGGCTGATATACTGTGGAATTATTATCAGCAGATTGATTGGGAAGAATTCATAGAAAAGTGTAACAAGGCGCGGGAGCTTGTTCTTTCTGAGCAGGCAGGTACAAAGCAGAGACTTCTGAGCCTGTTTGAATAGACTTTAGGGGGATTGGAAATTGCTGATCGATTATGTGTCCAGTGCGATGGATGCTCAGGATTTCGCAGAACTGTTCCAAGATAAAAGTAAAATGCCTGGACAGCAAGCACAAAAATATAATCGCCTGATGATTCAAGGCTTTGCTGGGAATGATATTGAAGTTCATGCCATTTCAGGCAGACCTGTGACCAGTTCAAATTATGCGGGGATATTTCTTCGCGCATCTAAAAGAAAAATAGGAAGGATAACATATATTTATGGCTCTGTACTGAATCTGAGGGTGGTAAAAAATCTGTGGCAGATGGCATCAGCATATAGAAGTGTGATCAGAGATTCTAAAGGGAAAGACAACGCTGTTGTATGCGATGTTCTCAATGCTTCAATTGCGTATGGGGCTTCCTTGGCTGCAAAGAGAAAACATCGTCCATGTATCGGAATTGTAACTGATCTGCCGGAACTCATGGTTACTGGAACCAGACAGGATCATGTCAAGCTCGTTAGGAAGGTACTTGTTAACTGTACAGGATATGTAATGTTGACAGAGGCGATGAATAAACCGATTAACCCTGAGCACAAACCGTATACGGTAGTAGAAGGACTTTGCAACATAAGAATGAAGATGGCTGAGAGACCTGCTCAAGGAGATGTTCGTAAATGTATGTACGCCGGTCTTCTTGATGCCCGGTATGGCGTGAAGGCGATGGTTGATGGATTCGTGTTGGCGGATATACCTGGGGCGGAGCTTCACGTATATGGTAATGGCCCTTATGTAGAAGAACTGAAACGAGTGACTATAGAACATCCTAATGTGGTGTACCATGGAGTTGTGATGAATGATGAGGTTGTCAGAGCAGAACTTGAGGCAACTCTTCTGATTAACCCAAGACCGACCCAAGAGGAGTTTACAAAGTTCTCGTTTCCTTCTAAGAACATGGAATACATGGCCAGTGGGACGCCTGTCTTGACCACTAAGCTTCCTGGTATGCCGATAGAATATCATCCTTACGTTTATCTGATTGATGATGAGAGCACAGAGGGCATGGCGAGATCGTTTAGAGATGTTCTCAAAAAGAAAGATGATGAACTGCTTCAGAAAGGAAAAGAAGCGAAGCGGTTTGTCCTTGCCAAGAAGAACAATGTTGTTCAGGCGAAAAGAGTTGTTGACCTGATACAACAGCAGATATAAAGAAATACAAGAGGTGCTAATGTGGCACAATTATTATTTGCACTTTTGACAAGCGGAGCAATAAACCAGATATATGGGACAATTGTTGTCAGTTTATTAATAATTATAGTTTGGCAATATGCAAGGAAAAAAAGAGCCTATCTTCTTGGAACTAGGAGCGCTTCATTTGAAGCGTTGGCGCTGTTTTGCTTTACATACGTTTTTTTTGGTAATCGGAGTATCCAAGGAATAGAGTATTATATTGTTTGTCCTTTATTAGCTTTTTTCGCAGGCTGGACAGCTGTTGAAAGCGGAAAGAAAAATCCAGCAGAAATAATAAAGATGAGCATATACTTTATGCTTATCGGATATGGAATCCACGCGTTATTAAATTATTCAATAAATATAGGCCATAAGCGTTGGGAACTATATGATGTTTTTACAGGAGAGAGAAGAGGGGCAACAGGGAGTGGTTGTATTAATACCATGATTTTGTCGCTGACGACTTTTTTCATTACTCTAGAAAAAAACAAGATTTATAAAGTCATAGGCATAATACTAAGTGCCATATCTTTACTGTACGCTTTTTTGTTGGGAACAAGAGCACAGTTTTTGATTTTAGTAATCGTTACCATAGTTTTTCTTATTCTCTATCTGCATGAAACATATGGAAGAATGGCTGTAGTGCGCCTCGCCTTAGTAGCTGCAGTATTGATTGGAGCTTATTATTATTTTTATAGTTCAAATAAGTTTGGTATTAGATCATATATTGAAGCGTCAAATCTTATAGATAGATATTCGTACACACAAGACTTAACTCGAGCAGATAATTATAGATGGGATAGTTTGGCGCGCGGGCTTGTGAATGTTTTTACTCATCCTTTCGGTGGTTTAAAATCAATAGCTTTCTATCACAACATGTGGCTAGATGTTGGAAGAGTTTCTGGCGTCATACCCTTTGCTATGCTGATTTTCTATACGATTGTGACAAATGTCCATGCATTGAAGATCTTTAAAGATAAAAATCAGCCTATTTGGTTCAGATATTTATTATTATGTGTTTTCCTTGGAATACAAATGAACTTTTTCATGGAACCTATTCTTGAAGGAGTTCCAGATTTCTTCTTTGTATTTCTAATGATTAATGGCATGGTAGAATGTTATTATTATCAGATATGGATGCGATTGTAACGAATCAGATGATTAGACAAGCAAGTTTAAAGTTTTGTAGGAGCTAATATGAAAGTTGTAATGGTTTCAAATTATTTAAATCATCATCAACTGCCTTTTTGTAGTGCTATGCAGCAATTAACAGATGGGAATTTTACTTTTGTTGCGACAACACGTACACCGAAAATGCGTTTGGATATAGGCTACCATGATATGAATGAGGAATACGCATTCGTTATAAATGATTATATGGGTATAGACTACCATAAAAGAGCTCTTCATGAGATTAATAGTGCTGATATGGTTATATTTGGGTCAGCGCCTCAAGATATGATAGAGCAAAGAATAAACGCCAATGGGCTAACGTTTAACTATTCTGAACGTCTATATAAACAAGGCTATCTTTACCTATTTGCGCCTAAGCGTAGAAAGGCGATACTTGAGAAGCATTTAAAATACAAGGAGAAAAATGTATATATGTTATGCGCCAGTTATTATACTGCTGGTGACTTAGCATTAAATGGTGCATATAAAGGAAAGTGTTTTAAATGGGGATATTTTCCCGAAGTCAAACAATACGATCTTGATGACTTGTTCGCAAAAAAAAGAATGAATAAAACAGTTTCCATCCTATGGGCTGGAAGGCTCATAGGATTGAAACATCCAGATGTTTCAATCCTACTAGCTGATAAACTGAAGAAGGAAGGATTCGTTTTTGAATTAAACATTATTGGGTCAGGAGAATTGGAATCCAAATTAAAGCAAATGATAGACATGAAGACACTAAATGATTGTGTGCATTTGCTTGGAAGTATGTCGCCCGAAGAAGTTAGAGAGCATATGGAAAAGGCTGATATATATCTATTTACAAGTGACTATCATGAAGGATGGGGAGCAGTATTAAATGAGTCGATGAATAGCGGGTGCGCAGTGGTTGCAAGCAAAGCAATCGGTTCGGCTGGCTTTTTATTAGATCCTGGAATAAATGGATATATATATGACACGAATAATTTAGGCTCCCTATACAAAACAGTAAAAAAATTGATGAACAATTCAGAATTAAGAGAAAACGTTGGCAGAGCTGCATATATGACTCTATATGAAATGTGGAATCCACAAAATGCAGCAAGTAGGCTACTTGAGCTTGGTATAAATTTGCTAGAGGGCAAATCCACACCATTCTCCTCAGGACCATGTAGTATAGCGGAAACAAGGTTCGGTGGAACGATTTATTCAAAATGAGGTTTGCGATGTTAAGGAAACTATCAGAATTACTGCATTTATATGGGGTCCGTAGAAAGTGGAGTGTATTTCTTGTAAATAAAGTATATGCGGGAGTAAAGCCTAGTTCGTTTGAGAAAAAAAGAAAACTATTACTAAGCATAGGATGTAAAATTGGTGAAGGAACAAAGGTCGTTGGCCCCATATATTTTTATCAGCCTTTCACAGTAGGAAAAGAATGTTGGATTGGAAAAAACATGACTATAAACGGGGACGGAAATGTCTATATAGGCGACAAATGTGATATAGCACCAGAGGTAACATTTCTAACGGGGGGCCATGTAATAGGGGGCCATGATCGACGAGCTGGAGAAGGACAGATCTATAATATCCAAGTTGGTAGTGGATGTTGGATTGGAGCAAGAGCGACACTTGTTGGTGATTTGAAAGTGTCAGACGGCTCTGTTATTGCTGCATGTGCATGTGTTGTAAAAGATGTTTCACCAGATACGCTTGTGGGTGGAGTACCTGCTAAGGTTATAAAAGAACTGTAGAAAGAAAATATTCTTTCGGAGGTTAGGTGTTTTGAGCTTTTTTGGCGATATCAAAAACAGACTTTCGGGAAATAAAGAAGCAAAGAATGCTGGCTGGATTATTGGTGGCAAAATTGCTCAGATGATACTTTCCTTTTTTGTCGGTGTTTTAACAGCTCGTTATCTTGGACCAGGTCAATATGGAATAATTAACTATGTTGCAGCATACGTAGCGTTCTTTACATCGTTTTGCACATTAGGTATTAACTCCGTTATTGTAAAAGAATTTTCTGATCACCCTGATGAACAAGGAATTGCAATTGGGACAACTTTGATTTTAAGAAGCATATCTAGTTTACTTTCTGCAATTATGATCGTTGCAATAGTAACGATTCTTGACAGGGATGAACCAACTACGATCATTGTTGCTATTCTATCGAGCGTTGCTTTATTCTTTCATGTTGCGGATACATTTAATTACTGGTTCCAATCTAGGTACCAGTCCAAAGTCACGTCTATAGCGACGCTTGTGGCCTACACTATTACATCAGCATATAGAATCTATCTTCTTGGTACACAGAAGAGCATTGAATGGTTTGCTTTTGCTTCCTCAATTGACTATTTATCTATAGCATTAGTCCTTTTCATATCTTATAGAAAGTACAACGGACAAAGACTTCGCTTCTCAAAAGATAAAGGCAAGAGTTTATTGAGCAAAAGCTATCACTATATACTTGCAGGAATGATGGTGGCTATTTATGGTCAAACTGATAAGATGATGCTTAAGCAAATGCTGAGTGAAGAAGCGGTTGGGTATTATTCGTTGGCATCAACTATCAATAACATGTGGGTGTTTGTACTAGCTGCCATTATAGACTCAATAACACCGACAATAATTTCATTGTATAAAAAGAACAAAGATTTATATGAAAGAAAAAATAGACAACTTTATGCGATTGTTTTGTATACATCATTTGCTGTTGCAATTGGTATGATTTTATTCGGACGTGTTTTTATTCACCTTGTATATGGAGATGCGTTCCTTCAGGCAGTAGGACCACTGAGAATCATTTGTTGGTACACGGCTTTTTCATATTTAGGTGTAGCTAGAAACGCATGGATTGTCTGTGAAAACCAGCAGAAGTATCTGAAGTATATAACTGGTGGAGCTGCAATTGCAAATGTGCTCTTGAATTTGCTACTTATTCCTTTATGGGGGGCGTCTGGGGCAGCAACAGCTAGCTTAATAACCCAAATTCTAACAATTACACTTATTCCTTGGATGATAAAAGAAATGCGTCCTAATGTTAAGTTGATGTTTGATGCGCTATTTCTCAAAGGTGTTAAATGAAATAATGTAAACCGTGGAGATAACAGTTATGAAGGAAATGACTATAGAAGAAATCAAGAATGTTGAATTAGACATCTTGCTCCATTTTTCTGACTTTTGTGAGAAGAACAACTTACGATATTACTTAGCTGATGGAACGCTAATTGGAGCAGTTAGGCACAAAGGCTTCATTCCATGGGACGATGATATAGATATTGAAATGCCAAGAAGTGATTTTGACAAACTCACTCAACTATATCAGAATTCCGGTAAGACACCCTACCGTTTTGTTTCACCAAAATCCAGCGATTCTTATTTTTGCTACGGTAAGATTATTGACACCAGAACAGTTAAGATAGAAAAAGGAATAAAATATCGCGGTGAATATTTGGGGGTAGACATCGATATATTTCCTGTTGATGGCGGACCTAAGGATATGTCAAAAAGGAATGAGGCTTGTAGAAAAATACATTCTCTTTATGAGAAGCATCTAATCTTAGCAGCAGGACTCTATGGCTCTTGGAAAAGAAGAATGAAATATTACTTATATAAGATCCAATACAGATCCAAAAACCATTTATATGACATTATCAAGGAAATAGCACTCAAATACGGGTTTGATGAAAGTCCATATGTAATTAGGTACGGGATATATTCGCTTGGGTATAGCGTCGAAAAAAAAGAATATGATGAAACAATACTCCTTCCATTTGAAGGACATTTATTGAGGGGCCCGATTGGTTATGATACTATACTGCGTTCTCAATATGGTAAATATATGGAATTACCGCCTGTTGAGAAGCAGATTACACATCATGGATATTCAGCTTACTGGAAGTAAAGTAGAAATTCGAAATGTTCATTTATACAGAAATGTATGAAAAAGAATAACGGAGGAAGCAAATAATGAGCGCATTTAACGGAGCAACATTGATGATTACCGGTGGTACCGGTTCTTTCGGTAATACTGTTCTGAAGCATTTCCTGACTTCTGACATTGGCGAAATTCGTATTTTCTCCCGTGATGAGAAAAAGCAGGACGATATGCGGCACGAGCTGCAGGCGAAACACCCAGAAGAAGCCAAGAAGGTTCGCTTCTACATAGGTGATGTTCGCGATCCTCGGTCTATTGCCGATGCTATGTCTGGGGTGGATTACATCTTCCATGCGGCAGCTTTGAAACAGGTTCCGTCTTGCGAATTTTTCCCGATGCAGGCGGTAAAGACAAACGTCGAGGGCACAGATAACATGCTTCATGCCGCTATTGATGCTGGTGTTAAAAGGGTGGTATGCCTTTCCACGGACAAGGCTGCCTACCCGATCAACGCGATGGGTATTTCGAAGGCCATGATGGAGCACGTAATCTACGCCAATGCTCGTGTGGCTGCTGAGCGTGGAGGAACGGTTATCTGTTGCACTCGTTATGGAAATGTTATGTGCTCTCGGGGATCAGTTATCCCGCTGTTCATCGACCAGATCCATGCGGGTAATCCCATTACTATTACAGATCCCAACATGACGCGCTTCCTCATGAACCTTGATGAAGCTGTTGATCTGGTGCAGTTTGCATTTGAGCACGCCAACCCTGGTGATCTCTTCATCCAGAAGGCAGATGCGTCTACCATCGGCGACTTGGCAAAAGCTGTCCAACACCTGTTCGGTGATACTGGTACGAATATTATTGGTACCCGCCATGGTGAGAAGCTTTTCGAGACCCTGATGACTAGAGAAGAACGTCTTCGTTCTGAAGACATGGGTCATTACTATCGCGTCGCTGCTGATAGTCGCGACCTGAACTATGATAAGTTTGTAGTACGAGGTGAAGTTCATACAATGGCTGATGAAAGTTACACCAGTCACAACACAAAACGTCTTGATGTAGAGGGAACTGTCAAAAAGATACTGACTACTGATTATGTCCAGGAAGAGCTGAAGGGCATCAGGCATAGCTAAGGATACGGAAATAAGGAGATCGGTATGAAGACGGTCGTTTCAATCAATTTAGGGAATTACGGCAGTACCGGTCGTATCATGATAGGGATCGCCAAGGCCGCACAAGAGCAGGGGTATACGACTTATAATGCTTACCCAGAAAGTTATAACGTACAGACTCGACAGGAAAATGATATCATCATCTGTAGCACACTTTCAAACAGAATCAATCAGAAGCTTGCTTATTTCACTGGATACAACGGGTGCTTTGCAAGAGCCAATACTCGGATATTTTTAAAAAAGCTGGATGAAATAAAGCCAGACATTCTGCATTTCCACAACTTGCATAATAGTTATCTTAATCTTCCGATGTTGTTTGACTATGTGAAGAAGAATCATATACGGGTTATCTGGACGCTGCACGACTGTTGGGCCTTTACCGGACAATGCCCGTATTTTACGCTAGCCGGATGTGACAAATGGAAAACTGGCTGCGGGGGATGTACGCAATTGAGTGTGTATCCTGCATCCAGGGTGGATCGAACACAAACCATGTGGAAAAAGAAAAAAGAATGGTTCACGGGAGTAGAGGATTTGACGATAGTTACACCGTCGAAGTGGCTGGCGGGTCTTGTTAGACAGTCATTCCTGGCCGTGTATCCGGTTAAGGTAATTAATAATGGCATTGACCTGGATGTTTTCAAGCCTGTTTCATCTGATTTCCGTGAAAAGCATGGAATTGGCTCAGATGGGGTATTCCTGATACTGGGGATTGCCTATGATTGGAGTGCGTACAAGGGTTTGGATGTATTCATAAAACTTGCTAAACGCTTGCCAGACAATTTCAGAATTGTTATGGTAGGAACGAATGATACAATTGATCAGCAATTGCCTAGTAATGTGATTAGCATCCATAAGACCAATAATGTCCAGGAGCTTGTTGAGGTTTATTCAGCGGTTAATCTGCTGGTGAATCCTACTCGAGAAGACAACTTCCCAACGGTAAATATTGAAGCTTTATCTTGTGGGACGCCTGTGGTTACTTTCGAGACAAACGGCAGTCCAGAAATTTTGGATGATACGTGTGGAAGCGTAGTACCTTACGGAGACACAGACGCAATTGAGAAGGAGATTCTTAGAATCGCTGCTGATAATCCATTTTCACCAGAGGCCTGCATCCAACGCGCAAGTAGATACAGGCGTGAAGATAAGTTTAAGGAGTATGTAAGACTGTATGATAGCTGAGTATATGGCTCTTGGTGTAACGTTTGACTAGGAAAGAAGAAACGGACGGGATTTTTTCTACCATGCAGAGCATATTGACGAAAGATATAAAATAGTCCTAGTTGTAACTGATGATTCCATTGATGCTCAGCTGACTCAGAATATCATATCCATTCATAGAACACAAAACCAGTGTGAATTAGCAGAGTTATACACAGCAGATGCTTTTTGTAAATCCAATGAGTGAAATGAACTTTCCGACAGTCAATATCGAGGTGCTCGCCTGCGGTACTCCTGTCATAACCTTTGAAACAGGTGGAAGTCCGGAAACCATCAATGAGAAATGCGACAGTGTAGTCGCTTCAGACGATAACGAAGGAATGCCGGCAGAGATTTGCCGTGTGTGAGATAAAAACCTACAAGAGAGAAGCCTGTCTTGCAAGAGCAAACGAACTTGGGGAAGAAGAGCGGTTTAAGTTGTATGTAGCGTTATACGCTTAAAGGTGATAAGATGGACAAACTATTATTGGTCGGAGCAGGCGGTTTCGGTCGGGTTGTGCTGGAACATGCCTCCCAGATATACGATTGTGCTTTCGTAGACGATGGGGATAGCGCAGAAGTAGATGGAGTTCCTGTTATAGGAAAGATTGGGGATATAGATAGTCTCTATCCGGAATACAGATTTTTGTTGGTGACAATTGGAAATAATGCCTTACGAGAGAGAGTCTATAAAAAAGCAGAGGAGATCGGTTATACGTTTCCGAATATTATTGTTCCTACCGCTTATATCAGTCCCCATGCACATATCGGTGTGGGAAATGTGATTCTTAACAATGCTGTGGTGCAAAATAACGCAAGAATGGGTGATGGCTGTATTCTTAATCCAGGTGTTGAGCTTCATCACGATTCATCTATAGGCAGTAATGTCCTAATTTATACCAATTCGGCAGTTCGTTCATTGGCACATATTGGCGACAGAGTGTGGGTGGGAAGCACGGCCACAGTAGCGACTAACGCAACTGTACTGGACGATACAACAATAAAGGACGGAGAAGTCTTCCGAGGTGATCTAAATCGATAAGAAGGCCAACAACAGACGAATCATTGTAATATTTTTGGCTTCTCTGATGGTCTCTACTGCATTGCTGTATGTTGGTGATGCTGTTTATGAACATATCCTCCACCAACGCATGGTACGGTTTGCAGCCTCATCTGACAGAAAGACTGATGGGGCATCAAACATGATGATTTTAAATGGCGAAAAAGGATACGTCGGCGATACCGGCATTCTCGTGCAGTATTTAGAAAATGGCAGTATCAAAATAACCGGTCGTAATCCATACGATAAATCGATTTGGAAGAAGCTTGGATCAGTAAAGCTACAGAAAGGGACGTATACGCTTACTGGTCTTACCGGACAGCAGAAAAACACTGTAGAGCTTCAATTGAGTGTTGAGGCAGACACGAAAAGCCTAAGCTATTACTGCCAGTATGATAAAGAAGTGACTTTTTTCATAGATAAAGAAAGACTGGTGAATCTTCATCTTAGGATATATCCTTATGCGGATTTAGATGCGGTGGCGAGACCAGCCATTTACATGGAGAATGATGGAGAGATCTGAACGTAAAAGAGAAATTGTGGCAGGGCTTCTGGGCTGCGTCGTAGCAGTGGTTTTGTGGCTCACAGTTCTAGGCCGTGATAACATCGTCGAAGATTCATTGGCTTTCCAGCCTTTCCATGCTTTTCACTCGATGCTGAAGGAGATACAGGAGAACGGTATCAGAGGAAACCTTTTAGGTAATATAATTATGTTTGTCCCTCTGGGTATTCTGCTTCCAATGGTCAGCGATAAAGCACGGATGTGGTATAGAACGGCGTTGGTAGGTTTGATGCTATCAATCGCGATAGAGTTCACACAGTTGTTTACATCCCGAGGTTTTTTTGAGATTGACGATATGATACTTAATACACTCGGAACTGTAATCGGATATGGGGCGTGTAAGATGATTGATTTTTGGCTGGAGAGAGCAAGGCAAGATTAATCTTTCAGACAAGGGAAGGTGATGGTGTATTGAGAATCGAGTAATATGAACTGCTTCAGAACTCTCGAGAGGCTATGTTTTATGTTGCACTTATATACAGCAGCTCTCAAATTCAATTAAATCAAGAAACATATATAACCCTTGCAGTAATAGCCTGGACCTATCTTCTTCATGCTTACTATGGAAATTACGGTGTTGCTTGTAGGTATTACGGAGAAGAGAAGGGACGAAAGAGATATGATCGTACCCAGCATGGAGCTTATAAACATTAGGAACTTGAATGTTGTCTGAGAATATTGCGAGGCTAACCAATTGAGGTTGCAATAGTCTCAAGATCGGAGAAGTACAATGAACATATTAGTAACCGGCGCGGCAGGAGCATTAGGCCGCAACCTGGTAGAGAATATTAAGGCGATTCGGGATGGAAAGAACCGGACAAGGCCAAATCTTAAGATCGACGAGATCTACGAATACGACAGGGATAGTACTCTTGAGCAACTCGATCAGTATTGTCAAGGGGCGGACTTCATCGTCCACGCAGCTGGTGTAAATAGACCCAAGGAAACCTCCGAGTTCATGGAGGGCAATTTTGGCTTCACATCTACGCTTCTTGACTGCCTGAAAGCTCACAATAACAAAGCTCCGATCATGATCACATCCTCTGTCCAGGCAACGCTCTCGGGACGATTCGGAAACTCAGAGTACGGTCGTAGCAAGCTTGCCGGTGAAGAGCTTATGTTCGAGTATGGTGTGTTCACTGGTGCTCCTGTGTACGTCTATCGCTTTGAGAACATGGTAGGTAAGTGGATTCGTCCTCGTTACAACAGCGCAGTTGGAACCTTCTGCTACTGTATCGCCAGGGGAGAACCAATCACGGTCAATGATCCATCAGTCCTGATGGAGATGGTTTTCTTTGATGACATCTGTGAAGAGATATATGATGCAATGGAGGGCCATCCGCACCGCTGCCATTATGAAGGTGTGGAAGCAGTACCAGATGAGAATGGCCGGTATTGTCATTGCCCGGTGAAACATAAAGCTACGTTAGGTGAGATTGTCGAGTTGCTGCATAAGTTCCATGA
>AUXO018606852.1_pt1 | contig 14688 bp, 9 predicted proteins | sample 768731 | NCBI WGS metagenome assembly AUXO01 (sample SAMN02715735, study PRJNA202380) | gut metagenome | biome: sheep rumen | host: Ovis aries | place: New Zealand: Palmerston North | reverse complement strand
AATACAAACAAACGAAAGGGTAATCTCTGAAATCGCCCTATTTTCAGGCTTTTTGAGAAATTACTCTTTCGTTATGTTACTATTTTACTGTTAATGAGTAGATGAGGGAGCGATAGAAAATTATCTGAAAATCACACTCACAAACGATAGGTTGGGCTTTCGTTTGTTTATGCACCCCCTAATATTTTGAGTAAGCTAACCTCAGTTCAAACTCATTTCGTTCTTCCTTCCGGACCTATATCCATCACTACCTTGTTGTTTTTGTACCCTATACGATGTTCTGAATTTGGTCGACTGTACATTTCAAGTGCTGATACTTCAAATGAATCTTTTTCTTTTCCGAATATTATCTCACCAAAACATAAGGTGTAACTACGATCATTCGCACTTGTATCAGAAGCTGGAATTTCGATAATCTGCTTTCCGTTGATAATTCTGACAAATACTCCATACCTATGAAAAGATCCAGTTCCGTTTTCGATTGCAGAATAAGAGCTAACAGCTACAGATGCAATGTCTGGATGCCACCTTATGTCGATATGTTCCAGCTCACCCGGTGATTTAATGTCACCTCCATGCTTCACTGCACCTTCTGAAGTTGAAATAACCTCATCGCTGTTAGCGGCACCGACATAAATCAATTTTCCATTTCTATAGCGTACAAGTGCTTTCAGGTCATAATCTTTTCCTTTGGCAGTCCACCCGTTTTCAATTCTTATGACATGAGATTCGCTTTTGGTAAGCGATATTTTCTGTCCTTTTTTAAGTGATATTTTTTCTGTTTTTTGTGTTAATGTTTCAGAAGTTTTTTCATCTTTACTTTGAGAGGCAGAAGCTTTTCCACCAAACAAGCTACTGAAAAAGCCCTGTTTTTTTTTGTGCGGAAACTGTTTGTTCAGTAGGTGTATTACGATTGTTTGTATTGATTGCTGACTGGCTTGATGTATTATCATGTGTTATTTCTTCTCCGCCATAAAGTTTCAACAATTCTGAAAGTCCTCCATTGAATCCCCTTGCAACTCCGGCAAAACGCCATACATCAGCTTTGCGGTAAAACTCAACAAAAATAATTGCTTTTTCATCATTAAAATCTTTTCCGTTCAATTCCATTGACATAACAAGAATATCTTTCTGTTTCAAAAGAAAAGAGCAGTTTTCAATCGTTCCCATTGTTCCGTTTCCGTCAATGCTAACAGTAAATACAAGTCTATCTATTGATTTCGGAATAGAATTTAGTCGAATATTAAATTCAGCATAATTTCCTATAAGCTGATACTGTATCTCATTATGAGGCGATTTTATTTGATTATAAAAAATCATATAGCTATCATCTGAAAGTTTACCTTGACTATCCAGTCCAAAGCAAGTATAATCGTATACAGAATTACCACAAACAGACAATAAAATCTTTAAATCACTGCTTTTATCAATGTACTTTTCGAGTGAATCTCTCATACCACGTTGTATTTTCATTCTTCTGCCTCCATTAGGATTTTAGTTAAAATGCTCCATTATCATACAACAATGGAGCATTTTAGGTTAATTAAGTTTCACGTTTCTTCTTAATAAATACAATCACTGCAATTGTTCCGATAACTGTAACACCTGCTCCAACTTTCTTATACAGATTTGAATTTCCTACGATAATGTTTTTACGACGATAAATATTTGTTTTATCATTATCTGTTGACAAATTTCCGACAGCATCCTGAAGTATAATATCAATATTGTGACTGCCTTTGGATAAAGTAAATGTCAATTCTTTCTTTTGTTTATCAAAATGGAATGGAACTTCAATATAGTTATTTGACACATTATCTACATAATCAAGTATTAGAGTATTTGTGTCGTCTAAATCTGTACTAACATTTGTAAGTGTAATTACCTGTTCATTTGTAAAAAGATATTCATGTCCATCTTTAAAGTCTTCTGGAACATCAGCAGCTGGAGGATCATTATCAATGTAAATATTAACAAGCTCCAAACCATAGTATTTATCTGCTGCTTTTCCATTGCTGACGAACAATGCTAATGTTTTTGTTTCACCTTCCTGAATGATTCTTGAAAAATAACTTCCATCTAAACAGAGACTATATAATTCTGCGGTATCTGAAAGGTTCATTTTATCAGAGACTTTTACAACAGCATTATCACCCGTTCCTTCTTCAGGAATGTATTGTGGCTTATTTGAGTTATCTCTGTCCTCCAGATAAAGGGTTCCAGTATTTTCAGCATTTTTCTTGTTGATTACAGCAATTTCAAACTGTTTATATCTATTGCCATTTAAATCAGGATTCTCATTTTCAAAATCACTTAATTTTCTACCATGCGGGCTTTCAATTGTATTATCACCATCATTTGAAACATCTGTGAAGAATTCATAACTGTCCATTTTAATATATGCAAAAGTATCTTTTTTTACCATACGAAAATAGGTATCTTTAATTTCTGCATTTTTTAATGTTCCATCATCTTTTTGAACAGAATATTGATTACCTGCTTTATCATATGCAGTATATTCAAGAATATAAACACCATCATCATTAAAGCACGTTGTTAAGTCAATTATATTGTCGGTATTAATTGAAGAGTCAAATTTTTTCATGATACTCTTTGAATCCAAATTTCCTACTTTTTCAGCAGTTTTAAGATTGCCGTTATTATACGAGGTTGTATACATAGCAGAACCATCTCTAAGTTCGATTCTATCAAAGTTAATATCATCGAAAATAATTTTAGGTGCATCTGCATTTTCATCACTACTCTCATAAATTGCGGTGTATTCGGTTTTAAAGTTATCTGTGCTTTTTACAGAAACACCCTTGATTATTCTTTCAGATAATTCTGGCGGAGTTTTATCAAGTTCAAATATTGCTGTGGTATAAACATCTTGTATTTCAGCGTTATCTCTAATTTGAGCGGAATGTCCTGCACGATCCAAAGGAGATGTTATTGAAATTTTATAAATGCCTTCTTTTTCAAAATTCAAAGTAAATATATGCTCATCACCATTATCATTCCAGTTTCCAAGACCAAGTTTCGTCCATCCCGAATCATCATGAGAGTTTTTTACTTTTTTACCATTTTTATCCAAGTAATAGGCCTCTTTATAATCCACTTCGATATTTAAGTAACTTGGAGCAAAGTTAAATTTTGAATTATCATCTGAAACGGTGATTTTAAGTTGTGGAATTTCCTTGTTATGACCTTTAATAGCGTTAAAATAGCCATTGCCTCCCTCTGGATCGAAAACTTTAAAGTTAGTTATAATAACAGGCGGAGTTGCATCTACACTAAATGAATCACCAGATATTCCATCAGTAAAATTAGCAAAATTTCCACCCATATCTTCTCCGGTAAAGGAAAATGTATAATTGCCTTCTTTATTAAATGTTAAAGTAGATTGATAGGTGTAATCTTGACCTTCTACTGATTCAAAATCGCCCAAAGTGTAATATAGTGTATCATTTTCGATATGCTCAGTAATTCCATTGGGTAAATTTTCCGCTTTAAAAGAATTATTAATTTCAGCTTTTATTAATTCTGGATTAAAATTTCTTTCCTTTATAGTAACAGTATATTCTACTTCATCCGCATAAAGTTTTGGATAAGTGCCTTCAATACTATCTTTTGATGAAACAATTTTAATTTCAGGTTTAGTCGTATCTACCGTGAAAATTTCGCCTAATTGGTCATCATCATACGAGTTTGCATTAGCATCGTTTCCCGAACGGTCTGTTGCAGAAAAGCTCATAGAAATAGCATTATCATCATTATCAAAGTAAAATGTTTTAGTAACCTGTGTTATCAGGTTAGCATCTCGACCTGTGATTTCCCAGCCATTTTCAAGTGTGTCAGCTATATTTTCAATGACAGTATCAGCTTTTTCGTTATAAGTTCCTGACTCTGAAGCCTGAGAATATGAAATAGACTTTAAACCGGATATAGTATCAGTAATTACAACGGTTAAAGCTACTTCACTAACGTAAATTTCGCTTTCAGTAGCATCTTTCTTTCCAGTTCCAGAGCCACTAATTGTAATCTGAATATTAGGTTTCTCATTATCAATAACAAATCCCTGTGGTAAACGTTCGTCAGAAATATTTCCCACATTATCCGTAGCCTTAGCATAGATTTGTCCCTTAAATCCGGCTGGAATTGTATAAACAGCCTCTCCGTTAATAATTGGAGAAGAATCTGCCCATGCCTCTTTTTCAGAGCCATTTTCATAAGGAACAAATCGAAATTCTACAAGATTTAAACCAGAAGATGGAGCTACATCTGATACTTGAACTAAAGCTTCAAATTCTTGCTTAAAATAAAATCCGTATTCCAGTTTCTCAATAAAATCGCTTGTTTCTCCAATAGAATCCGAGGTAACAGGATTAAACACAAACTGGTTAACAATGGGACTTATTACATCACGATAATAGGTTGCTTCTGTAGATGAAACGTTACCTGCGTTATCTACAACAGTTACTTCAAGCTGATAGCTGCCATCTTCGTTGGGGGGAATATTTTGTGCAAAGTTCTCTGTTGAAAATGTATACTGTAATTTTTCAGTATTTCTTCTTTCAGCAGCACGGGTTGTTTCGATTGTAAGAAGAGGATTATCTGAAATGTCGGCATCAATATATTGTCCGTTTACAAGAAACTCTATTTCTCTGATGCCAGAATTCAAATCCTGCACAGTTAATAAAATTTCTTTATCAGTTCGATACCAAATCTGACCATCTGAGCGTTCTACTCCATCTCCAGTGGGAACAGAAATAGAAACTTCCGGAAGAATTGTTTCCTGCATAACGAAATGATTTTCAGAAAACTCTGTAGCATCTGTGTTCTGAATATTGGGACATTCAATACTTGATTTTCCCATTTTATCATATACAGTTATAAGAATGTCACTCTGAAAAATTTGTGTTTCTAAGTCAAGGTCATAATAATAAACATCATTTTCATCCTCAACAAGCTCCATTTTTACGGGAGAGTCAATGCCATCGTACTGAATTGTTACATAGTCTACGCCACTATCATAATCCGCATCATGCACATAAGCCTTAAAACGTAAAGAATCATTTGCAAAAGTACCAAAAGTAAGTACGTTGAGAATTGTATCCGCAGCACTATTTTTCTTCCCCACTGTAAATCTATCAATTTCTGGTATTTGTGTATCAACATGAAGTTCAAAATCGGTATTATACTGATTCCCAGACTCTGCAATAATCTGTGCATGAATTTCATAAAGATGCTCATTAGTATATGAAAATCTTGGAATGTTATTTTCATCGAGTTCATTAGGGTCAATGGTAAATTCAATGTATCTTTTCCCTGTTTTCTCATCTATCTGCAAATCATTTACATTAAATGAAAATACTGGTACATCTTCTGCATTATCTGAGTTTACCCAAATATTGAACTTATAAAGAGGGGAACTGATTTTTTCAGGATAAAGTCGGAAAGTGATAGCTTGCGCCTTATCATTTTCATCTTTTTCAACAATCCATGTTTCAAAGTCAGTATCCACATGATTTTCTGGTAATTCCTTGTGTTCCGGAAAACTATGTTTTATTTCACCGTCTGGAAGTTTATGGTCTACATAAAATTTGCATTCTTCCAAATTTTCCTTTGTCCCTAATAAGGCAACTGTTGTTTCAGTGGTAGTTGTAGTAGCTTGCGTTGTTGTAGTATCAGTAGTTGTGGTCACTGAAGTAGTTGTTGTTGCAGAAGTACTATTTTGACTTGTTGTTTTCGTACTCAATGTTTCAACTATTGTGGTTGTAGTAGTTCCTTTTGCTTCTGTAAAAGCAGTCGTCTCTTCAGGTTCTTTTTCATTGCTTGTAATATTTCCTGCAAAATCAACTACAGTAACAGAATAAGTATACCACCCTGTAGGATAATTATTATCATCATTGGTATCAAAAGTATACACTCTTTTATTAGGATTTTCAGCATCAACATCACAATGATACCATCCTCCATCAGTGATATCATCAAGTGTAATTGTTCGAGGTTCTCTTGGAGAAATAGATGTATTGTAATCATAATCAGAATAATAATTTTCTATAATATTTAAAGAAGCTATGCCACCATCATCTGAAACTGTAATTGTAAAAACAGAACCTTCTTTACTATCAAGACCATAGTATTGTACACCATTTAATTCAACACCGCCGTAAGAAAATTCTATATTGGGTGGTGTTGCATCGAAAATCCACTTATCATTTGTAACACTCTGTAAATAGGGGTCTGGAAGAATTTTTTCAGTTGTTGTTTCTGAAACAATAGATGCTGTCGTGTCTGTTTGTATAGGATTTTCTGTCTGTTCTGATTGAAATTCTGTTTTTAGTGCCTCACGGACAGATATTTCTGTTACATTATTATTTGTATCAGTAATCCTAAGATACCAGTTATTAATTACGAAAAACTTTTGTTCAGCATCTTCTGTAGGAGGATTTAGTTCATCAAATACAAATGTATAGACAGAATTTTCGTCTTTAAATTTTTCAAGTTCGTTTTCCTTAGAAAAAAGAATTTCTTGTTCTGCATTTTTGTCAATCAAATCTACTCTTTTGATTTCTCCGAATGTTTGTCCATCATTCAGCTTATCTTGTACTTTTAAAGTCAATGTAAGTGACTGATTTACATAGTTGCCCAATGTCAAAACATTTAATATCTTTTCCCATGCTTCTGGCTGAGTAGGTTCCAGGCAAACGTATCGCAATTCGGGAGGTGTTTCATCAAGTATGTCCGAGTAATATTCTTTGACACATTCATTTCCAGCGTTATCTATAGCTTTAATGTAAAGGATATATTTTCCATCCTTTTTAACTGCTCCTTGCTCATTAGCCTGCTGATAGGAAATAGGAGCATACAAAGAAATCTCAGCCGTTCTATCATCATTTCCTTTTTCAACTTTCAATTCTTGATAGTTTTCTTTGTTCCAACTATATTCTACTGTTTTAATTCCAGACATGCTATCCGAAATATGTCCATTAAGTGTAAGTGTCTTATCTTGATTATTAGCATTTATAGTTACATCATTATCTTCTAATATAGGAGCTGACTTGTCCATCAGAATTATATCAGTTACTTCTTCGTATCCAGAAATACAGAAAGATATCTTTTTCTCCTCGCTGATTGTTTCACCATTTTTTACAACGCAAGTCAAATTATCAATTCGTTTTTCAAATTCTGTTTCTGTATCATCTTCATTCTTAGAAAGTGCAAGGTCGAAGTTTACTGTGTATATATAGAAATCTCCATCTGGAAGACTTACTTTTTGGTCATTATCATCCAGCACTTTCGTGATTTCTTGATTATTAGATAATCTAAATGTAACGCCATCTTCTATTTTTTCTCTTGTTTTAGCAGTAAGCGTAAGCGTAACACTACCATTTGTGATAATTTCTCCTGTATTAGAGTATTGCAAAACAGTAGCTTGATTAGGCGTAATAACAGCAGGCAAAAGAATAATTGCTTCACTTGGATTTGCAATTTCTGGAATCGCTGTTTCTGAAAGTACGGCGATATAATTAGGGTTATCTGTTGTCGGGGAATTCTTAATTACATAGACATATTCATTTGTGGTCAAGTCTTTTTCAATCCAAATCTCCGAAAGAATATTGACAGTGTCGCCCCCTATAATACTTTGATTTACTTTTTCAGTATCAAAGCCTATTTTTTTGCTTTTTTCACCTCTGGCAATTTCACCTACAGGAATAAGCGGAATCTCTAATGGCTTAATTTCTCCATAGATATAAATTTCTTCCTGTGATAAACTTAGATGATACTTATCCGCGTCTGTCCCTTGAAGTTTAAAGTCTGTTAATTTAATCGGCTTATCTTCACCAGCATTAGCATCCTCAAACGATGCCGTGGCTGTCAAAGAAACATCAGCATCATTTTCAATACCAATTAAATTCACAGAAGAAAAATCCATGTTTTCTATATCAGTGTTACCATCATAAGTTTTAGAATAAGTTAGTTCATTTTCAAATCCCTGTTCCAGCTTAACCTGAATTTGATTATTATCAGAAACAGTAGCTACATCTTTATCAATTACGAACCGATAATTCAAATCCATTGGCTGATAATTATACTCAAAATAATAAACATAGGAATCATTGCTTTCGGAAGATTTGTCAATCATTAAAGTAGGATAGACTTGCAATTCATCATCTTTTAAGATGCTCTCTTCTAAAAAGGTATACTCAACCTCAGTAGGAAACTCTGTTATCTCTGAAACCTGAATTTTTTCTGGACTCACCTGAATTTCCTTTGGCAAAATATCACCCTTCAATGAAATTGTTTCTTGTTCTGCTTTTAACTGAAGTTCAAAATGGTCAGCATCATCTCCAACAATATGAAAATCAGTAACAGTGATTGTTTTGTCCGTTCCAGCATTATAATCATCATAGATTGCCGTTGCGGTCAATTCTATTCTATCCGTTTCATTTTTTCCAATTAAAGGAACTTTATCAAAATTCAAGCTTGCATCTGCATTTCTATCATACATTTTTTCATCAACACGAATGAAATTATAGAAATTATCATCAAGTGTAATTACAGATTTTTCTTCCTCTGCATGAATTGTTACAGCAGGAAATGGAATCTGGTTAATCAGTAATGCAAAGCTACACAGAAATGATACTATGCTTTTTCTCCTCACTTCAAACACCCTCTCCTTTTTATAATAACTGCGGCTTGTACAGAAATAAAAGTACAGAATAAAGTACCAGTAGCAATATAGTAATTTTTGCTTTTCGTAATAGAAAGAAAAATATATATAATAAGTGCCATTGTTGCTATAAGATAAAACCACTTGTAATTTTTAGTTTTGCAAGTTAATTTCATCTTTTGGCATTTTATTTTCAAGAAAACTTGTATTATTATTCCAGTCAGTAATCCAATCCAAAAGAATAACGCTATCATATAAATCATCACTTTATTTTCGGACTCTGTGTTCAAAAAGGGAATAAACAAAATACTGACTGAAGAAACGAAAAATGAAACAGCAGAAACTAAATTTAGAAGTTCCATACGTTTTTTCATGTCTAATTATTTCCTTTCTTTAGGAACATACTTGGTATGCCTTACATATTTGGTGTTATAGAGGACAAACGCAATAATAAATGTTGCAAGTGTCAATACCAAAAATATGATACAAAACGAAAAGAAAACAGTTTGAAACGTAAAATTTGTTTCATAAAGTACATCCCATTTAAACAAGAATTTCAATGTCAAGTATAAACAAATAATAGTTGCAATAATAATTGAACCAATTTTAAGAAAAATTTTTAAATATTTTTTTAAATTCTCACTTACAGAAGTTTTAAAAAAACTTTGAAGGTTCAAAAAAAAGCTGTCTTCCGATATGTGTTTATTTGTATCCTGTGAATACTTAGCCATTTATTCCCCTCCTTTAGAATTCATAATTCCTGCAAGAATCTCCTGAACTTCTTCACGTGTCGTTTCTGTTCCTTCTGCAATTTTATCAACTTTCGAACTGGTCATTAGCTTAAATGCCAAACTGTATGTAATTTCTTGATATGCTGTATTAGAAGCATAAGTTTTTAATGTTTCATAAGCCTTACATAGTTCAGTGGTGTCATTTGTATTTTTTGCTTGATAGATAGATTCAGCGAGTTGATAGCCCGGACTTTCATACTCAGAAGATAAATTCATCATATAAACTTTCTCAGAAATACCATCCAATTCATCAGTATTACAATGCTGCATAATTTCATCTAAATATGCCCCCCATCTGGAGGTATCCGGAAGGTTATTTTTAAGTAATGAAGTAAGTATTTCTGTTTCATCTTCATCAATTACAGAATCATTTGTTTCTCCATTGTACATGAAATCCAAAATTGTATCAAAATTTTTATAATTTGCATTAGGATAAATCGTACTTGTCATATCGCTTGCTATCGTCTTTAATGTGTTTTTCTGATTACTGGTATAACCAGCCGTTAGCATATTCCATCTGCTTTTAGCTAAAAGATTTGCACATAAAATCATAATTATCACAAGTGATAGAAAGCCTATTCCTAAATCTAAGGAAAATCCTGAAAAATTAATCATTTGATTTACGATAGGGTCAGTTTTACGATCCAAAGGAGGAATAATATTTCTTGCTCCTTCTATCTCTGATTGCAATTCATAAAAATTATGATAATATGAATCAAAAGGTTTTTTTATATCTTGAAAACCTTTTATTCTTCTATGAGTACACTTTCTAATAATATCCTCTAATTTTTCATGATATGCTAAAGAAAGCCCTTCAAAATCTCTGTCACAATATTTTTGAGTTCTTCCTTTTTGGACATCCGTTTCTGCCTGCTGTGCAAGAAAATCATTGAAAAATCGTGGACTACTGGGATTAGGTGTTTCCTCAAAGGCTTTTTGACAAACTTCAAAAATAGAAAAGCACTCATAAAAAGTAGCACCAAATCCAAAGATATCACTTTCAATTGAAATACATCCACTTTTCATTTCAGGACGCTGAGAAGGAAATGGAAAGACTCCGGTTCCAGTAATAGCAGAAGCAAAACATTCTGGTGCAGCATAACCAACTGTTCCATATGAGTAAAAGTTATCTTTTCCTACATCCTGCCATTGCTCATCACTATAATCCGCAGTAAAACTTTTATCTTCAAGATTATTATAATGCTGAAAAGTATTTCCTGTTTTTATTTCCTGCGACCGTCCAAAATCAATCAAAACAAGCTCTTTGCCATGTTTTGTAACCATAATATTTTCCGGCTTTATATCACAATGCAGTACAATGGGCTTATTAGGATTAATTTTTCCATTTTCAAGGTTGACATTGGAAACAAACTTCATAATTTCACAAAGATTTATCATGAACTGAAGTATTTGATTTTGAAACTTTACAATTTCACGATATGTATACTCAGTGTCATTTCTTTTCCATACTCTTTCCTTTATATCATAGGTAAACCATTGATGGATGCAATAATCTTGTAGGGATTCGCCATCGATATATTCTTCCACCACGCAGAAAAAGTTATCTCGTGTAATTTCAATATCGTCATATGAAAGAGTAAAATCTCCTAAATCTTCAATTACATCAAGTACTCTCACAACGGAACGACAGGTTTGCATAGATTCCAGAATTTTATATTCTCGATTCATAAAGTCTTCCAGTCTACTTATGGGCTTAAATTTTAAAGCACAAGAATATCGGAGATTACCGCCTTTTTTTACCCCTTTATATACAATACTTTCAGTTCCTTCAGCGATAAACCCCCGATTCATTCCATAATCAGCATCAATAAAATACTGAAATTCAGTTCCTTGTATTACTTGTGCCATTATTCGATTTCTCCTTATCAAAATTTTTAAATAAAACATAATATATGGATTCAGTAGATTTTTGAGAAAGGACTTGTAAATAGCGTTCCTGCTTTTCTTTGTTTTTGTTAGTTTCGTTTCCAACAGCACCACTTACACCTTTTTTGGTAGAAGCCATTATTAATTTCCCTCTTCCGCTTTTCCAGCATTATTATTATATTCTGCCAAATCTCTGTCAACTGCATTATATTGTTCTATCAAATCTTTCAGCACATTTTCATTAATTTCAGTTAAGATTCCCTGAATATCTCCTACTTTTTCGGTAATATACTGTGCAACTTCTGAAAATGCACTCTTACCCATTCCATCCCAATTCTGCATAAGAGTGTTATTAATCCTGTTAAATTCTTCACGGATTTTTGAAAATTCTGTAATTGCCTCTGCACTTTCAGTCACAAAACTTTCCAGTTTAGCAATATCCACCCTTTTGAATTCAGACATAAATTATTCCTCCTTCGTTTCTGGCTCTGGTTCTCTTATAAATTTCAGTTTTTTCAAATCATCTTTTTCAATAGAATAAAGGTATCCATCTCCTTCTTCACAATGGGCATATTCTTCTTTCAAACTTTTCACATCCATAGGTCCGAAGACAGATTTACTGCCACGTTCTCCAACGAACTCTGCAATATTATCCAATAAAAATGCTGTTCCAATAGTAGAATGGAAATTCTCTCTTGTATCGCTATCACTAATGTTCTTAACATCAGAAAAGATAAAAATCCAATTCATTTCGTCAGCCCTCGCAACCATCAATGGCAAAATAATCGTCATAAATATCTGAGAAGCCAAAGAGTTAACATAGAGATACTTACTTTGAAGTATAAATATAGTATTTCGTTTATCTTCTTCTTTTAATTCCGGTGAAAATCCAGCACCAAAAATATCTGCAAAAATGAGATTACTCGCTCTTCTAATTTGTGATAAATCCATGTAAGATTCATGAATATGTTTTATAAAACGCTGTATAGGAGATAATTTCAGAGGCTTTATTTCTCTTATCTGTGTTGTTTTATGCAACATATTTTCTTCTAAGTAACTTTGAATGTATTTTAGCTGTGTAATATCTGAAATGCTTTCAGAAAATTCAAGAAGCTGTTCTCTTCCATCATCAAACAAGACAAAATTCCAGTTTTTCTGTTTTGGTTCATATCTTTTTACTAAAAGTTCTTTTATGATACGTCTGAGCAAATTTGTTTTTCCAAAACCTTTTTTTCCGTAAATTGCAACAACTCTTGAAGATTCAAAATCAATTTTTGCTGCTTTGCATTCTGTGTAATCTAACCCAACACTAATGGTCAAGTTTGAGTCTTCTGTATCATCATTGACAGGAGTAAATTTTTTATATTCTTCTTCTGTCAGAATTTCAGGAAATCTCTCATATTTTGTTACACTTCTGTTTTCAAAACAATCATACAAATTTTCTTGAAAGGTTTCAGAATTGATATCATCAGCATAATTTAATTGTAATTCATATGCTAACTGCATAGGAAAAGTACCAGTAATATTTTCAGGCTTTACAGTTACATTAGCGTAACCATGGCCTGGATTATTTCCAACAGGAATAACTTTATGACTAAAAATATCTGCATAGCTGTCTGCTGGCATTTCTAAAGCAATTTTCTGTTTAAAGCTACTCATGTAAGAAAGCAGACCTTTTGTAGAGCTTGCAGTCAATACAATTGTAATTCCCTTTGATAATCCATCTCTGCAAAGTTTCGCCAGCTTTTCCTGATATGCTGTATATCTTGGTTCATCCAAAAATGCATTTACATTATCAATAAAAAGTGTGGTATGAATTACAGAATCATCACCGTCATAATTACGGTAATTTTTTCCTTTCAACTTTTTATTATTATCTTTGAGTTGGTCTTCCATTAACTTAAAAACCCTTTTAACATACTCTTCGTTTGCATTATCAAAATAAGCAGCAACTAATGGAAGACTTTCAAATTCGGCTAATGCACCACCGAAATCAAGAATAAAAATCTGTTCTTCTGTTTCACGATATTGTTTGTGCAAAATCGTTACCAATAGTTTAATGAAATTAGTCTTTCCACTCATAGAAGAACCAAAAAGCAGAAGATTGGTGTCCAGTAAATCGACAATAAACTCTGGCTGTTCCTGAATAACAGGGATATCCTGTCTGCCGAGTTCACAAAGTATTTTATCTGTCATCACTCTGGTTTCCTCCAATTTGTAGGGTCAATATACTTACTTTCTAATGGCTTTTTGAAAATCTCTCTTGGGATTCTATAGATTTTTTCATTACCATTAGATTTTTTTACTTGTGTAATCAGTTGAACAATATAACTGAGCTGTGTATCATGTTCACTGACATTTTTTGAAGCTTGCTTAATTCGTTCGTTATGCTTAGTAGAAATATAAAATTGATTATTGTGCATTCCACATGGCATAATTTGCGACATAGTAACTACCGGCTCAATATTCTGGTCTTTGTTTGCACCCGTATAAGCAGACTGAAAATACAAAAATTTACTTCCAGTTCCTACTAAAAGATAGGCTCTTCCGTTTCCAGGCATTGTTGGTGAAGCTGCATCTGTCCTGCCATCCAGCATTTCTTTCGAAGCTGCTCTTGTGGCAACTTTTAAACAAATTCTTGATTTTGAATTAATTCGGATGTCCTCTGTAATAGCTCCTTCAATATTTTGAGAAACTAAAATAATATGAAATCCTAATGTTCTTCCAACACGTGCAATTGTTGTAATTTCGGAAATAAAATCAATATCATCGCTTTCGCTACTAAACCTTTTCAGTTCTGTAAATTCATCCACAACAAGAACAAGATGAGACAAAGTTTTAGGTTTCCTATTCTCTTTTTTTAGTTTGTGTAGTTGCTCTCTTTGTGCTGGATTGAGTGAATAAAATAGGTCTAATGTTGCTTCCGAAACAGCTTCACAATTAACACTGTTCTCGATACATTTTTGCTTAAATTCGTCTTTACTGCTAATCTTATTTCCATTAAATTCGTATAGTAAATCAAATAATTTATCTTCTATGTTTTCATTTAAAATCTTAGATATTGTTCTTTCTGCACGAATATAGGCATCTACAGTATCTATGCCAAAATTTTTCAACAAAATTTTTCTTCTCTTAATTTCGGCATTTAATACCTCAAGAAAACGCTTCAGCATATAAACTGCCGAAATTCCTTCACTTTCTCCTGCTGTATCATCTACCACGCCGACACAATGTGGCAAATCACGAAGTCTGTCAGAGAATCCACCACCTTTCATATCAACAAGCATCAAGTTGAGATATGTTGGAGAAAATTTCATGCAGAGTCCAATTAAA
>AUXO017689846.1_pt1 | contig 14688 bp, 8 predicted proteins | sample 768731 | NCBI WGS metagenome assembly AUXO01 (sample SAMN02715735, study PRJNA202380) | gut metagenome | biome: sheep rumen | host: Ovis aries | place: New Zealand: Palmerston North | reverse complement strand
TGGTGCCCAGGACGAGACTTGAACTCGTACTCCCGGAAGAACTACCCCCTCAAAGTAGCGTGTCTACCAATTTCACCACCTGGGCACAACAAGAAATATAATACCAAATTTTAAGAATTTGTAAAGATTTTATTTGTTAAAACTCAGTATGTTAAGTTTAATACTTATACTTCCTTTCATTTTCCCTTAAAAGTAGATCTGTTTTACCTGTCAGAAGCTTCTTATAAATCACATCATATAAAAGCACATTCTGAACATACAGCCTGGTTTCCTTAAAAGGGATATTCTCGATAAACATTGGAGTATCACGCTTCTTACCGTCTGCAGACTTCCATCTTGGAATTCTGTTAGGTCCGGCATTGTAAGCAGCAGCGGCTAGAATTCTATTGTTGTCAAATTTTGTCAGCATATCTTTTAGATAAGCAGAGCCTAAACGAATATTATTTTCAGGAATAACCAAATCTCTAGGACCGTTATAATCCCAGTTGTTCTTTTTAGAAACAACTCTTGCTGTTTCAGGCATCAGCTGCATTAAACCAACAGCGCCAACAGGAGACTTTATATTAGGATTTAACATACTCTCCTGACGTGAAATACCATACAGGAATGAAATAGGAACGTTGGTTACTGATGAGTATTTTTTATACAGATTTAAAAAGGCCTTAGGGAATCTGTAATCTAGAGCATCCCATCTCTTGCCTGCAATAACCGACATAATTGCATAATTAACGTTGCCAGTTGACAGAGCCCATTCTGCCATTACCAAAGCTTCATCATTAGAACCATGTTTAGCAACTTCATTCCATTCAATATTAGCATTGGCACTGTCCAGAGCTCTGAACTCAAAAAATCTGATAGCAGCCTTGTTGTGAGCCACAGTTGATGGCCACTTTGCTGACTTCGAAAGACGCTGATGATTAAATGGAGGCTGTTGACCAAGTTCCTGAGCAGCAAGGAATCCAAAGAAGCTGCGGTCTTTTGCAACTTCCTTCATAAGAATAAGACTCTGATCCTTCTCCCCTATTTCATAAGCAGCTCTGGCCTTCCAGTATCTCCAGTTAATCTCTTTCTTATCATTCGGATTCAAATGATTATATAAATCATAGACCACATTCCACTGAGCAAACCAGACTGCTTTTCTCATTCTCATGATCTTGATTTCATCTGTCCATTCAATTGCAGGAAGATGTTTATCTACCCAGTTAACTTCATCCAGGGTTGAATTTCTGCCTAAAAAGCCTCTGGAAATGATCTGTATGATATCCAGTCTCTCTGTTGGTGTAATATGGAATTTCTTACAGAAATACTCAAAATGAGGATTAGCCTCCTCAGGTTTAAGATTGGCAAAACGTTTAAAAGCTAATACAGCAACACGATGAATATCATCTGAACCAGGTTCATATTCTTCATTAAGAATTCTTGAAGGATCATCATACAAAGCCATTGCCATGTTGATTCTATTCTTGAACTTTGAGTCATCTGAAAATTCTGCAGCCAGATTTCTAGTTGAATCAGCATATCTTCGCTGAATGTAAAGACGTTCAAACTTATCCATACGGTTGGTATCATTAAGATTACCGTTCTGCCCCCAGACGTAGATTAAACCAGAGCAGCCTGATGGATATGGCTTTAACTGCATATAGATTTTATTTGCAAAAATCTGAGATGACATATCTGCCTGACCCAAGTGCCATCTTGCCTCATAGTAGCGACACTGAAGAGTCTGCTGGGAAGAATTCATTTCCATATTGTCATCAAATGGCTTCTTCTTTCCAATAAGCTCTGACACCTGCTTATAGTTTCCGTGTCTAGCCAGAAAATCTATGTATTTGTTTTTAAGAATCTGACTTAATTCCTTATGATCATCACTTCTGATAAACTCAACGACCTTAGGATATTTTGAAACATCCATGTTATTGGTCAGATTCCAGTAATCAATCCATATAGCCAGAGGATAATCCTCTAGATGGTTCTTCTTGATTCTTAAGGCCTCTGCAGTATCACCTTTCTTTGCCGCAGCTTCTGCATCCTGAAAATACTTTCGCTGGTTGATGAGCTTAGGGGTAGTTGCAAGCAAAGGATTCTCTGCAGTCAGATCAACTACAGGTGCAACATAGGTCTGTCTAATCTCTTTTCTTTGAATAGGTTCCTTAAAATAGTTTTTATTACTCTTAGCTGGAGCCTTTTTCTGTGCGTTTGGTCTAGAGGATTTACTGGTTTTCTTGGTTTTAGTTGCTTTTGAACTTTTTGAATTTTTTGCAGAATTATTTTTTTTGCTTGAATTAGATTTAGTTACTTTCTTCTGAGTCTGAGCAGATCTACTGCTATTAGTCTGAGAAGCATATGAACAGTTGAAATTAGCAGCAAGGAAACAGAAAGAGGTTCCTAGAAGTAGGGATTTTACTATATTTGATAATTTCATAAAAAAACCAGCTTAACTTTGTACAGTAACTGTATCATTATACAAAGTTAGAGCCGGTTTTTAAGAAAAACTTGTCGCAATTTATAGAAAATTCAACAATTAGAACAGATTAATGTTAAATACCTTTAAATATCCTATAAACAGAATCACGGCAATAGCAGTTGTTAGAACATATCTGTAGTAAACAAACAGTTTCTCTGAAATTTTGTAGCCGATACCGGTATTACACTCTTTAATATATTTCTCCCATTTCATACCACGCTTTGAGGTAATGAACAGAACAAATACTAAAGAACCAATAGGCAGTACATTTGATGAAATCAGGAAGTCACAGAAATCTGTAATACCAGTGCCGTTTCCTAGGATTGAAACATTTGAAAGAACATTGAAACCTAATACAGGGAGAATAGCTAATAGCAGAATAACTAAAAAGTTAACCAGAACTGCCTTCTTTCTTCTAACGTTAAACATTTCTAAGTTTGCAGCAATAATATTCTCAAACACTGCAATCAGTGTTGACACAGCCGCAATCAGCATAAACAGGAAGAACAGAGTTCCCCACATTGATCCCAGGTACATATTTGAAAAGACTGTTGTCATGGAAACAAACAGCAGATTAGGACCAGCATCAGGATTGATCCCGTAAGTAAAACAAGCTGGGAAGATAACAAAGCCAGATAAAAGAGCAATTGCAGTATCAAGTCCTGCGATAAATAAGGCCTCGTTTAACAGGCAGTGACGGTTTGACATGTAGCTACCGAATATTGCTATACCGCCCATACCTGTAGATAAAGTAAAGAAAGCCTGTCCCATTGCAGCCCATATAGCTTCACCAAAACTATTCTCAAGTTTGGATAAATCAGGTTTTAAGTAGAAAGAAATACCATCAGCAAAACCTGACATGGTGCAGGTGCGAACAGCCATGAATACAAGAAGAATAATCAGCATCATCATTAAAGGCTTGGTATATCTCTCAACACCTTTAACCAGACCTAAAGCCACAATCATAAATGAGAAAGCAACAACTGCAGCCATACACATATACAGAGTAACAGGATCTGCAAGAAGTGAAACGAACCCATCAAGAGCAACATCCTTTGGCAGATTTGACTCAACGGTACCGAAAGCAAACTTAAGGAAATAGTAAAGCATCCATCCGGTAATAATTCCATAGAAAGACATCAGAATATAGTTACCAGCAAGCTGCCACCATTTATTAACATGCCATTTGGTACCAGGCTCCTCTAGTTTTTCATAGCATTTTGCTATTGAAGATCTTGAGGCTCTACCTATTGCAAGTTCAACAGTTAAAAGAGGAATACCCATTGCCAAAAGGAAGAACAGATAAATCAGTACAAAAATAGCTCCACCATACTGACCTGTAATATAAGGGAATCTCCAGACATTACCAATACCGACAGCACATCCTGCTGCAATCAAAATAAAACCAAGCCTGGTTTTAAACTGTTCTCTTTTCTCGTTCATTCGATTATCCTAAATCTAAAAATTTTTCTATTATGCTCTTCCAAAAATCTTATAGTAACCAACGGCCAGCACAATGATAACCATGGTTGTCAGAATATATTTATAGTAGAAATACAATGCTGTTGGCATTGAAAAGCCTTTACCGACATTGCACTGGTCAATGTATCTCTTCCACTGCATGCCACTCTTGGAGCAGATGAACAGCACAAACACAATTGAACCGATAGGAAGAATATTGTTAGAGACCAGGAAGTCAAAGAAATCAAGAATACCGGTATTGGAACCAATAATATGGACATCTGATAAAACATTGAAGCCAAGCATTGGCAGTAAGCTTAAGGCGATAATAACTACAAAATTGATAACCACAGCTTTAATTCTGCTCCATTTGAACAGTTCTATGCAGCCAGCAATAGAGCTTTCAAACACGGCAATCATGGTTGAAACAGCTGCAATCAGCATGAACAGGAAGAACAGACTTCCCCAAATGGTTCCAAAGGTCATATTTGAGAAAACGACTGTCATGGTTATGAACAGCAGATTAGGACCTGCATCCGGATTAATGCCGTAAGTAAAACAAGCAGGAAAGATTACGAAACCAGATAATAAGGCAATGATAGTATCAAAGGTTGCAATAAATACGGCCTCATTCAGAATCTTGTGACGTTCTGACATATAGCTACCAAAAATTGCAATTGCACCGAAACCAACAGATAAGGTAAAGAAAGCCTGCCCCATTGCAGCCCAGATTGCCTCACCAATATTGTTCTCTAACTTCTCAAAGTCTGGTTTCAGATAGAACTTGATTCCCTCTGAAAATCCATCTAACGTAAAGGATCGGCAGGCCATAAAGAACAACAGCAGAGTCAGCACAATCATCAAAGGCTTGGTAAAACGCTCAACACCTTTTATGACTCCCATGGCAACAATAGTAAAAGAGAAAAGAACTGTGATAAAAACACAAAGGAACATAGTCTCGGGATTGCCAAGAAGCTCACCGAAATTCTGCCCAGCTGTTTCTCTGGTCATGCCTGGGGTAATATTGCCTGAGACAAAGTTACAGAAATAGAAAAGCATCCATCCTGCTACAACAACATAGAAAGCCATCAGGATATAATTACCTGAAAACTGCCACCATTTGTTGAAATGCCAGTGAGATCCAGGCTGTTCAAGTCTTTCATAACAGTAAGCCATTGAACTTCTTGAAGCTCTACCAATAGCAAGCTCAACCGTAAGTAAAGGAATACCTACAGAAAGCAGGAAAAACAGATATAAAAGAACAAAATACGCACCACCGTACTGACCTACAATGTATGGAAATCTCCAAACATTACCAATACCCACAGCACAACCTGCGGCAATCAGAAGGAAGCCTAGTCTTGTTCTAAATACTTCCCTAGTTCTTACCTTAGTACTCATAGAATTATGTTTCTCGTTATTATTATTTATTAAAAACTGATATATAGCCTTGAATTAAAAGGAAAACAACAATTAAAGGCAATACATATTTGAAATAGAACTTAAATTTATTGGTTAATTTAAATCCCGACCCCTTATTGGTCTCCTTTAAATATTTATCAAATCCCCAGCCATAATTCCATGAGACGTATAAAACGTAGATTATTGCACCAATTTGGAGAATATTCTGAGAAAGAATAAAATCATACAAATCAAGAATTACTGTTCCTTCTCCTAGAGGATGTACATCTGACAATACATTAAATCCGAGGATTACAGGTAAGGACAGAACAAGAATCACAATACAGTTGTAAACAACTGCTTTCTTTCTTGAAATGCTGAAAACATCAATGCTGATACCGACAATATTTTCGAACACAGCGATCAGTGTTGAAACAGCAGCAAATAGCATAAAGATAAAGAAGATACTTCCCCAGATCTGGCCTGCAGCCATATTTGAGAAAACAGAAACCAGAGTAACAAAAATCAGCCCAGGGCCCTGTCCTGGTTCAACTGAGTAGCTAAAGCAGGCAGGGAAAATAATGATACCAGCTAAAATTGCCACTATGGTATCTAAAAGAGTAATCACGGTTGCTTCATAGGTTATAGACTTATTAGAGTTCATATATGAACCGAAAATCTGTAGAGAACCGATGCCTAAACCTAAGGTAAAGAAAGCCTGACCAAGTGCGGCATACAATACCTCATAAAGATTCTGTGATGAGATCTTTGAAAAATCAGGCATTAAGTAAAATTCTAAGCCCTTTTCAAATCCTGGTAGAAAAAAAGATCTTGCGGAAAGGAAAATCAGCAGCATAAACAGCAAAACCATCATTGGTTTGGTTATACGCTCAACTCCGTTTCTAACACCGCATGCACATACAGAGAAGCCAACCACAGTAACAATGACAGTACAGATTATCTGAGTAACAGGATCTGCAAGCATTCCCCCGAAAATGGCGCCTGAATCAGCCTGGCTCATAGGAGAAGAAGTAAACTCACCTAACAGCATTTTTGAGGAGTAATAAAACATCCATCCTGTAACCATGGTATAGAAAGCCATCAGGATATAATTACCCGTGATCATGAAATATTTGCAGATATACCATTTTTTGTTAGGAGTCAGAATTTCAAAAGAACGACCAATAGATCTTCTTGAAGCTCTACCAACTGAAAGCTCAATTGTTACAAGAGGAATTCCCAGCAGAATCAGGAATGCAATATAGATAAGTACAAATAAAGCGCCGCCATACTGACCAGTGATATAAGGGAAACGCCATACATTTCCAAGACCGATTGAACATCCTGCAGCGATCAGAAGGAAACCAAGTCTGGAAGTAAACTGTTCTCTGTTATTGTTTTGCGTACTTGTCATTTTTTTTCTCACAAAAAAGGCCCGTATTTTTAACGAGCCTTGTTTCATTTATCATAGCACAAGCAGAAGATTATTCTTCGCGAGGGCTATTCTCATATGGATTTGGCAAATCCTCAGATGAGGCCTGAACATAAGTGTTCTCTGTTGGCTCAGCATCTTCATCCAAATCAACTTCTGGAGCTGAATCCTGTTCTGTCTTCTGCTCATCAGCTTCAGTCTTTGCATTCTCAGCTTCAGTTAATGCCTTGATTGATAAGCGGATTCTTCCGGTATTATCAATATCCAGAACACGAACACGAACTTCATCACCAACACATAGATAATCATTTACATTCTCTACACGCTCTTCGGTGATCTGAGAAATGTGTACAAGACCATCTCTGCCTGGAAGAATGTTAACAAAAGCACCGAAATCAGTGATTCTTACAACTTTTCCATCATAATCCTGACCAACTTCAACTTCAACTAAAAGATCATTAATGCGCTTAATTGCAGCATCAGCAGAAGCTAAAGAAGAAGCAGAAATCTTTACAGTACCATCATCATCGATATCAATCTGTGAATTGGTATCTGCCTGAATTGAACGTACGTTAAAACCACCCTTGCCGATAACTTCCTTAACCTTGTTTGCAGGAACCTTGATGGTTACTACACGTGGAGCATAAGGAGAAAGAGTTTCACGAGGACCAGGAATTGCCTTCTGCATTACATTCAGTAAGTGAATTCTTGCAGCATGAGCATCAGTTAATGCATTCTGCATGATTTCACGGGTAATACCGTCTGTCTTGATATCCATCTGAAGAGCGGTAACACCGTCACGGGTACCGGCTACCTTGAAGTCCATATCACCTAAATGGTCTTCATCACCCATAATATCGGTCAGAATTGCAACTCTGTCATCTTCTTTAACAAGACCCATTGCAATACCTGCAACAGGAGCCTTGATAGGTACACCAGCATCCATCAATGATAGACATCCTGAGCATACAGATGCCATTGAAGATGAACCGTTTGACTCAGTAATTTCTGAAACGACACGGATTGAATATGGGAACTTCTCCATCTCTGGAAGCACTGCCTTTAAAGCTCTCTTGGCAAGACGACCGTGACCGATTTCACGACGCTTTGGAGAACCAATAAGACCAATCTCACCAACACAGTATGGAGGGAAATTATAGTGAAGAATAAATCTGTCTGAACGAACACCTGACATATCTTCAAAAGTCTGAGCATCTCTCTCAGAACCTAAAGTACAGGTACCAATAGACTGAGTTTCACCACGGGTGAATAATGCAGAACCGTGAACACGTGGAAGAATACCAGTTGCAATGGTAATTGGACGAATCATTCTTAAGGTACGACCATCGATACGCTTTTCACCTGAAAGGATTCTCTCACGGACAATATTACGCTCTAATTCAAAGAAAATCTTAGCGATTTCATTGTCTTTCTCAGCCCACTCTTCGTGCTCTGCCTTTAGTTTCTCAGTTGTATTCTTCTGAATTTCAGCAAGCTTATCCTGACGCTCTAGCTTATCTACGATTCTGAAAGCATCACCTACAGCCTGCTCTGCATCAGCCTTAACAGCCTCGATTAAAGCAGTGTTCTCCTCTGGCTTTACCCAATCCCAGACAGGACGGTTAACCTTCTTGGCAAACTCTTCAATCTCTTTGATTACAACCTGCTGCTGCTCGTGACCGTACATAACAGCACCAAGCATTACTGACTCTGGTAAGCAGTTAGCCTCAGACTCTACCATCACTACAGCTTTCTCTGAACCTGCAACAACAAGATCAAGATCAGAAACCTTTGACTCTGAAGTTAATGGGTTTAAAACATACTGACCATCAATATAACCTACACGAGCTGCACCCAAAGGACCATTCCATGGGAGACCAGATGAAGCTAATGCTGCTGAAGCGGCAATAATAGAAATGATGTCTGTAGGAATTTCAGGATTTGCTGACATAACAGTAACAACAACTTGAACCTCGTTTACGAAACCATCTGGGAATAATGGACGTAATGGACGGTCGATAAGACGAGAAATCAGGGTTTCACCTTCTGTTGCACGGCCTTCTCTACGGAAGAAACTTACAGGGATTTTTCCTGCTGCATAAGAACGTTCCTGATAATTAACTGTTAGAGGGAAGAAATCTCTACCTTCAACTTCTTCTTTTCGGTTGCATACTACAGTAGCAAATACGGTAGTATCATCCATTGATGCCATAACAGCAGAATCTGTCTGACGACCAATTGCTCCAGTTTCTAATGTAATAGTATGACGACCATATTTAAAGGTGTGAACTATTGGCTTTAAATTCATCGATTATTATCTCCACTTTTTTCCCACTTTTGTTTGCCTCTTTCGTGGGAATTCACTTTATCACTACCAGATGCGGATACCCTTTTTTCTTCTTTTACTTACCTAAAAAAGGGAAAGCCTCATATTCCAACAGTGTTACAAAAAAGCTGAAACTAGTTTCAGCATATCCTCAAGGATAAAGACTCATCCTTAAAAAATTTTTTTTACTCTAAACGGTAAAACAAACTGATTGCCAAGCTCAAAAATCAAAGATCTTTATTACTTTCACTTTGTATTAACAAGCAAGTTTATCTGCAATATTATCACACAGATACATTTTCAAATTCTTGCTTTTGATAATGTTTTTGTAAGTTTTGAGATCTTTCTCGCGACTGAAAAAGGAATTTCTGCGGATTGAAGAATAAAGTAAACAAATAAACTGCTACAAATCCAAATATCCACTCACCAGTTTAAAAACAGAACCAATGAATTTAGCAAAAGAACTGTAAATCAAAAAAGATCTACTGCAGAAAAGAACTGCACAAAAAAGACATGGAACATAAAATTCGGGCGGCACCAAAGCCGCCCTTCTCTGACGCTAATTAGCGACGGAGACCTAACTTCTCAACGATTGCGCTGTAACGTGCAAGGTCTGAAGTCTTTAAGTAGTCAAGGAGCTTACGACGCTGAGCAACTAAACGTAGTAGGCCGCGACGGCTGTGGTGATCCTTCTTGTGAGTCTCAAAGTGAGGCTGCAGGTCAGAAATTCTTGCAGATAGTAATGCAATCTGAACCTCTGGATAACCAGTGTCCTGTGGGTTACGACCAAACTCAGCAACGATTTTTGCCTTATCTTCTACTGTTAACATAATATATATGCTCCATATTTTGTGAAAAATTAAACTTCCATACCGATCACAAACTCAGTTGAAAGCGGGCTCATTCTATCATAAAAGATAAAATCTTTATACAAATTTAGCTTTATATTTTTACAAGAAATAAAAAAAGATTTAAGAAAAAATCTTTTTAATTGATTTATAAAGAGTTTTATACCTCGCAATTAAAGCTGCGAGGTATAAAAACGGGTTATTTTCCAATATTAGATGCGATTTTTATAATAGTATCTGTATAAAAATCAGAAAAACCTGTCTCGTTTATTGATCCAGAAAGTACCTGATAGGCACGTTTAATGGCATGATAGCCCTGACGGTCTGGCTGCTGGCAGATAACAAACTTGTAAATACCAGCTCTTACCATTTCTACAGTTGTGTATATATCATCGAAGGCGATACCGATTATATCGTCCCGACCGGTTGCTATAATTGAGGCGCCAACTCCCTGAACACCGGCGCCTGTAACGTATACACAGTTTACTTCCTTATGTTCGTTTAAATATTTTGAAGTCTGAATCTGAGCCTGAATATCTGAATCATTTGATTCTATCTGACCGCAGATTTCAAAATCTACATTAAGATTATTTAATTCCTCAACAAAACCTTCGATACGTTTTCTGTGACCGTGCATCAGACTTGAACCGGTAACCACCAGAATATTCAGCTTATCAAACTTTGAAATAAGAGAAAGCAAACCTGCACAGGTTTTACCTGCTTTCTGATAGTCAGAGCCGACATAGCAGACCCTTTTGCAGTTCTTTACATCTGAATTAACCAGAATTACCTTTATTCCTAGCAATTCACATTCATTAATCTTCTGAGCAACAGATTCTGTATCTATGGTTGCAAGACAAAGGGCAGAACATCCCATCTGCTTAAGTTCATCAATGGCATCTAAATGAGTCTGCTCATCATAGCCCTGAACTTTTTTATAAATGACGTCTACACCAAGTTCTTCATACTCTGAGCTTGCCTTCTCGATTCCTTCGATAACGCCCTCAAAAAAGATGTTTCCAACACTAGGTAGAAGAACTCCGATCTTGAAGCGATCTCTTATACCAGATAAAGCACGGCCTGCTCTGTTTGGAACGTATCCTAATTCCTTGGCCAGAGTCTTGATTTTTAATGCTAGTTCTTTTTTTACCGAACCACGATTATGCAGTACTCTATCAACAGTTCCTCTTGATACGCCAGCGGCCTTTGCTAAAGTTTTAACTGTTACTGTCATCGTGTAATAATCCCAAAATTATTATTCTTATATTTAATTGTTATAAATAGGAGGACAGACTCGTCCCCCTATTAAATACAAACTAATCTATAAACAGATTCTTACCGATTAGTTTGCCTGTGGTCATGTTTGCCTTGCCCTCGGCAGAGTCTTTATGTGCATATAACCACTTGTTGCTGTGAGTTAGACATCCAGACTCTCCTTCATGGGTAACTCCCTCTGGTCTGTCGGTATTAGTATCCTTAGGTAAAACCACACCAACCTTGAAATGATCATAGCCAGGAGCGACACAAGGAGCATAATGCAGAGTAGTCTCATAGAACATAACGGCCTGACCTTTTCTTACGATAAAGGTTTCAACATCATTGGTATCAATAATACCGTCATGAACAGCAGTCATTGGAGCAACCATTAAAACTGCATCGGTAGCCGCAATGTTAAGCTCACTGTTGCGATGGTATTCAAGGCAGTTTAAGCCCTTGTTATCTCCGTTGCAGTAGCCAAACTGAACATTCAGTCCGCCAAAGACCTGATTCTTTAATACAGGCATTACAGAAGGGTCCTCTAGATAATCTACAGATGCCTTATAGTCTGTACCAGGAATTAATGGAGTCTTCTCAACCAGAGATACAAGCTTTGCTGTATCAATATCCGTAATTACCTTTCCGTATCTTTCAAATTCAACGTCGGTAACTTCCTTGTATTTAGCAACCTCTTCACCATCAAGTTTCTTTCTCATGGTGTCCAGCTTTGAGAAGGCAGGACGAAGTGTTGGATATAAGAAGGAATACATCTTATATACCTCGTCATACATCTTAGCAACACTCTCATTGGTTGAAGACTGCTTGTCAGAAGTCTTAACCAGTTTTGCACAGCCTTCTTCAACTGATTTGAATATACCTGCTGCAACACCAGCAAGGATAGCTGCACCTAAAGCAGGACCTTCCTTAGAGGTGGTGGTAATAATCTTGCATTTTAGAATATCTGCAAGAAGCTGACGCCAGAATGGAGACTGAGCACCGCCACCGCAGGCAGTCAACTGAACTGGATTGATATCCATCTGATGAAGAACATCAAGGTTATGACGCTGAGATAAGGTAATACCTTCAAGAACAGCTCTTGTCATATGAGCCTTTGTATGTCTTGCGCTTAAACCAAAGAAAACACCACGTGCATTAGGATCTAATACAGGAGATCTCTCACCCATCAGATATGGAAGATAAATCAGACCATCTGAACCTACAGGACACTCTGAAGCCTTAGCAGTCATCAGATTGTAAACATCACTGCCTGCCTTAGCTTCCTGATCTTTTTCAAATGAATAAAGCTCATCACGGGTCCAGCGTAAAGATAAACCGGCGGCTAAAGTACAAGACATAGCAGTCCAGGAATTCTCTACAGCAGCACAGAAAGTATGTACACGGCCTAATGGATCAATTGAAGGCTTGTTGGTGTGAGCAAAAATAACACCTGATGTACCCAATGTAACGAAAGCATCACCTTCTTTACATACGCCAGTTCCAAGAGCGGCAGCTGCATTATCACCAGCACCGCCAGCAACAATAGTCTTTTCGCTTAGACCGGTTAATTTTGCAATTTCAGGAGTAATGTGTCCTGCAACCGCACTTGACTCGATAATTGGAGGTAACAGAGACTTATCAATATTAAGTTTCTCGAGAATCTCATCAGACCAGACTCTGTTAGTAATATCCAGAAGATTAGTTCCAGAAGCATCAGAAATTTCCATTGCTCTGTTGCCAGTTAACATATAGCGAACATAATCTTTTGGTAAAAGAATAGTACGACACTTGTCGTAAATCTCAGGCTCATTTTCACGAACCCATAAAATCTTTGGAGCGGTGAAACCAGTCAGTGCAGGGTTTGCATTGATTTCAATAAGTCTCTTCTTGCCTACTAATGCTGTAATCTCATCACACTGCTTCTGAGTTCTGGCATCACACCATAGAATTGAATTTCTTAGAACCTTTCCGTTCTCATCTAACATTACAAGGCCATGCATCTGACCTGCAATAGATAAAGCAACTACATCCTCAGCATTTACCTTGCTGTCTTCCAATACATACTTAATAGAATTGATAGTTGCATCGTACCAGAACTTAGGGTCCTGCTCTGCCCAGCCATTCTTTGGCTGTAATAAAGGATACTCGATTGTCTTTGATGAAAGAGTATTTCCGTTTTCGTCAAATAAAACTGTTTTAGTACCTGATGTACCTAGGTCAACACCCAATAAATAACGCATATAAAAGTTGTCCTAATTAATTATTATAGAAAAGTAACTAAAGTTAGTTTATTTGCCTGATAGATCTTTGTTAAGGAAAGAATTGGGGGCTTTTTAAAGCCCCCTTATTTATTAGTTAGTTACGCGCTTCTTTGACATAACATCAACAACCACGGCAACCAGAAGAACTAGACCTTTAACAGCCTTCTGCCAGTTAGCGTCAACACCAAGGATTGACATACCGTTGTTCAGCACACCCATGAAGATAGCACCGATAACAGCACCGCCAACAGTACCAACACCACCGTATGCAGATGCACCACCGATGAAGCATGAACCGATTGCATCCAACTCATAGCCAGTACCAGCCATAGGAGATGCTGAGTTGAAACGAGCCACACAGACCAGAGCTGCAACAGCTGCTAATAAGCCCATGTTTACATATGACAGGAACAGTAAGCGGTTTGTATTAACACCAGACAGCTTAGCAGCCTTCTCGTTACCACCTAAAGCATAGATACGACGACCAACAACAGTCTTGTTAGCAATGAATGCGTAGATAATTACAACAGCAGCGATTAGAACTAAGATAACTGGAATACCCTTGTTCTGAGCTAACAGTAAGCTTGAAGCAATCAGAGCAGCTAATACGATTACATGCTTGAACAGGAAGCCTGATAGAGGCTCTACTTCATAACCCTTCTTAATCTTTGAAACACGGCTGAATAGAACACCAACAACGTATATGGCAACAATTACCATGGTGATTGCAACAGTAGTTGCATATGCATCAGCACGGTTAGCTGGTATGAATGAGGTGAACAGCTGTAAGTACTCATATGGGAATGGGTTGATGGTAATACCGTCAAGAACAATCAGAGCTAAACCACGGAACAGTAACATACCTGCTAAGGTAACGATGAATGATGGAATACGGATGTATGCAATCCAGAAACCATGCCAAGCACCGATGATAATACCTAACAGAATACAGATAGCCATTGACATGTAAATGTTGTATTCATTGTTAACCATCAATACACCGGCAACGGCACCGATTAATGCAACGATAGAACCAACAGACAAATCGATGTTACCGCAACCGATAATCAGGAATAACATACCTACGGCTAAGATAATAACGTAACTGTTCTGATAAATAATGTTAGTAAAGTTCTGAGGTGAGAATAGAGAGCCCTTATCAGTAGACTGAATCAGAACTTCAAAGAAGATCATTACTAAAACTAACGCAATTAACAGAGAATTACGTTTGAACATGTTTA
>AUXO018327706.1_pt1 | contig 14692 bp, 13 predicted proteins | sample 768731 | NCBI WGS metagenome assembly AUXO01 (sample SAMN02715735, study PRJNA202380) | gut metagenome | biome: sheep rumen | host: Ovis aries | place: New Zealand: Palmerston North | reverse complement strand
GAATCTTGTCCGGATGTTATAGGATTGCTGTCCGGGTGTTGCAAGAATCATCAATAAGTACCATAAGAAAGTTTACAAGAGCATTATAAACTCCCATTGTGTCGTTATATATATTTCTTAGTATGCCCCCCATATTTGTCGTAAGATAGTATTCGTAGGGCTTTTTTATGCACTCTGTATAAAGACGGTTTTGTAAATCGTGTCTCACATCGCTCGAAAATTTTGCCTGAATGTAAATCTGATAATACAGAAAAATATTTTTCCCTATAAAAATCAGAATAATTACTATAAATAATATCAAAGTGTAATCGCCTGTATTCCCTTGGGGTATAAAAAGCGAAAATATTTTGTATGTCAAACTGCTTTCCGAATCTTCGTTTCCCAAGATCACACTTACCAATGGAACCAAAAGGGATATGCTCAGTGTTTCCAACAGCGCTCCAATAAGCATTGTTATATACACAATGGGCAATCTTTTTTTTATCTTTTTAGGTATCAGCTTCAATAAATTCCTTACGACAGAAAACATCTTTTTAAACCTCATCAAAAAATTTGAATTACTTTTACCTTCCGCCCATCAGGCATCTATATATCCCGGGTACAAATCGTTCCAATAGCTTAGAAAACAAAATGCAAAAGCAACATATGATTATTGGAAGCCCGAAATATTCTATTATCTGAAATGGCAAATCAACAGGAAGCATCTTGGCACATATTTTCTGAGACATGCTTAGATACATCTCATGGAAAACATAAATACCAAAACTGTACTTTGCTATTGTATATACAATCCTTTTCCTGTCAATGATCCGTTCCGTATCAAGCCTCATTGAGATCAGAAGCATCAAAAAGAACCCAATCAAAATGCATGCTCTGTGAATGGGAAGCTGTATGGCCCCGACCTTCAGCTCTCTGGTAAATATATCGCCAATCAATATGCCAAAATACACAATCGTCATAGCAATTATCCCCCTCGAACCCACATTGATCCGATCTTTGGTTCTTCTGATATATGCGAGCAGGCATCCGAGTTCCCAAGCACATATTCCCGTAATTCTTAGGCAGAAAATATTGGTGCTGCCAACAAACAGCCACAAAGCCAATGTTATCGCCGCCATAAAAACTGGCCACCGTTCAGTTAACTTACCGAATATCGGTGCGCAATTATTAAGTACAAACAGATTTAAGATAAACCAAAGCGGATATAATATGGGCTCGCCTGCCGTGATCCCCAAATACGCATTTAACCACTCAATGCCCCCCCATTCTGTAATTTTTAGTGCATCGCTTGTAAAGTAAACGCTTAATTGAGGAATCAGCTGCACAGCCAGAAAGAATACTATCCAAAAGCTATTCAACATAAAATATGGGATCATCAATGTTTTGGTCTTCTTTATTATGTTGTCTTTATACGAATATCCCTTGACATACAACAAGTATGCCGAGATCACAAAAAAACCAAATACGGCGATATCGCCAATTCCAAACGATAACGTCCACTTTAGTATTCTAAAACCTTCCGGTAATTCAAAAGTCACATTCCCGGATGCCAGATTAATACACTCCTGATATGAATGAAGATATAAAACCATGACAATAAAAATTGCCTTCATAAAATCTATAGCGGTTCTTTCTTTCGTTGATATCTTCATATCGACTCTACGCCCACTTCCGTTGGATCCCCACATTTATTACGTGCTATTATCTCTTTGCTTTCTTTGATTTCTTCACGCCTTATACATTCGATCGTCATAAATATAATCATAAATACCCAAATCGTGGGCGTAAAAAGTCTGCCGGTTGAAAAGAATACCACACAAAGCGACAAAAACATCCGTTTATTTCTCCTGAAAACACTATATAAGTACATCACAAAACCGGCTGCCCCTATGTACCCCATAGAGATAATCGCAACCACGAATATATTATAGAACTCACCGGAGCCGCTAAACCAGTAAAGATTTTTTATTTCGTCCGGTAACGAATTATAATAACCCGCTCCATTACCAAGCCCAACGCCCCAAAACGGAACATACTTTAAGTATATTATGCTGCCAATCGTTCTAACTACACCCGAATGATCTTTTAACGCAAAGAGATTTTCTATTCTTCCTAATATATAAGGATTTCTTGCCAAAAACATAACGCCGGCTAACGTTGCCGGTACGATCAGCATAAGCATCCGCTTGAAATATTTTACTTTTTTTATGTGAACAAAATAAATAGCAAGTATCAGTGCTGCCATCCCATATCCCGATACTGAACTGGCAGTAATTATTCCAACAAAATATACAACGGTGTCTATAATTATATGCTTTCTCGAATTATACTTATTGTTATATAGTAAAATAATATAAGCTAACGAGATAACAATCGCATAGGCTGCCGGCTCGGAGAAGAAACTGCGAGCTCTGATCATACCGTTATTAACGAGCATACTTTCATAACCGCTTATGCCAAAAAATTGGCTACCAAGGCTGTATAGTGGCCAGCTTTCGACACCGAAAATTGTCGCAATCCCCAACTGCAGGCAACCGCAGACCACAGTAAAATACAAAAATGTTTTTGTAATTCTGATAAAATCAAACTTTCGGTCTGCAAAATATTTTGGCAAAACAAGTGTCGATAATAAATACAGGCACAGCTTTGCAAATGACCCAATGAATTCGATTATCGAAAAATATGACCTTACCGATCCATATATACATGCAATCACACATCCTATTAAAATGACTGCCAACCATATTATCCGGTTCTTCTCTAACTGAATCTTGTATCCGGCATAAATTGCCTTTACGAGAAACAATATAAGGGCAATATCCGCTAATGAAAGAAAAGCGATCCGGTAATCTGTAAAAAATAATAATATTCCTAAAATAAATGTCATATTCAATCCTTTTTCACATATCTTATCAATCGATTAATTTTAGGCTCTAAATATTTGTTTGATATATAAGCCATCAACATAACTGGTCCTTATAGTTATCCATCATCACTGGATTCTAAGATTCTGAATCAATCTATGTTTTTTGTTATTTTTTGTCCTAAATATTTCACCGTTTAGCCTTATTTTTGCTACAACTTTTCCATTAAACAAAGATGTGATTTTTTTCTCTATAATATCAATATCCGCCAAAGCATCACTATCATCGTCCACTTTAGCATTAATAATTAATGATCCTTTTTCATTTTGAACATATTGAAAATCTTCAAAGGCACTTAATTCCGGAATATGCCCCGCATCTATTAATACAAGTGGAAGTTTCCCTCCATCAGTTGTTATAATATACTCCTGTGAGCGCCCCAAAATCCTTTTCACTCTCTTCCATCCCACCATATTCCTTTCAAACGGACGGCTACTGTATTCAGCCAGATCAGATGTCTTATATCTAATAAATGGCATAGACTTTGAAAATCCGGTTCCTACTATTTCCCCGATTTCCTCATCTTTCGTGATTTCATTTCCATTTTCATCTACTAGCTCTGCGTATCCATAAAATGGGACAAAACCCATACCATCTTCTTTTACATTCTGAAAAGCTAACAAGACCCTCTCTGAGTGTCCATATTGATTTACAATCATTTCAGGATTAAATACCTGTCGAATCAACTCTATCTGATCATCAGTAATTGTTTCTGAGCCTAAGAATATTCTTTTAATTCTGGGCGCATCTAACCTCTCCTTTGCGTAGCACCTTGCAAGCATTTCCATCGATGAAGTATACGCCTGTATATTCTCCGCCCTTGATTTTCTTATAATCCTATCATACTCTCTTATGTGATCTCTATTAATATATTTAGAATCCAGTCTATAATAATGGTTTGAGACAGAATACCTATATCTAAAATTTCCATCTTCCCCCATCAATTGATTACCCCGCAATACTAAGCACTTGTCTCCGGGGTTAAATCCTAAACTTTTCCAGTACCAAGTGTAAGTTGCATGCTCCCTAAAATCGATATCCCTATCCTGAATAAATGACATTGCTTTTCCCGTACTCCCGCTAGTCGAACTATGATAATGCTTAATTCGATTAACCTCATCGGAATAGAAGTCTTTTTCGTATTTCTTAATATCATCGCTGCTTATCATCGGAAGTTTAAAAAAATCATTCCATGATTTCAAATCACCAGGCTCGAAACCGGCGTTATGATACAACTTTTTGTAATATGGTACATGATTGTATGCATAAGTTACAATCTCCATTATTTTTTTCCATTGCCACGAGCGTATTTTTTCAGAACCCCAGCCTTGTGCATCATCGAGAAATTCCAAATAATCATAGTAATATTTCCCCATCATCGCAGCGAATATCGGGCGTTTTGAAATTTCTGTTAATCTAAATTTAAGTTTTCTCTGCATTTTGTTTTTATAATCTCGCTTTCGGCAATATTGTTAATGATATTTCCGTATCCAAATGAATATCTACTCGGCTGACTTGTTATATTAAAAGCATCATCTGATGCATCAAATACCAAGAGTTTATCATCTTCTATTTTCAACATTCTTACATGTACAAACGCGCCATTGACTATTGAGTATATTCTATTCTCTTTTGTTATTGTGTAACCTTCAAAATCACTATCCGCACCAAACACAGCTCTTCTATTAAGTACACTGGCCCTGTGGCGAACCGTATTATGTGCTTCATTGCTCGAATAATAGGTTCTATCCTTTATATTTCCTGTGTAAGATATACTCCCACAATCTGCTTTTAATCTTCCTTCTGAATATACAACCTCAATATGAAATGCGTCATCATGAGCATGTGCCAAATTCATCCTTTTATAATCCGGAATACATCTAAAATATATTTCTGCGGATTCATACAGTAATTTCATTACCCCAAATTCAAGATTACTCTTCAGTCCGATATATTGTCCAAAATCTGATGTGTCTATAATAGTTTCATTTCTATACTTATATTTACTAATATCCGGTGCGACTTTTTCAGATAAATATTTTTCTCCCTTATTTTCATATACATTCGGAAATATTGATTTGTTCTTGATATATGATTTAATCAATCCAAAATGTATCCTGCCTTCTTTGCTGTTATCCGAATCATCATAGGATAATATTGCTTTTAACATCCCTAAGGCACCGTCTATACTGAGAGTATTTTCTAAATCGTGTTCATATTTAGGTTATAGTTTTAATATAAATCCACTATCATTATCACCGATCTGTATAATATTTCCGTCACGACCCTTGAATAATTTCAATAATTCAATCATTCCGGCTATCCTACGGACTATGTCACTTTCAGGAGTTATTTCTCCCTCTTTCATACACATCGCCATAATTCCGATTGCAACCATTTCCGAAGCCAATCTGTGATAGCAGGAAGAGCACTCGTAATTACTTCCATTTTCCAAGAACTGAATCCTGATCTCACTCAGGAATACATCCCTGGCATGCTTATATATTCTCTTAATTCTCTTTCCGGAAAAATGAGCGCATATCCATAATATAGAAATAACATCACACAAAAAATGATTACCGGAGGATTTGTCTACAAAATTATATTCCAGATTATTGATCATAAATATCAACTGATCTAAAATATACTTATGAAACGAATTCTTTAAGGCGTTATCAATATATTTGTCACTACCATCAGTATTATTAATGATGTCATATGCCGTCAACAGGTTGATACATCTTATCCCTACATCCATTGGGCAATAATACAAAGCACCAATTCCAACAGGATCTGTATTTATCAGATCTTTTATCTGGTTTGCAATTTCTTTATAAATAGTCTCCCTTTCTCTGGGATTATTTAATCCAACAAGCGCCATAAAGGGCAGGTGATTTACTCTCCCCATTTCCCAAATACGCTTTATATCCACGCCTTGCGGAAGACTTGCTATCAAATCTCTACCCATATATGGAGCATCGAATCTATAGTCGGTAATCACATCTGCCTTCCATAGAATTTTTTTATAATCACTGCTTCCCGTATCGTCACTCCACGACACCCAGCCCGTACCAAGGAAGTTATATTTATGCTCTAGATAATTCTTACAAATACTTTTTGCATAATCGCTCTTATAATAGTCATCAAATACTAATCCTGCTCCATCTGCACATTCATAATCGGGTAAAGTACCTTTCCAACAATAATTTCTCTTACATACTCTGGATACAGCCTTGCTGACGAAGGTTTTCTTTAATAGTCCATTAGAACATATGAAACTGTCAAGCATCTTGAATGCATTGCTGATTTTCATAAACCACTGTAAATCTCTCTAACCTTTTTGCTATTCTTATCCCATGACACAATGTATTTTCCTGCATCGATGGCCGCCTGTTTTCCCAGCCTTTCGCGCAAACTGCCATCTTTTGCTAATATCATAAGCTTCTCTATCAGATCATGAACATCGCCGGGCTTATATACCATTGAATTATCTGCATTTAATACTTCTTTTATCCCCTCATCACCACTGGCCAATATGCATTTATTGTATTGCATGGCTTCAATCGCCTTTAACGGAACCGCCGTGTCTGTTTTAAGGCTTTTCTCTCTGGGTATCAACACAATGTCTATTTGCTCGTACAGGGAAATCATCTCCTGTTTGCTTATACCCTGATGTAAAATTATTCTCTCTTTATATTGCGATTCATCTTTCTTTTGTCTCACATATTCAAACTCCTGCCCATCACCGATCATCAGAATTACTATGTCATCATGGATGCCCAGCAATGCATCAAAGTAATCTGCGATGAGGTTTACACCCTGCCAGCTTATAAAGCTTCCGTTGTAGCTTACTACAAGTTTTCCGTCTGCTCTAACTGCTTTTAAAAGGCTGTAGAGTTCGTTTTTTCCCTCTGATTGTAAGAAATGCGTCACTTCATTTGAACCATTTCTAATCGTCACTATTTTTTCCGGACTTATACCCTTATTTTCGATCAGATATTTCTTTGCGGAATCTGCCAGAACAATAATTCTATCCATCTTTTTTAACAGCCAATAAGAAAGCAATTCTTTCGGTTTGCTCATTCTATACAAAGCATGGATCTCGAATATTATTTTTTGAGAACTGCTTTTTCTTGCTAAATACGCCACCAATAAAAACCTGAAATTATGCGCATGAATGATATCTATATTTTTTTCCCTGACTATTTTTCTGCACGTTGCAATCTGATCCTTTAAATTTTTACATCTTATAACTTTTACGCCTGCTTCATCTGAAATACGGTCATATTTTTTTCCCTCCAGATTAACTAAAAACACATTATCATCCGGGTTATTTTTCACATAGTTATCAATCATATTGCCATTTCGGACTACGGAACCACCGATCGTTGGCTTGTAATCCTCCATAATATGTAGAATGTTCATTTATGCTTCCTTTACAAATGATACACGCCATCTATGGTAATCACATTTTGCGTATCAAAGATCACATGTCCTTCAAGCTTATCCTGACATTTTATGATTTCATCGTGTTTTACCATAACTACCACAAGACTGATATCATCCAAAAATTTATCTAAATCATGATACTGATTAGACACCACATCCTTTGTTATAAGTGGATCATACACCTTCAGTCCTTCTGCCAAATGTCTTTTTTGCGACTCCAAAAGCTGAAGCGTGGGCGACTCCCTCATATCGTCTACATTCTCTTTATATGTCATCCCATACAGTCCAACTTTAGAAATGTCGGAAATGTTGTTTTCTTTCATTATTTCATATATTCGGTTCAGAACAAAATCCGGCATCCCATCATTTGTCTTCATAGATTCGTCTATTACCTTTGCCAGGCTTGGATAGTCTCCTACCAAAAACCACGGATCTACAGATATACAATGTCCTCCCACGCCGGGACCGGGTAGTAAAATATTGACTCTGGGATGCATATTGCATATTTTTATGATTTCATATACATCGAGACTGTCGTGCCTGCATATTTTTGCCAATTCATTAGCAAAAGCTATATTTACAGCCCGAAATGTATTTTCAACAACCTTTGTCATTTCCGCCGTTTTTATGTCAGTAACAACAATTTCCCCCTTGCAAAACGAAGCATAAAGAGTCTTTACCTGTTCTCCCACCTCTTTTTCATCAGCACCTATGGTACGATTATTGTTATATAATTCAAAAATCATATTCCCCGGAATAATCCTTTCCGGCGCATGTACAAGCTTCAAATCTGCACGATTTTCAGCCTCGATCACCGGTCTGATGCTTTTATCTATCGTACCCGGGCTAATCGTAGATTCAATCACCACTATGGCATTTTGAGGCGCTACTTTGATCACATCCCGCACCGCCGAGACTACATATTTCGAGTCTACTTTTTTACTAAACTTATCATATGGAGTGGGTACAGAAATAATATAGGTATCAGCAACCTGGTACTCAGTGGAAAATTCAATCCCAGAACGCAGCGCTTCCTTAAAAAGATCGTCAATGCCATCTTCCTTGAATGTCGTCCTGCCGCTTTTTAATTTTGTAACAAGCTCCTCATTATAATCAGATCCGATTACCTTTATTCCATGTGATGCCAGCATCAAAGCTGTAGGCAGTCCAATATATCCAAGGCCTATCACATTAACCATATTTTCAGTACCTCCGCATTTGATCAAAATCTAAAGCCCAGCTTTCAGCATTTTCTTATAAGAACTATGCCAGTTTCTTTCATACATTTTCTGATGTCTCACAGCATCCTGCAGGCATAGCAGTTTCCAAAAGCGCCTCGAAATCGCTTTGTACAGCTTTCCCTGGTCATAAAAGTACCTGTCATCAAATCCCGCACGCCAGGTGGACTCCCTTTCCTCTGTCAACTCTGCTATCGGGTATGGAACCGCATATATCTTTAATCCCTTTTGCAAGCAATTTGCAATAAAGATATTGTCTTCACCATGCTGATATTCACAGCCACCACCAAAACACTGGTTAAAGTAGATTCCGTTCTCCTTAATACTCTTAAGCTTTATTGCTATGCGAACAGTACCATATCTCAGGAAATTAAGGTAATTAACCCTCATTTCTTTTTTGATGATATAGCGTTTTTGACCTCTTGCATGGTTCTCTATCACATTAAAAATAATTGCATCCGCATCAGGAAAACGGTCAAACTGTTGATTGATCAGCCTTACATATCCCTTTTCGTAAACCATGTCATCATCTGCAAATATTACAACATCTGCATTTGCCCGAATAAGTGCGTTATTCCTATTAAGCCCAATTCCTTTTTCAGCAAAATTCAAAAAAGTAACTGAATGCCCATTCATTTCAAACTTTTCTATTTCATTTCTGTCACATTGATTTCCAACAATTGCATCACATTCAATTCCTAATTTATCAATGATACTGTGATCCGTTTGGTTCATTGTAGCAACCAAAACCTGAACACTTCTGTTTTTTTTCCTATCAGCCACTTAAAAAGTACCCTCCATGTCTGTGCTTGAAAAGTCAATCAATGGCAACTTCACTGGCAATCCGGTTTTTTTACTTTTATATATAGCCAAAACAAGTTCCAAAGCATTTCTTCCATCCACAGCGTCTACATATGGCTTACGCCCTACTTTTATGGCATCTATAACATCCGCAAAGAGGCTTATATGACCATTCCCATAGACATTATTTGTCTCTTCTTTCAACCCGGCAGTATCTTCGTCCTCTGCACCTTCATCCTCAAACTTCCAGTAATCTATATTATTTGTAGACTTTCCGCCAATTTTGACAGTACCCTTTTCGCCAAAAATATACAGGGTCTCTTCTAGATTTTGAGGAAACACATTAATTGTCCCTTCTATTGTAGCTATAGCTCCGTTTTTAAACTTCACTATTGCCAGACCCACATCTTCTGCTTCTATATAATCATGATACTGTCGGCTTGTCGTACCGTACACTTCATCAATATCATCGCCAAAGAACCAGCGTAATAGATCAATGCCATGGATGCACTGATTCATAAGCGTTCCACCGTCATGCTCCCATGTTCCTCTCCACGTTGCCTGATCATAATATGCCTTATTTCTATTCCAGCGAACATTGATGCTTCCATGAGATAATCGTCCAAAACGTCCGTCTTCCAGTGCTTTTCTAGTTTTTTGAACAGCCAGATTGAATCTGTTTTGATGACATGCAGAAACTACAACGCCCTTGTCGGTCGCCATTTCAATTATCTTATCCGCATCCTGAATGCTCATGGCAATGGGCTTTTCAATTATCAAATTCACTCCATTTTCTATGCAATAAAAAGCAATCGTAGCATGAGAACCGCTGTCTGTAGCAATGCTAATAAGTTCCAGATCAGGGTTTTCTGACAGCATCACACGATAGTCCCCATATTTTTTTATTGAATCAGCATCCAAGTCATGAATAACTATACTTTGTTCTATTTTTTTTTCATTTAAATCGCATAAGCAAACGATTTCCAATCCGTTTTCTTTTGCGGCGATAATGTGGTTTCTGGATATTCTTCCACAACCGATCAACCCATACTTCATATCACTTACAATCCACCTTTTTGTCCAGTTCAATCAAACTGTTAATTATGTATTCACGCTCAACATCATAAAGCTCCGGAAAAACCGGTATTGCAAACGAGTTTCTGCTCATATCCTCTGTATATGGCAAATCACCTTCCTTATAGCCCAAGCGTACAAAGGCCCCTTGCAGATGAAGTGGAACAGGATAATAGGTTCCGCATGCAATCCCCTTATTTTTCAACTCATCCATTATCCACTGTGCTTTCGGATGCTTGACGGCGTATATATAATACGCATGATCACAATCTTCGCTTTCCATAGGAGTCACAAAACTTGTGTCCTTTAATGCTTCGTTATACAACTCGGCATTTATTCGTCTTTTTTCGACAAATTCATCCAGATGGGTTAGTTTACATCTGAGTATGGCTGCCTGCATCGCATCCAATCTGGAATTATATCCGATAAGATAGTTATAATACTTTGTTTCCCCTATTGGCATGTTCTCCGGAATAGATCTGTCTTGTTTTTCATATATCCTTTTTAATGTCCAAAGACCATCTTTTCCGGAACCATGAACTTTTAGCGATCGGCATGCACGGGCGATATCATCATCATCCGTAAGTACCATTCCGCCATCGCCGTCACCACCCAAATTCTTAGTTGGAAAAAAAGAAAAACAAGCAACATCACCAAGTATGTTTTTTCTCTCTCCCTTATATTTTGTTCCGGCTGCCTGAGCACAATCCGCAATCAGATACAGTCCATACTTATTGCATAAATCCCTCAGACTATCCATATCGCAGGATTGTCCATAGAAATGTACAGGTAGTATTGCCTTTGTTTTTTTTGTAATCGCAGATTCTACTAATTGTGGATCCATACAGTATGTGTCTTTGCATATGTCCACAAACACCGGGATAGCTCCTGTGGCAGCTATACTCTCTGCCGTAGCGAAAAATGTCCATGCAGCAGTGATAACTTCATCACCTTTTCCAATACCCAACGCCCTTAAAGCAAGGATAATTGCATCTGTTCCATTGCCACAAGAAATTCCGTATCTTGCTCCTTCATATACAGCAAATTCTTCCTCGAATGAAGAAACCTCTTCACCTCCTATATATACGCCACTCCTCATCACCTTTAAAGCTGCTTCCTCGTATTCTTTTGCATAAGTCTCGTGCTGTCTCTGGACATTCATCAACTGGATTTTCAAAACTTTTTCACCTTCCGTTTCAATCAGTCTCTGCCGAACAAATCTCGTGTATAAACCTTATCTTTCACATCTTCAAGACACGGATCATATCTATTAGCTATTATCGAATCACTCGTACTTTTAAAGTTATCAAGGTTATTGACAACCCGACTTCCAAAAAAGGTCGTCCCATTCTGTAGCGTTGGCTCATAAATAATAACCTTAGCACCCTTAGCCTTTATACGCTTCATCACCCCTTGTATTGACGACTGTCGGAAATTGTCAGAATTTGTCTTCATTGTCAATCTAAAAACTCCGATTGTAATCTCTTTTTCCTTCTCGAAATCATAATCATAGTCATAGTCGTATCCATAGTACCCTGCTTTTGTCAAAACCTGATGGGCAATGAATTCTTTTCGAGTTTTATTGCTGTCTACAATAGCGTGAATAAGATCCTCGGGAACATCAGCAAAATTTGCAAGCAGTTGCTTTGTGTCCTTCGGGAGACAATAGCCTCCATATCCAAAACTAGGGTTGTTATAATGCGCTCCTATTCGTGGATCTAAACAAACACCATCAATAATAGACTTAGAATCGAGCCCCTTTATTTCCGCATATGTATCCAGCTCATTGAAAAATGAAACTCTCAAAGCAAGATATGTGTTTGCAAAAAGTTTTACAGCCTCAGCCTCGGTAAACCCCATTATTAGAGTTTCTACATCATCTTTATTTGCTCCCTCCTGCAATAGTTTTGCAAACTGCTTTGCTTCGGGTTCAGTACTCTCATTACATCCAACAATTATTCTACTTGGATATAAATTGTCATACAAAGCCTTTGATTCTCTTAAAAACTCTGGGCTAAATAAAATACGATCGGTTTTGTATTTTCTTCTGACCTTTTCAGTAAACCCAACTGGGATAGTTGATTTTATTACCATTGTGGCAGTATCAGAGGCCGACATAACTTGCTCTATTACACTTTCTACAGCAGAACAATCAAAAAGATTTCTTCTATCGTCATAATTCGTTGGCACAGCTATAATTACATACTCCGCCTGAGAATAGGCTGCATCTGCATCAAGAGTTGCCAACAGCTTAAGATTCCTCTCGTTATGCTCCTTTAAATACTTTTCAATATAATCATCTCTAATTGGGCTCTCCCAGCGGTTAATCTTATCTATTTTTTCAGAAACTACATCTACGGCCATAACATCATTTTGTTGAGCCAATAAAATAGCTATAGATAAACCAACATATCCGGTACCGGCAACAGCGATACGCATTTTGTTCCTCCAACTCAACTACAACACATAAGTCTATTATCCCCGCTTAATGTGCGTTAACACTAAAATTATTTCTCTGTTACAGCTTCTATTGCTTTTTCAACTTTTTTTGTTAAAACTTTAAAATCATAATCATAGGCAGCTTTTCTTGCCCGGTTCCCCCATTCCTGTCTCTCTGCCTCATCCATTCCATATACCTGTCTTATCCCATCAGCAAAGTCTTTTGGAGTATCTCCGGACGTCTCAATACCACATTTCTTATTTTCCAAAAGACTATGCCCACTCCTTATTGTAGAAAAAACCACCTTCCCAGAAGCCAAATAATCAAATAATTTGTTATAATCATATCCATAGTTATTTACACTGGTTCTTTCCCAATGCATAAGACAAATATCCGCTCTCTTGCAAATAGAAGCAATATATTTTTTCTCTATATATCCTTTAAAAACAACTATATCCGAAAGTCCTTCCCTTTCGACCCTTTTTTTCAACTCTTCTACTTCATTGCCTTCGCCCCAAATAAGAATCTTTAGATTTTTTATATCTTTTAAATACTTAGCTGCATCAAGCAATAATCCTACATTGTTCGCTCTTTTGATAGCACCAGTATATACAGCGCAAAAAGTATCCTTTGAATCAAGATCTTCATCTTTCATAAAATACTCTTCAGCATTCCTATCGAACTGTTCTATATCTACGCCATTACAAACATGAAAAACCCTTGACAAATCTATGGGACCTCCGCTTTCTTTATTCCATTTATGCTCTCTGATATAGTCTGGAGCCCCCTCCATAGTAAAAATCATAGCATCTGCCCTTTTGTACATTATCTTTTCGCCGAAATATAGGAGTCTCGCTACAATACTATCCTTCTTTATAGCCCCATATGCTACTAAGGTCTCAGGCCATAAATCTCTAACCTCGCCTATACATGGCACCTTAAATACTCTCGCCAGATGCTCTCCTGCAAGAACGGTTAAAGGATGTACTGAGGAGGCATATATCACATCCGGTTTCCCATATTTTTCTGCATATTTTTTTGCATCCCTTATAAGATTGTGAGCAAATACCACCATGTTCTTAACACGACTAACTCCGTTTCCCATATATTGAGTCGATTTAACAGCAACAAAAGGCACATCAAACTCAGATCGTACTATCTTAGCTCTTTTATCCGTAGGAAAATAAGATCCTATATCATTGTGCTTTTCATTGCATCCAAATACGACCGGATCATATCCATCTTTTTTTAAGTTTTCCGCTATCCAATAATGTCTTCCTCCTTTTGAATTCAGCTGTTCTATTGCATAGTGGTTCATTATCCATACTTTCACAATAATACCAATCCTCAATTCTCTACTATTTTTATGTTCCAATCAATTTCCAAGTATCTGTCAATTTATCTCTATGCAACCCAAATCTTTTGTATTTAAAATTGGTGTAGTATACTTGATTACAATATTAATCTTCATTTCCCATCGCATTTCATATTGAAACACCTCTTTAAATAGTGTATTGACGCATTGATAATTGAACTATTGTATAACCTATGTTATACTGTAATTGTTGATGATAACAGTATATACGGAGGTTACTCAATGGCTCGTCCAAAGAAGAATCATGTTCAACTATCGGATGCCGATGTTAAACGGCTGAAAGGTATCATCAAGAAGAAGGATACCAATCAGACTACCGCAAACCGTTGCCGCGTTTTAATCGCATTGGATGAAAATCATCCACCTGCAATGTCATATGATCAATGTATTG
>AUXO015041506.1_pt1 | contig 14694 bp, 12 predicted proteins | sample 768731 | NCBI WGS metagenome assembly AUXO01 (sample SAMN02715735, study PRJNA202380) | gut metagenome | biome: sheep rumen | host: Ovis aries | place: New Zealand: Palmerston North | reverse complement strand
TATATAATAGGGCTCAAAGAGAAAGGAATCAAACAAAAATTCTATAGTATTACAGAGTTTTATAGGTTTTGATGAACGGATTATTCTAAAACAGATTGGGATTGGACTTTATTTAATCCTAATGAAAAAATAAAAAAACATAATGAAATATTCCTTCTTGAATGCGAAAAAGTATTTAATCTAGGGATGAAAATATTTAAATAATGGTGAAATGTATGAAAATATTCGTAGTTGGATCAATCAATATGGATTTAGTTATAAAATCACCTATAATGCCTGATAATGGTGTTACTTTAACAGGTAGTGATTTTATGATGAATCCAGGAGGAAAAGGAGCTAACCAAGCAGTTGCGGTTTCTAAACTTGGAGGAAACTCATATATGGTTGGTTGTTTAGGAGATGCGTTTTCTAGAGATTTAAAAGAAACTTTAGAAGGATATAAAGTTAATACTGATTATATTGTTAAAAAGAATAATGTATCATCTGGTATTGCGGTTATTATAATTGTAGATGGTGATAATAGAATCATATTAGATGCTGGATCAAATGGGCTTGTTGATAAAGATGCGGTAGATAATGCATTTAAGGACGCTAGCGAAGGAGATTATTGTATCTGTCAACTTGAAATTCCTCAAGAAACAGTTAAATACGCATTTATGAAAGCTAAAAAAATAGGAATGAAAACCATATTAAATCCCGCTCCTGCAGCTAATTTAATTGATGGTATTTTAGAAAATACTGATTATTTTATTCCTAATGAGAACGAAACAGAAATGTATACAGGAATCAAACCTGATACTAAAGAAAGAAGAATTGAAGCCATCAAGAAATTAAATGATATGGGTGTTAAAAATGTGATTATCACATTAGGAACAGATGGGTCATGTACAGTTTTTAACGATGAATATATTCATGTAGACAGTGTAAAAGTTAATGCGGTTGATACCACTGCGGCAGGAGATACTTATATTGGCGCTCTTGCGGTTAAATTATCAGAGGGTAAATTTTTAAAGGACGCAATGAGTTTTGCGTCTCACGCATCATCAATAACAGTCACAAGAGAAGGGGCTCAAAAATCTATTCCTTATCTAAACGAAATTAAATAAACTTTCAATATATGGTATAATCAATATATAAAATTGGAGGTAAAAAAAGATGTTTTATTCTGATACTGCTACAGTTGGAGCTGATGCGTCAGTTTCATTAGATAATCTATCGACAGCTCTTATAGTATTAATAATTGTTGTTGGTGTGTTAATTGCGATTTTATCAATAGTCGCTTTAGTCGTTTCAATCATTCTCGCAATCAAATATTTAAAATTTAATCGTTGGCATACTCAAGCTGGTGTGGCTGGTAAAGATGTCGCAAGAGAACTACTAGATAAAAATGGACTAGAAAAAATAAAGGTTCAAAGAGCGAGCTTGTTCGCTACATTCACATTTGGAAATAGCTATTCTCATTACTTTAAGAAAATTAGATTAAGAGGGTTAATTTACAGCAAAGATTCAGTTACATCTGTAGGTATAGCTGGACAAAAAGTAGCGTTAGCTTTATTAGATAAAGAAAAAGATCCTGATATGGTTAAAAGAGTTAAACTTACACCTATCGTATACTTTGGACCATTCTTGTTCGTTCCACTAGTATTAATTGGTATATTATTAGACATTTTATTCTTTAATGCGAACGGAATAGTATCAACTATTTTCACGATTCTAGGTTTCAGTATGTATGTCTTTGCGTTTGTATTAAGCTTAATGGAATTAAAGACTGAAAAGAAAGCACAAGATAGAGCTCTTGATATATTGTCACAAGAACACTATATTACATATGAAGAAAGAGAAGCATGTGTAGAATTATTCCATCTATATAATATAAACTATGTTTTATCAATGATTATCGCTCTATTAGAAGCAATCAAACAACTACTTAAGATATTGCTTCAAATTGCGAGTAAATCTAATTCAAGTAGAAATTAATATGATTATATAAAGAGAGGGCTTCATCCTCTCTTTTTATAATGATTACATATAATTCAAAATTTATGTTATTATAATAAAGTAAAAATATCTATTTATTCAAAATAATTGTTATGTGAGGAATTATGAGAATAGAACCTTATGTTAGATTTGCGATGAACCATACTTGGCTAAAAAACTATTATATAAATAGAAATATTTGGGATAATGAATTTATCTTTATTGATGATGGAAAACTAAAGATCACTATAAATGGTGTAGTATATCATGTTAAAAAGAATGATTTAGTTATTTTAAGACCTGGAGAAAGAAATATTATTGAATGGGATAATGAGAACTGTGTTCAGCCACATGTACATTTTGATTTTATAGATTATAAAGATAAAGAAAAAGTAACTGTTTCTATGACTGGAATAGAAAATATGAATAAAGAACAGTTAACTTATTTTAGAAAAGATTTCTTTAAAGAAAATGATATTAATATACCTAGTGTTATTCATTTAAAAGAACCATTATTAATTAAGAATGTACTATATCAAATAATAAATGAATTTACATATAAAAGAAGTGAAAGTCAGATAATATTACAGGGATTAATGACTCAACTAATAGGTTTTGTATTAAGAGAAAATAGTTCTAGTGATATTGGAGATGAAACAAGTTCTGAACTTGATACAGTAATAGTGTTTATGAACGAAAACTTAGATTCAAACCTAGATTTAGAAGATTTCGCAACTAAACTTAAAATATCTAAATGGAGTCTAATTCAACTATTTAATAGAAGATATGGAACATCTCCAATGAAATATTATAATAATTTAAGACATTTAAGAGCGAAAGATCTAATAATGTATTCACCAGCACCAATTAATAGAATAAGCGAAGAAATGGGATTTAATGAGCCACAAACATTTTCTAGATGGTTTAAAAATATAGATGGTAATTTCCCATCATATTATCGAAAAATAAACAAGTAAGAGAACAGGAGATAAAGCCTGTTCTTTTTAAATTATTGTTATGTTTTTTATAATATAAATTAATAAAAATGTATTTTTGCAAAATAATTGTTATTTATTTCAATTAACATGTTATTCAAATACATTTATAAAAATTGTATAATAATAGTGAGGAAACTTTTATAAATATTAAAAATATGTATTTTGGGGGATATAAACATGAAAAAAATACTAATTTTATTTTCATTTTTAATTATGTGTTTTTCATTAATCTCTTGTACACCACCAGAAGATATTATTACAACTAATGAGCCAGAAAAGTTTGAAGAAGGCGCAACTAATATCAATATGTGGTGTGCTAGATTTGAAGAATGGCAGAACCAACTAAATCAAAAACAAAGAATCGAATTTAACTCTAATACTAGTGATGGAATTCAATTAAGCCAAACATTTATTGCGCAAACAGATATCGATGATAGATTAAGATCCGCAAGAGAAACTAATACAGTTCCTGATATCTATATGATTTCTATTGGTAACTTATATAAAGAAGTTAAGAATGGATATGCGATTGATATATCTAACTATATAAATACTTGGGATGATCTTATTCCTTCTGCGCTTGATGCGGTAACATATAGTTCTAAACGATATGGATACCCTATATGTGTAGAACCATCAACATTATTATTCTATAGAAAAGATTTATTACAAAAATACGCAAATACAACAAATGTTCCAACAACCTGGGATGGACTACTTGAATTATGTGGAACTATTAAATTAGGTATTAAATCTAGTGGAACTAAGGGCGTATATGCATTCGATGTTCCTAAAGGCGTAGCGTGTGCTTGGGGAACTTGGGGCATGCAACAAGCCGCAACAGGTGGACTCGCAGTTAATGATAACTGGGATCAATCAAGACTCTTAACTGATGGACTTGAAGGATACACTAATTTAGGCAATCTTTGGGCTAGCTTATACGGAAATGGATATGTTCCTTTATCAAGTGGTGCATATAACGAAATAATTGATGATTTATGTGCTGGTAAACTAGTTATGACTACCGCAGGATCTTGGAGTGTTTCTGAAATAATGAACACTTATAAAGATATGAAAGATAATATTGGAATTGCGGTAATGCCTACATTTGATGGAAACCAAAATGTTACTACCGCAACTAATGGTGGATGGGTATATGTTATATCATCTGCATGTAAGAATGTTGATAAAGCGATTGAAGTAATTAAATATATGGTTGCGGGAGATGATACTTCTAGAATGGAAGAATATTATAAACTCGCATACTACTCTAAAGCCGCTCCTAGAAAGAGCGTACAAACCAAGATAGAAGAAGCATTAAAAACTCAAACTGAAGTTCCATCAGAATGGGTTCAAGTAATTAATAACGTATCTAGACTCGCTATTCTTGAACCAATCTATGATTGGGATATAAGCGTTCAAGTTGAAGGCTATCTTGAAAACTGCGCAATGGGAGAAGATGTTAACCAGTCTTTAATTAAAGCAGATCAAGAGATTAAGAGTTTAATTATTAAAAATAAGACAGCTGGTACAAATCCAAGAAAGTAGGTAATTATGATTAGTTTTTCTCTTAATAAGAATAAAAAGAGAAAACAAGAAGCTATAACTGGATTAATAATGATTGCGCCAGCGATTATACTGCTTGGAATATTCGTATTTGTTCCACTTATAATGGCGGTATATAGAAGCTTTTTCGATTCTAATGCGCTTGGCACAACGTTTATCGGGTTTAAATACTACGCTAAATCAATAACGAATAAGAATTTCTTAGAAAGTATATTATGGGTTTTATTATATGCAGTAGTTGTTACTGTTACACAGATGATAATATCATTCTTATTCGCTAACCTCTTAACAAGAATTAAAGGTAGATATGGAATATTTGTAAGAACTATTATTTATCTTCCTTATCTATTAAGCGGTGTAGTAGTATCGGTAATATTTTATCTTCTTACATGTTATAACTGTGGTGTAATCAATACTTTTGTACAAAATATGGGATTAGATCCAATTGGGTTTGATAGTTCTATCGGTTGGGCATCTGTAAGTATTATAGTTCCTACTATTTGGATAGGATTTGGATATACTACACTTGTAATGTATGCAGGATTAATAAATATTCCAAAAGATTATTATGAAGCAGCACAAATGGATGGAGCGAATTTCTTCCAAAGAATGTTCTATGTCTCTATTCCTTGTATGAAGAACTATTTCATATTGTTGATAGTTACATCTATTATATCTAACTTACAGATGTATGAAATACCATTAATGATGTTAGGATATGGAAACGCTAGCTCTAAAATATCAACTCCAGTATTATACATCATGGGTCAACAAGGAAAAGGAGCTAATATTAGCGATTCAGAAATAACTTCAATGGCGTTAATATTAATGGTTATCATTCTAATTATTAATTCCTTTGTCTTCTATATGTTTAGAGACAGAAAGGAGAAAAGATAATGAAGAAACGCCTTAAAACATCTGATATCATTTTAAAGATTGTATCTGCGTTAGTTGTATTACTAATATTCTTCCCAATCTTTGTAATGATCCCATCTATTTTTAAAGCTAAGACTGAGATAAATATTTATCCATGGCACTTGTTTTCACTAAAACCTACCTTTGATAACTTTAGAAGATTAGCTTGGTTAAGTTATACATCGATAGGTGTAAATTATTTTAGATCTTTATTTATGACACTGCTTGTATCGCTAACTGCGGTCGTATTCTCATTAACAATTAATATGATTGCGGCTTATGCGTTCGCTAGACTCAAATTTCCTTTTAAAAAGATTATATGGATGTTGGTTCTATTTACAATGTTTATTCCTGGAATAACTATTCTAATCACATCTATTAGAGTTGTAAATGATCTACATATGACAAACACATTTATGGGACTTGTTGTGCCTGGCTTAGTAAGTGCGTATAATTTATTCTTCTTCAGACAATTCTTCTTAGGAATTCCTGTAGATTTAGATGAAGCAGCGATGATGGACGGAGCGTCTACTTGGCAGATATTTACAAAAATTTATTTACCAATGAGCGTGACACCAATGGTAATTATAGGGGCTTCAATATTTATGGGTTACTACAATTCATATATTTGGCCTAATATGATAATTACTGAAAACAATTCAAAATTAACACAAATTATGACAGTCATCTCTATTTTGAACGCTGATTCAACATATGGTTATGGACAAACTGTTGCGGCTGCGTTTGTCGCAATGATTCCACCGCTAATCATATTCGTTGTAGTTCAGAAATATATTAGAGATGGAATTCAATTAACAGGGGTAAAGTAATGGATTATTTAAGCAGTTTAAATAATATTATGTTTAGAAAAGAATCCAAAAGAAAAAGAGTATCCAGCTATGATAGAACTGGCGGCAATGATGATAGATACTATATCGAACCAAATAAAAAGATGGTTATAGCTGATATTAAAGGCGCTGGAATAATTAATCATATCTGGATGACTCATCAAAATGGAGACTTTATTGAAGAAAAATATTCATTAAGAAAAATCATATTAAGAATTTATTGGGATAATTTGGATTATCCATCTGTAGAAGTTCCACTTGGTGATTTCTTTGGAATGGGTCATGGAATATGTAAAAACTTTGTTAGCGCACCACTCCAAATGTCACCACAAGATGGTAAAGCTCTAAATAGTTGGTGGCCAATGCCTTTTAGAAAGGGAGCGAAATTTGAAATAGAGAATCAATGTGACTTAAGATTAATACTCTATTTCTATATTGATTATGATGAATATGAATCGCTTCCTAACGATATGATGTATTTCCACGCTGCGTGGAATAGAGAATTAACTATCGGACACGATGAATCTAAATTCAAAGACCATAACGATTGGTGCTTTGGCGGAAATAATGTAACTGGTGATGAAAACTATACTATCCTTGAAGCGAAAGGTAAAGGACATTACTGCGGATGTAACTATAATATCCATAACCTTAATACATCTAATCTCTGGGATTGGCCTGGCGAAGGAGACGACATGATATTTGTTGATGGTGAACACTGGCCTCCAAATATTCATGGAACAGGAACAGAAGATTATGTCAATATGGCTTGGTGCCCTACTCAAGAATACAATGCTCCATATCACGGATTAATTCTTGGAGGGGATGATAACTGGAAAGGCAAAATCACTTATTATAGATATCATATCCAAGATCCAATTAATTTTGATAAATCAATTAAAGTAACAATTGAACACGGCCACAATAATAATAGATCAGATGATTTAAGTTCAACTGCATATTATTATTTAGATAGTCCATCTCGTCCATGGAAGAAAATGTTAAAGAAAGAAGAAAGACTTCCAGTTGACGAAGAACTATTATCAAGATTTGGAAAAATAGAAAATGTTAAATAACATAATACATAAAATTTAAAAAAGGAGACAAAATGAAAAAAGTATTAGGTATTGTATTAACATTATTAGTAGCTTTAACATTTGTGTTTGTTTCAAGTGCTAAAGCAGAAGAAGTACTAGGTGATGAATATATTACCAATGGTACATTTACAACAAATGTATCTGGAGGAGTTGCGACATTAAACACTCTTGATTCATTTGCGGGTGGTGACTGGACTCCAGAAGGACATACTTATTTAGCTGAAGATCCAGTTGTTGATTATGTAGTTAGAATTGACTATAGTGCCGCTATGGATAATATGTATATCATGGTTCCAGTAACAACAACTGCAGGCGATGTAGTAAAAGTATCTTTAGATTATTATGTAACTGGAACTTGTACAAACTTTGGACTTGGATTCTGGTGCACAACTACTAACGCTAGATTATTAGAACATGTATTCGCTGAAGCTCCAACTGAAGGATGGCAACATGCTGAATGGAGTTATGATCCATCTGAAGGTGATTTAGCTTATGATTCAATTCATATGTGGTGTGTTGGACAAAGCGAAGGCTCTCAAGCTTATTTCAAAAACTTAACTGTAACTTTAAATGATGAAACTACAAATTTAGTTACATTCGGTGATTTAAATGAAAAAGCTGAAGTATTAGGCGATAATAAAGAATTACTATTAAATGGTGTTGATGCTATCGCTGCTGGTGACTGGACTCCAGAAGGACATACATATTTCACAACTGATCCAATCGTTGATGTAGCATTAAGAATAGATTATAGTGCCGCTATGGATAATATGTATATCATGGCTCCAGTAACAACAACTGCAGGAGATGTAGTAAAAGTTTCTCTAGACTATCTAGTTAATGGAACTTGTACAAACTTCGGACTTGGATTCTGGTGCACAACTACTAGCGCTAGATTATTAGAACACGTATTTGCTGGCGCTCCAACTGAAGGATGGCAACATGCTGAATGGAGTTATGATCCATCTGAAGGAGATTTCAATTATGACTCTATGCATATTTGGTGTGTTGGACAAAGTGAAGGTTCACAAGCATTTATTAAAAACTTTAAAGTTACTTTAAATGATGAAACAGAAAACTTAATAACTTCTGGTGATTTTAACGCATTTAAAGAATACTTAATTAGTGATAGTGCTATTTTAACTGATGAAGCTGATGATTATTTAAATACTGGTAGCAAAGCTAAATATACTGGTAGTGAAGTATTTATTGAAGAAGGCGGAAACTTCGCTCATAATAGACCATTCCCTGCAGGTAAATATTATGTAGACGCTGTTGGTTCAATGCCTGATGATGCGGAAGGAACTGTAAAATTCTTAGACGCTGAAGGTAATGCATTAGATACTCATGAATTACTTGGCTCATTTGGTTATAATGTTGAACTTGAAACTGCAGCAGTTAAATTTGTAATTGAAGTAACTAAAGGAACATTTACATTAGATACATTAAGTGTTAAACCAATTGAAGAAAAAGCAACATCATTTGATGAATATTATCAATCAAAGACTACAACTGTAAATGGTGACTTTGAAACATTCGAAGAAGGAACTAAATTCTCTGAAGTACAACTTGAAGGTGCTTGGGGTTCAGTAAGCTTAGACGCTCCAGCTGAAATTGTTTCAAAAGATGGTTCTAAAGCATTCGTTATTCATACAGATGCAACTCACACATACACTTCAGCATTCTTAATGTTACCTGACACATTAGAAGTTGGCGATATCTTAAGATTAAGCTATGATGTTAAATTAGAAATCGAATCTGAAACTACTCCTACTGTATTAAATTCATGTTTAGTAGGTGGATCAAACACTTCTTATTACACAATCAATATCTCTAAATTAGTAGCTAAAAACTGGGCTAATATGCAACTAGAAACTGAAGGTGCAGAAAGAGTTAACTATCCAATTAAAGTTCAAGCTAAAGAAAATGGTTGGTATAATTTAACTATTGATTTCGAATTAACATCTGCAGATTTAATTCAAACTGACTCAGTAAGATGGCTCTTAAGTTCATCTAACAACAATGATAAGATGTATATTGATAACGTAAATCTATACTATCTAACTGAAGAAGAACCAGTTCAAGAAGTAGAAGTTACTAGCGTTGCATTCGCTGATGGAACATCAGTAGCATTAAAAGTTGGCGAATCTAAATCTTTAACTGTAAATGTATTACCTGAAGATGCAGCTGATAAATCATTAACATTCACATCATCTAATGAAGCAGTTGCGACTGTTGATAAAGATGGTAAGGTTACTGCAGTAGCTAAAGGTGCATGTTCAATTACTGTAACAAGTGCTAATGGAAAGACTGCTGAAATAGCTATCGTTGTTAAAGAAGCAACTCAACCAAGCGATAACACTCCAACTGATAATACTCCTTCAACTGCAAAGAAAGGCTGTAAATCAGCTGTGAGTGTATCTCTAATCGCAACAATTGCTTTAGGTGCATGTACAGCTATAGTTTATAAAAAGAGAAGAGAAGAAAGATAATTAATGAAAAAGAGGCTTGTATTTTCCCTGTTAATAATACTAGCCTTTATGCTTACAGGTTGTGATTTAACTTTTAGTGAAAATGGAACTGATGGTGACTGTACTAAAATAATCACAAATAATAAAGATGCTCAAACAATTGTTTTGCCAGATGTTTCTGGCAAAACTCTTGTTGAAGCAATAGTTAGTGTTAATGGGGATTTAAATTTTAATCCTATATACGTAAAATCAAATGAGTTTTTACCTGGCAAAATAATATCTTATGGAGCTGGGCTTAAAGCTGGAGATGTTGTAGAGGTTGGGATGACTATCGATCTAAAGGTTGCGGAAAAACCAGAAAATAGTGTAAGCCACGATGATAGAATAGAATTCGTATCAGAAATAAGTAGACTTACAGGACCAAACAGTATAGAGAATGGTTCTGATTTATTAGACGCTGGTATTTATGGAACTGATTTAGGTATTCCTGTTCAAATAGATGATAGAATAATGTTTTTATTTGGAGATTCATTTTCATCTAGTGGAATGAAAGGAATGTGGACATCTAACTTCATGGCCTTAACAACTGATACAAACTATAATGATGGCTTAAATTTAGATTTAATTACTAATAAAGATAATGGAATGACTATTTCATTTGCTCAAGGAAAACATCAAAATGGTAATGAAACAGATACTTCTGTCGAAGTTACTAAAATACCAACTGGTGGTATACAAGTTGGTGATTATGTTTATGTATTCTTTATGTCTATTAGATATTGGGGAATCGCTGGAGAATGGAATGTTAACTATAATCAAGTCGTCAGAAGCAATAAAACCGATCTAAAGAATTGGGAATTAGTTAATGGTCTAAAATGGAGTGAAGAAGAAGCTCCTAACTTTGGACAAATCTATCCATTTAGAGATTCTAAAACTGGATATATTTATATTTATGGTATTCCAGGCGGAAGAAATGGTGGATGCGTAATAGGAAGAGTTAAAGAAGAAAACTTCTTAAATAAAAACGAGTACGAATACCAAACCGCAGAAGGTATTTGGACTAAGGGCCAAACCGGCTTATCTATCATTAAACAAAGTCCATACTATATAGTTAGTCCTCAAGTATCTGAATTAAGCGTATCTTATAATGAATATTTAAATAAATACATTATGAGTTTTTATAAAAACGGAAAATTAATATTCGTTCAATCAGATAAACCTGATGGAGCATTTACTGACTCTATATATTTGCTTGATCAAACTGACTATAATGGAATATATGGCGGATTTATTTTACCAAGTCTAACTAATGATGGCGGTAAAAGTATTTATATGACAGTATCATGTTGGAAGGATTATAACGTATACTGGGTAAAAGTAGTTTTAAAATAAAGAATTGTATGGCACATTCGTTGTGCCATATTTAAATAGAGGTGGCTATGAAGAAAGTTATTATTTTTCTTGCATTATTATTAATATCTATATCGCTTGTTGGATGCGCGAAAGATACTACAAGCGTTCAACCTAGTGATGATAATAAATATACTCTAGTTGATTTATCCAATAAAACATTGGTTGAAGCTATCGTATTAACTTCAGGTAGTATCGAATTGAACGCTAATTATGTTGAATCAAATAAGGTATTACCAGATAGAATAATATCTTATTCAAATGGTTATAATGTGGGTGATAAAGTAGAAATTGGTTCAACTATTAATGTCGATATAGCGAAAGCGCCATCAAATGCGGTAACTCATAGTGATAAAGTTTTATACGCAAGTGAAGTTTGCGCATTAACTGGACCAAAATCAGTTCAAAATGATGCGTTTTTAGAATCACATTCTATAAATAGAACTGACTTAGGTTTTCCAGTTGAACTACCTGATAAGAGAGTAGCGTTTATTTTTGGTGATTCATATTCTATGAGACCTGAATCTAGATGGGTATCAAATTTTATTGCGTTTACTGATGATTCTGATTATTCAGATGGACTAACATTTAATGATATATTGACTGATGAATCAGGAAAAGCAATAGCCTTTTTAGAAGGTGAACATACTAAGGGTAACGAATTTGATAATACAGTAGAAAATACTAAAATACCTACAGGCGCTATTACTATAGGTGATACTACATATATTTATTTTATGTCCATTAGATACTGGGGTGAAGCAGGCATGTGGAATGTTAATTATTGTAGCGTAGTAAAAACTACTGATATGAAAACATTCACATTGATTGAAGGTTTAAAATGGACTGAAGAAGAAGCACCTAATTTCGCTCAAATTTCACCTATGAAAGATCCAAAGAGCGATTATGTTTATCTATATGGAATTCCTGGTGGAAGATCTGGTGGAGGAATGACCGCAAGAGTTAAAGAATCTGATATCGAAGATTTTAGTAAATATGAATATCAGGTTAGCAAAGGAACATGGATTAAAGGTAGTGAAGGATTAAAACTATTAAAAACTAATGAGTATTATACTATTACTCCAAGAGTCGCAGAACTTACTGCTTGTTTTAATGAACATTTAAATAAATATATGATGATATTCTATAGAAATGGTTCATTAGTTATGGTTACATCCGATACTCCTGATGGTGAATTTTCTAACGCAATTTCTTTATTAAATCAAACTGATTATAATGGTATATATGGTGGTTTGATAGCTCCATGCATGCTTCAAGATAATGGAAAGAGCTTCTATATGACAGTATCGTGTTGGGAAGACTATAATGTTTTCTTAGTTAAAGTGGTTCTCAAATGAAAAAGACAATATTATTTCTATTAGTATTCATAACAATCCTGTTTTTATATGGATGTAATAAGGATACTACTACTATAAAAGAGACTAGTGAAGAAGATTTATATATAGTTGAAAACCCTGAAAGTTATGATGAATTAGTCTATAATGTCAAAGAGATTAAAGCTATGATAGGCCCTGATTCATTAAACCATGAGTGGTTAAATGAGATGGGCATATATGGTGGCGATTTAGGAATGCCTGTAAAAGTAGATGATAGGATATTGTATCTATTTGGTGATTCTTTCAGTGGAGAAAATAGAACTGGATTATGGTTTTCAAATTTTGGTGCCTTATCAAAAGATTTTAATTTTGATGACGGTATCACTTTTGATAGCGCCATATCTAAAAATGACACAATGGTATCTCCTTTAGTTCAAGGAAAACATCATGATAATAACGCTGAAGATAAAACAAAAGAAGTTACTAAGATTCCTACTGGCGCAATCCAAATAGGTGACTACGTATATATGTTTTATATGTCAGTTAGATATTGGGGAGGCTCAACTGGTTGGCTTGTCACATTTAACCAATGTGTTAAATCAAATAAGAATGATCTAGTTAATTGGGTAGATGTAGAAGGCTTAAGATGGAACGATGAAGAAGCGTATAATTTTGGTCAAATATATCCTTACGCTGACCCAAATAGTGACTATATCTATTTATACGCTATACCAGGTGGAAGAACTGGTTCATGCGTTCTTGCGAGAACTACTAGAGAAAACTTTGAAAATAGAGAGAAAATCGAATATTTAGTTGATAAAGATACATATGTAAAAGGCGATAGTGGATTGGAAATGCTTAAAAATAATCCATATTATATTGCGAATGGTAGAATTGGTGAGCCTTGTGTATCATATAATAAATATTTAAATAAGTATATGATGATATTCTCATCAACTAGAAATAATAAATCTGCAGTATATATGTTGTTATCTGATAGTCCTGATAAAGAATTCACAGGAGATCATATTTTATTTGATAATAGTAAATATACATATTATGGCGGATTTACTATTGATTCTATGCAGAAGTTCGATGGAAAGGTGATATATTTAGTATCTTCTAGATGGTCAACATATAGAACTTATAATACTTTAGTTGTTTTCAAGTAATGTTTTATGGTTTATAATAAACATCGAGGTGAATTAAAAAAATGAATGAATTAGAACTATTTAAAAAATGTCTAAAGGATGAGGCTCAAGCTATTCTTGATACTGTTGATGCGTTTGGTAGTGAAGTGGTAGACGCAGTAAAATTAATTTCTCAAACAAAAGGTCATTTGATCGTTACTGGAGTAGGTAAGAGTGGACATGTAGGTGAAAAAATAGCCGCATCAATGGCTTCAACTGGTACTCCTGCATTCTTTATGCATTCAACAGAAGCTGTTCATGGTGATTTAGGAATGGTTACTAAAGATGATGTGGTTTTACTAATATCAAATAGTGGCGAAACTAAAGAAGTATTAAATGTTTTACCAGCTCTTAAAAATATCGGTGTTAAAACTATATCTTTAACTAGAAATCATGAATCAACACTCGCTAGAAACTGCGATATATCTTTAGCATATAAATATAAAGAAGAAGCTGATCACTTACATTTAGCTCCTACTGTATCATCAACTATTACACTCGCAGTAGGCGATGCGTTAGCTGTTACATTATGTAGATTAAAAGATTTCACTGCTGATAATTTCCATTTATATCACCCAGGAGGATCTTTAGGAAAAATGTTAAGTGAAAAGGAGAACAAATAATGAGTGTCATCGTTGTAGGTTCGTTCATTACTGATTGTATTGCGACTTGTAAAGTTGCGCCTAAAGGTGGAGAAACTGTTAGAGGATTATCATTTAATACATATTTAGGCGGTAAAGGCGCTAACCAAGCTGTCGCATCAATTAGAATGGGTTCAGATACTTTGATGTTAGGCGCAGTTGGAGATGACAATTTTGGACACGCTTTTATCGATTGTTTAAAAAATGAAGGATTCGATACAAACTATATAGTTGTAGATAAAAA
>AUXO012003067.1_pt1 | contig 14694 bp, 12 predicted proteins | sample 768731 | NCBI WGS metagenome assembly AUXO01 (sample SAMN02715735, study PRJNA202380) | gut metagenome | biome: sheep rumen | host: Ovis aries | place: New Zealand: Palmerston North | reverse complement strand
TGTACATTTTGTCTATTTCCACATTTACATTTTTTAAATGTTCAATTGGCTCAATTTTTTTCTTTAAATTTTCTATTTCTTTTTTCTTGTTTTCTAATTCTTTTTTCTTTTCTAAAATATTATTGTCTATCTTTTCAATATTTTCTTTTATTTCCTCATATGAATTTTTTAATTCTATATCTTTAGGTTCAAAAGAAATATCTAATGCTTTTAAAACATTTTCTGTTTTCCTCGTTAAATCTCTAATATCAGAATTATAGCTGAAATATGTTAATTTCCAACCTTTTTCTAACACTTTTGGTGCATTCTCCAATTGTATGCCACTTTTTAGCAAATATTTCGCAATTATATAATCTAACTTTTCATTGTTACCCGTAATACTAAGCAATCTCATTTTCTCTATTGCCAATTTAAATCACTTCCTATCTTTGTATTTTTTTCCTTTGTATTATATAATAACTTGTCTTTGTATTTCTTCTTTTGAAAGTTTATATCTAATTCCTTCTATTATTGCTATAATATTAGATTTTTCTATTTCTTTCATATAAAAATATGCTATTATTGAACTTATATCATACTGGTCCTGTATAAAAACTTTTTTATACTTTTCATATATATATTTTTTAGAATTATCATAAATACTAGATTCTACTATTTCTTTATTTTTTTTATTTTCTAATATATATCTTTCATCTTGCAAAGATTGTATATTTTCTACATCCTGAATTGTTTTTATTTTTATCTTTTTTCCATAATTAATAAAATATTTTTTATCATAGAATCCATAATATTTTTTACATCTATATATTGAAGAAATATTTATTAAATCTATCTGTGCACTAATAATATTTTTAAGCTTTTTACTTGATTCTTTTGCAATTAAATATAATTTTTCAAAATAATATTTAGTAAGCATATTATCTAATTCAAAAGTATTTTTGTTATTTTCAAAAATGTTTTTTAATTCCTCTTCTTCTATATTTTTTAAAAACTCTTCTGCATCTTTTACATTAATAAAATTTTCTAAATCTTTAAAAATTATTTTCCAAGTCTTAAATTCTTCTATTTCTTGTTCTCTTTTACCCACATTTAAGTCTTTCCAAATGATTTTTAAAATTCTTATTTTATATTTTAATATATATGAATCAAACACTTTTTTTGTTTTACTATCAAGGTACCTATATATTTTATTTATGTCATTAACAATAACTCTATCTAATTTAGATTCTAATTCTATTCTTTTTGCATCAACATTTAAATCATCTAATGGAGGCATTTTTGACTTTAAAATAATTATTGCATCTTTTCTTGTATTTTGTTTTAATAAATCTTCTATGTCTTCTTTTGTCAATGTTTTAGCATACATACCCTTTAATTTTGCATTTATATTTGGGTATTTTATTTTTTCTAACATTTATTCATCACCTCTAATTAGCTCAGAGATTATTGTATCTTTTATCTGTTGTTTTTTTACCTCAAATTTATTTTCCTTTTCTTGTTTATTTCTTAAAAATTCTTGTTCTTTTTCTTCTCTTTTTTGCTGTAATTTGGAAACATATTCTTCCTTTTTCTGACTTATTTTACTTTTCATTTCCGCTTCATAAATAGCTTCTTTTATTGAAATTTCCTGTTTTATATATTTATCTATATTTTCTGCTCTTTGATTTAATTCATCTAATGTTTTTTTAGAATTATTATCTATTTGTAATATATTCTTTATTGTTTCGTCCATGGTATCACACCTCATCTAGTTAAATTTTTCAACTCTTTTTTTTATTAATATATAATACTACTATTAAAAAATTTTTTCAATATTTTTTATGACATTTTTAAAAATTATTAACATACTTTATAAAAGATATTTTTAAATTTAATATCAGCACACTAATAATTAGTTTTCTAACTATTGGTAGGTTTATTATTATGTAAATTATGATATACTATAGAAAATCAGATTTTTAGGAGGTACTTATGAATGCAGAAGTAAAATCCGAAATGGATAAAGTATTTGGTTTAATATTAAAACAACATAGAAAAGATTTAAATTATACTCAAGCAGATATGGCTGAAAAATTAGGCATTTCCGAAAAATATGTTTCAAGAGTAGAAACTGGTATAGGTGGAATTAGTAAAGAAACATTAGCAAAATATATGAATATTTTAGGGATAAGCCCTAATGTGATGTATAAAGAATTTATTAAAAACCCAAAAGTACAGCAAGAAATAGAAATATCAGAATCACTTTCTGAATTGTCAACTGAAAAGCTTGAATTGATTTTAGAAATAGCAAAAAAATTAAAAGATTTATAATATCAAAACCCACAAAAATATAAATTATTTTTGTGGGTTTTTTGCCACTAATATCAATCATTACAATATTACAATTATTAGATATTTCGTAATTAAATTCATTTTTTATAAAAAATTTTTTTAATAGCATTAAATATTTTTTTCATAAAAGATTCTTTATAAACAATTAGGCTTTCTTTGTTTTCAATACTATTATCAGTTATATCAATATTTTTTTTATATAATTCCTCTTTGCTGTTTCTTTCTATTTTATTTGAATTACTATCAAATAAATCATCTTTATCATATTTTTTCTTTTTTTCATTTTCAATTTTTTGAAAACAATATTTATCATATTCTCTCCAGACATCTTTTTCATCATCTGTGGCAATATATCTAATATATAAATCTACAAATATGGCTTTAGTCTCAGTCATAAAATTTTGTTCATTTGGTTCTTTTGTTTCATCATATATAAAATGATAATTTTGATTTTTATTTTTATTTAAATTATCCACATAGATTTTAGGTATTTTATTAAATTCATCAGTTGGTAATCTTTTTAATATTTCAATTAATTCAACATAAGCGTTGTTATAAATTATATTATTTTCTAATATCAATTTTAGCTCCTATCTTTGTTTTCTTCTAATATTTCTTCTTTTAATAAATATTCATTAATATTTTTAGACTCTTCTCTTTTACTAGCAACTCCCTCTTCTTTTGCAAACTTATCTGCCAAAACCTTGCTTTTTATATTGATTCTACCATTTGCTAGATTATCTTTGAAAAAAAGATTTGGCATTTTCTGCCTTTTATTTGAAAAATATCTCTCTCTATAAATATGTCTATCTTCTTCTTTAATTGTAAGTTTTAACAAGTATTCTAGTATTTCCTCAGGAGTTGTTTCATCTTTTTCTAATTTATTAAAAGTTTCTATTTTTTCTTTTTCTTCTTTTGTAATGTTTTCCTCAGGTTTTAATTGAATTTTTGATAAATCTTCAGAGGCTTTAACAATTCCTCCAAATAAGTTAATATTTTCAATCCAAGTTTTAGCATCCACTGTACCATTAGGCATCCTGAATTCTATAGTGTTCTTATTATTTCCTAAATTGTGAAAATTTACACCAAAATACCTATCACTTTCAAAACTTTTTGCAAATTTTTTTATATCTTCAATGCTGTCCATTTGGATACTTCCTCGTTCTAAAGCTTTTTTCATATTTCCTGAAATATATTTTGCATAAATTGCAACATTAAATCTAATTTTCTCTCCTGACTTATTACTAATAATAAAAATTTCCTTCTCACAATTTGAGCATATCTCCAATAAATTTATCCAACTTTCTTTAGAAGTTAAATAATCTGAGCCAATATGAATATGTCCTCCACAATCTTCATCAACATCTTGTCCAAAAGAATTTAGTAATTTACATACTTTTTTTATGTTATTAGAACTTGAAATATTATTTCCAGTTAAAATTGGAGATACTACTTCAATTCCATTTGTTTCAATTGATGAATCTTCCTTTGCATTCCAATTTTTAGCAAGATTAAATTCATTTACTGCTAGTTCAACCGCTTTACTATTATTTCCTACACTTTCTATTTCTATTCCAACAGTCATATCTTCAGGTAATTTTATTACAGTATTGTCATCATTTTCCTTTTCCATATTTTTAATTCCATATTGTTTAAATAGATTATCAATGTCTTTTTTACTATATTTATCTTTTCCATTTTCCACTACTAAATTTAAAGTATCTGATAAGTTTAAATTTAATTCTTTTCCTTTATGGATTGCAGAATCTATAAATTTTTCATTTTCTGTCAAAGCAATTAATTTCCCTATATTCTCAGATTTAAGTCCAAATTTTTCACCATCTTCTACCACTTTTTGTAAAAATTCCATATCATTTAGTGAATCTATAAGAATAACTATACTATCATCAGATATTTCATATTCACTACGATTGTTAATAATTCCTTTTATAAATTCTTTATCTTTAGTTGCTCTAATTAATTCTGGATTAATTTCAACTTTTTTATCTTTGAATTCTTTTATTTTGTTCATGATTAAATCCTTGTCTTTTGTTATAGCCAAAATTTCCTGACCCATCCATGAATATTCTGGATCTTCACTCAAATACTTAGGATTAGAATCTAAAAATTCTTTTGCAATTTCAGGATTATCAATTTTCTTTAATATTATTAAAACTTCTAAATCTGAAAATATATCTTTTTCTATCCATTTTCCAACATAATTCGGATCACCGGTTCCAAGAAGCAAAGATGTTAAATATACATCAGGAATATTATATTTTTCATGATTATCTAGTAAATATTTTTTTAATTCTCTATCACTACCAACTGAGACCAACTCTGAAAAACATTCAATTTTTTCTTTATCGTCTTTTAAACTTAAAAAATATTGATAATCACCTTTTTCAATATTTGATATTATTTCTCTATAAATTTTCCTTACTTCTTTATGATCATTTTCTAATATACTATCTATTTCATAAAGGTTTAAATTATTAAACTCTGGATAATTATTTAAGTCAATACAGCTTAATATTTCTTCTAAATCACTACAATTATATGCCTCAAAAAATTTATCTATTTCTTCTTTATTCATAAAGATCATCCCTTTATACTAATTTTTTCCTATATATTTTTCTAATATTTCTTCAGCATATTTATTCACAATTATATAATTATTATTAAAATTTGCCTTATCTAAATATTTAACAAATATATTAGAATCAATGTTTTCTAATAAAGTAAAAACATTGTTTTTTAATAAAAACAAAATAGCTAAATATTCATTTTTTGTATATTCGTTTATTTGATTATCTATTTCCTTTATATCTTTTATATTCATATTAATAATATTCTTATAAATTAATTCTATTAATTTTTTATTTTTCACTTCATCACTCATGGTATAATAATCTTTTGAAATTAAATCTTTTACTAGTTCTTCTAAAGTGGAATATTCAAAAGACTCACCATCTTCAATAACTATTAAATTTTTCATTAGTTATCTCCTATCTTTTTTTTAATTTATTTGATATTTATCTTATTATTTTTTATTATATAATTAAGGTATCATTAAATAATTTTTTTGTCAATATTTTTTATCTAATATTATAGAAATTTCTTTTTCAGCTCTTCCACTAGTTAGCTTCAATTTTACAGTATCTCCAGGTTTTTTTGTATAAATATATTGTTTCAATTCATTAACTGTATTTATAGGCTTTTCATCAATTTTAGTAATAATATCTCCTTCTTTTATTCCCTTACCATAAGCTGGTCCATCTTTTATTATTTGCTCAATATAAATTCCAGATGTAAAAGTTTTATTTATATACTGAGCTACAGAGCTATCATATACATATAATCCAATATTTGCTTCTTCAAAACTTTCATTTTGTATAAAATTCTCTATAACAGGTTTTACTACATTTATTGGAACAGCAAAGCCTATTCCTTCTGCTGATGTAATTTTTACAGAATTAATTCCAATTACTTTTCCTTTTGTATCTATTAATGGTCCTCCACTATTTCCTGAATTTATACTTGCATCTGTTTGAATTAAATCTGTCATATATATTGTGTTATCATTTTCCTCTATTTTTACACTCCTGTTAATTGCACTTATAATTCCTGATGTTACAGTCCTTCTAAACTCATAACCTATTGGATTTCCTATTGCATATACTGTCTCTCCAATTCGTATATTAGAAGAATCTCCTAATGAAATTGTAGGCAAATCTTGTGCATTTATTTTAGTTATTGACAAATCTAAATCAGTGTTTGCCCATACAACTACACCTTTATATGTATTTTTTTCTTCTAAAGTTACATAACAGGTGCTATACTTTTCTCCAGTAACATGGCTATTGCTTAGAATGTATCCATTACTTGATACAATTACCCCTGTTCCTAACCCTAATTCAGTTTCACTTGCAGTAGATAGAATTGATCCTCCTGTTGTAGTCAATTTTGATATTCCACATACACTTCCGAGTTACTTTCTCCAACATATCCGTCACATTTTCACTTTTTTGCTCTATATTTTCCACATTTTGTTCAGATTCTGTGGATAAATTTACTTTTTCAGCGGTATAATCACTAGATATATCTATATTTTGATACATTTTATATATACAATATCCTATAGCTGTTATTGAACTAATAAAAATCAATAAATATATGTTTTTTAATAATTTTATTTTCTTTCTTTTCTTCACTTATATCACCTATTCTAATTATTCACTTTTTTTATTTTTTTAATCATTACAAAAAATTAAATACATCTCAATACTGTTTTTATAATATATCTAATTTAATATTATTTTAAATAAAAGCATTATCTAGCAAATATTTATTTATTAAAAAATTATTGCAAAAAAAAATAATAAGTAATATAATGAAAAAAAATGTAATAAAGGGGTATAATATGCAAAAACAAAAATTTTATAATTTAACAAATCCTCAATTATCAATTTATCTATCAGAGCAATTTACTCAATCTCCTATAAACAATTTGTGTGGCACATCATACTTTGATGGTAATATTGATTTAGAAATATTAAAAGAGGCTATTAATTTAACAATAAAAAATAATGATTCAACTAGAACTATTATTATTGAAAAAAATGGAATTCCATCTCAATATTTCAAAAAATTCGAAAATTTTGATATTGAAATTAAAGATTTTTCTAGCAGTACTATGGAAAACTTTAAAAAATTCCAAAAAAATTTTGTTGAAAAAAAGTTTAAATTAACTAATAATTTATTATTTAATTTCATAATATGTGTTTTGCCTAATAACGAAGTTGCTTTGCTTGCAAATTTTAATCACATTATTGCAGATGCTTGGACAATAGGATTATTAATTGATCAAATTGCCTCAAATTATTGTGTCATTAAAAATAATCTAACTCCAGATGTTCCAAAACATCAATATGTTGACTTTATAAAAAGAGAAAATGAATATATAAATTCAAATTCTTATCAAAAAAATAAAGAATTTTGGCTACAAACTCTTAAAGATTCAACACCAATAAAATTAAAAGAGCCATGTTCTTCTGACAATGCTTTACGCAAAACATTTTCTCTACCTCTTGTTAAATCTAATTTGATTAATATGTTTTGTAAAGAACATGATATTTCGCCATACACATTTTTTTTAGGTGTTCTACTTATCTATCTATATAGGACAACATCTTTAAATAATTTTACTATACAAACTCCTATTTTTAATAGAATAGGTTCAGAAAGAAATATATTAGGAATGTTTGTTAATATGATTCCTGCAAAATTTGATTCAAATGATAAGACTACAATTATAGAATTTTTAAAAAAGGTAAATTCTAATAATTTTTCTTATTTTAAAAATTCACAATATCCATATATGCATCTTTTAAATAATTTAAAAGATGAAAATAAAGATACACAAAATTACAATGTGGTTTTTTCTTTTCAAAAGGCTTTTCTAAAATCTACTGAAAATGAAAAATTATCATATAGAAATGAGTGGGTTTTTCCTGGACATATACAAGAAGAACTTGTTGTTAATATCTCCGATATAAATTATTCAAACTCTTATGATATTTCTTATGATTATAAAACTGCACTTTTTTCTGAAAAAGAAATAGATTTTATTAACAATAGGCTTAACACCATTATTTTTAGCATACTTTATAGCCCTAATCAATCTATTTCTGAAATTAATATTTTACCTAATGAAGAGCAAAATTTATTAAATAAATTTAATAAAACAGATTATAGTTATGATAAAAATTTAACATTAATAGATTTATTTAAGGATTATCAAGAAAAACATCCTCTAAATACTGCTTTAATTTTTAAAGATAAAAAATATACATATTCTGAATTAAACAATTTTGCCAATAATATTGCAAATCTAATTTCATCAGAAAACATTTTTAATCAAAAAATTGCAGTAATATTAAATAAATCTGATTTAATGGTTGCAACCTTGCTTGGAATATTAGAAAGTGGAAATTGCTATGTCCCAATAGATCCTGATTATCCAGAAGCAAGAATCAATTATATTATAGAAAATTGTAATGCTTCCCTTTTAATAACAAGCAAAGAATATGAGAATTTATATAATTTTAAAAGACAATTAATTATTGATAATTTAAATATAAAAGATATTGATTATACATCAAAAGCAGTGCCAGATTCATTAGCATATATTATATATACATCTGGTACAACTGGTAATCCTAAGGGAGTTAAAATAAAACATAAAAACATAATAAATACATTAATTTGGAGGAAAAACTTTTATAAATTTGATGAAAATATACGTGTATTACAAATTCCATCTTTTGCTTTTGACAGTTCTGTTGAAGACATTTTTACTCCACTTATTTCTGGTAGTACACTTGTTATTCCATCAATTAAGAAAATGGATATAAATATTATTTGTGAAGAAATTCTAAAAAATAATATAAATCATTTTTTAGTTGTTCCAAGTTTATATAAAATTTTATTACATGAAAAACAAAAATATTTATCTAATTTTAAGGTAGTGACTGTCGCTGGTGAAAAAATTCCAATTTCATTAGTCAAAGAACATTTTGATAAAATTCCAAATGTAAGATTAATAAATGAATATGGGCCTACAGAAAACAGTGTTTGTTCAACATTTTATGAATTAACAAAAAATGATGTGAAAGTATTAATTGGAAAGCCAATTTCAAATTGTAAATGCTATTGTTTGGACTCCAATTTAAACCAATTACCTTTCGGCTGTAAAGGGGAACTATATGTTTCTGGTATTGGTGTTTCTGAAGGATATTTAAATATGCCAGAAAAAACTCAGGAAAAATTTATAAAAAATCCTTTTTATCCAGATTTTAAAATGTATAAAACTGGTGATATAGTTATTCAGGATTTTAATGGAAATTTTGAATTTGAATCAAGAGCAGATGATCAAATTAAACTACATGGACTAAGAATAGAACTTAAAGAAATAGAAACAAATATATTAGCGAACAAGTCTGTATCTGATGTTGTTGTACTTTTAAAAGATATTGGAAACTCTCAAAAAATAGTAGCATATTTTACGACTTATGATGATAATATAGATTTATCTTCAATTTCTGAATCTCTAAGAAAACATCTACCATCTTATATGCTACCAATTTTAATTAAATTAGATAAATTTCCTTTAACACCTAATGGCAAAATTGATAAAAAAAGTTTACCACTTCCAATTGTAAATAAAAAAGATTCTGTTTCCGTACCAACTACCTCACTTGAAAGAACTATTTTGGATGTGTGTAAAAGTGTATTAAATATTGAGGATTTATATATAGATGACGATTTGTTTGCTATTGGCGGTGCAGACTCATTAGATATACTTACAATAAATTCCAGATTGTTTTCTAAGGGATTAAAAATAAATACACAGGATTTTTATAAATACCCTACTGTTTGTGAATTAGCAAAATATATATCATCTAATTTAAATAATCAATATGATATTAAAAAGGATATTGTTATTCCTACAAAAACAAAATTTGATAATAAATTTAAAAAATCAGATTTGACATTTAATTATAAAAACGTCTTACTTACTGGAGTTACTGGCTTTTTAGGAATTCATATTTTGGATTGTTTATTAAAAAACACTGATTGTAATATTTATTGTATTATTAGAAATAAAAATAATCTTTCTTCAGAGAAAAGATTAGAAAATTCTATAAACTTCTATTTTGGTGAAGATTATTTTGATACTTATAAAAATAGAATTTTTGTTTTTGATGGAAACCTATCATATGATTATTTTAAATTATCACAAGATGATTATTCTTATTTGCAAAAAACCGTAGATTGTATAATAAATTCTGCTGCAGATACCAAGCATTATGGAAATTATAAGCATTTTGAAAAGGAGAATCTAATTAGTGTAGAGAATCTAATAAAATTTGCAAAACCTGCTAATATACTTTTTAATCATATGTCTACAATAGATGTATGTGGAAATAACTTAACACAGAATAATGATATTTCTACTATTTTCACGGAAAATGACTTATATATTGGTCAAAATTATGAATCAAATGTATATGTTTGTAGCAAATTCCTAGCTGAAAAATTGATTATAGAAGAAGAAAAAACTGGTCTAAGAGCAAATATATTTAGATTAGGGAATCTAATGGCAAGATTTTCAGATGGTAAATTTCAAAAAAATAAAACTGATAATGCTTTTTTTATGAGACTTGTTTCTTTTGCAAATCTTGAAATTCTGCCAAAGGATTTTGAAGATATTAATCTAGAATTTTCTCCGATTGACGAAACAGCTGAAGCTATTGTTAAATTACTATATATACCAAATCTATCAAATTGTATTTTTCATGTATATTCAGATAAATTGATTTCAATTAATTCTGTTGTAAATTTATTTGGATATTATAATAAACATCTTAAATTTGTTGACTACGACACTTTTGGTAAAGAATTAAATTTACGTGAAAATGAAGGATATTTGAAATATCTGGTTTCAGACATAAATCTTTCAACTAATTTAAACTATTCATCAAATATAAAAATTAGTCAAAACATAACAAATCAATTTTTAGATTTAGTTGATTTTGAGTGGTCAAATATAGATGAAAATTATTTAAAAAGATTTTTTGATAATACAGATTTTTTAAAAGATCTTGATTAAAGGAGTTACTTATGGAAAAAAATAAAAAAAAGGTTAAAGTTAGATTTAAAATTATTACTGCATATATTATTTCAATTATACTAGCTATAGTAATATTCTATTTTATTATTCCTAGACTGTTGAATTATGCTCCACGGTTCTATTAACACTGAGTTTGATAAACAAATGTCTGGTGGGCTATATTATTATCAACAAATATTAGTTGCAAGCGCTTGCATTGTTTTTCTTGTATTTGCTGTTCTATTTTTTATATTAAAAGACATTGACAATTATCCTATTTATATAAAAAATCAAAAGAAATATGAAAAGCAAATTAAACATATAAAACATATTTGCTTAAGTTTATCAGATAGAATGCTAATTTTCTTTATTGTAATACCTCTTCTTCTTTGTATATTAGTTCTTTCTGGTCAGAAATTTTATCTGTCTTCTACAGATTTTAAGCTTATTTTAGTTATATTTATATTATCTACTTTGACAATATCTCTTGTTAATATTTATATTAGAAAAGAACTTTCAAATATACTTATTGAATTAAAAAATACATCTTTTTCAGATACAAAAAGAACTAATATATCTACAAAATTATTGTTACAAATATTGCCTGTAATTGCAGTTTGTATTGTTTTTACATATTTAGCAATTTCTACTATTTATGAAAAGAATAATGCTAATACATTATCAAATTATTATACGAATCAATTTAAAAATTCAACTAATGAAAAAACTTTTTATACAAACGAAGATTTAATTAATGTTTTAAATAAAATATCTTTGCATGATAACACAGATTTATTATTTATTATGGATAATTCATTTAATTTTACATACCAAACTGGAGAATTAAGTGATTTCTTTAAATCTTATGCAGCAAAACTTTCTATATCTCATAATAATAAAGTTTTTGATTACTATGGGGTTTCTAAACAAGGAATAATTTTTCCTATCACTCTAAATAATGGAGAAACTTATTACCTTGGTGCTTCATATATTATATACTCTAATGAAACAGTTTCTTATATTGTCTACATTTTATTAGGACTTGCTGTTCTTTGTAGCATAATACTTAGAGCCTATGCAAGAGAACTTTCAAAAAACATAGAAAATGTTAATAAATCTCTTAAAAAAATCGCCAATGATAATCAAAACTTTTCAGGTGAAAAACTATATGTTACATCTGTTGATGAGATAGGAGATCTAATTGTTAGCTTTAATAAGATTTCAGATATTACAGCAGAACATTTGAATAAAATCAAAAACAATCAAGATATGCTTATGGAACGTGAGCGTCTTGCTTCTCTAGGACAATTAATTGGTGGAATTGCGCACAACTTAAAGACTCCAATTATGTCAATTGCTGGAGCAGATGAAGGTATTTCTGATTTAGTAAAAGAGCTTGATGCTTCTATTGGAAACCCTGTTGTTAATGATGACGATTTCCATGCTATTGCAAAAGACATGAATGATTGGATAGAAAAAATAAAATCATATACCTCATATATGTCTGACATCTTAACTGCTGTTAAAGGACAGGCTGTTACATTTTCAGATCAAGAAAATGAAAACTTTACAGTTAGTGAATTATTTAAAAGAGTTGATATTCTTATGAAACATGAATTAAAACAAGCTATTGTATATCTTAATATTTCACTAAAAATACCTGAAAACACTCTAATCTATGGAAATGTTAATAGCTTGGTCCAAGTAATTAATAATATGATTTCTAACTCTATCCAAGCTTATGGAGGAAAGCCTGACCAAAAGATTGAATTAATTGCTGAAAAAGATCTAGATAACCATATCATAATTTCTGTTAAAGACTATGGTCCTGGATTACCTAATGTTGTCAAAGAAAAATTATTTAATGAAATGGTTACCACAAAAGGAAAAAATGGCACAGGACTTGGATTATATATGTCATATTCTACGATTAAAGCACATTTTAATGGAGATATTAAGGTTGAAACTTCTAAATGCGGAACAACATTTAATATTATTTTACCATTACGATAATTAAATTTTTTATATTAAAAACAATATATTATTTGGATATAAACTATTGATTTTTTAATAAATTATTATTATAATGTCACTAAATAGAAATTTAATTTAATGCTTGTTTTGTTTTACAAGGAGGTTATAATTATGCGAATTGGAAATATTGCTAATGAAAATAATTCTACAAATATACAAAATAAGAATTCTTCATATAAAATTCTAACTGTGGATGATGAAATTGGAATTGTAGACTCTTTGTCTATTTTTCTAAAAAGGTCAGGATATTCTTTTGCTGGAGAAACAGATCCAGTAAAAGCTATAGATAGAATCAAAAACGAACATTTTGATTTATTGCTTTTAGACTTTTTAATGACTCCTCTTCATGGAGATCAAGTTGTAGAAGAAATACGTAAATTTAATAAAGATTTATATATTATATTGCTTACTGGTCATAAAGACTTAGCTCCACCACTAGAAACTATTAGGAGGTTAGACATTCAAAGTTATTGTGAAAAAAGCGATAAATTTGATCAGTTACTTTTATTGATTGAATCTGGAATAAAATCTGTTGAGCAAATGCGAGAAATAAAAAAAATAAATGCAGAACTTTCAGAAACTTATGAAAAGCTCGAAAAATCTTATATGGAAAGTATTGAAACTGTTCGATATACTGTAGAAGCAAAAGATTTATATACCAGAGGTCACTCAGATAGAGTTTCAGAATATTCTGTTTTGATAGGTAAAAAATTAGGACTTAATGATGAGGATATTAGGCGTCTTAAAATTGGAGGGCTTTTCCATGATGTTGGAAAAATCGGAGTTCCTGATAGTATTCTTCAAAAAAATGCTAAACTCACAGATGATGAATATTCACAAATTAAAAACCACCCAACAATTGGTGCACATATTTTATCTACAGCTTCCATTTTTCAAGATATTATTCCAATAGTTAAACATCATCATGAAAGATATGACGGAAATGGTTACCCTTCAAGATTGAAAGGTGAAGAGATTCCATATTTATCTCGAATTGCAGCAATTGCAGATAGTTTTGATGCAATGACTTCAAGACGTGTATATAGAGATTCATTGCCTATGGATATTGTTATTTCTGAAATTGAAAAAAATAAAGGCACTCAATTTGATCCTCAAATTGCAGATGCTTTTCTAGATATTCTAAAAAATGACTATAGCTCAATTGAGGAGATTATGAGAAAATATAAATAAAAAAAGGTTACAATTAACAGCTTTAAATTTTATAGTTCCACAACAGGGAAATTTCTAAAAGCTGATAATTGTAACCTTTTTTATTTTACATCTTTCATAGATAATCCTACTTTTTTTCTTTCACTATCAATTTTAATTACTTTAACTTTTACTACATCACCTACAGAAACCAATTCTGAAGGATTTTTTATATATTTATCACTCATCTCTGAAATGTGAACAAGTCCATCATATTTAACACCAATATCTACAAAACATCCAAAGTCTATAACATTTCTGACAGTTCCTGTTAATACCATTCCCTCTTTTAAATCTTCAAATTTTAAAACATCTTGTCTTAAGATTGGTTTTGGCATTTCATCTCTTGGGTCTCTTCCAGGTTTTGAAAGTTCATCTATAATATCTTGTAATGTCATTTCCCCAATATCTAGCTCTTTTGCCATATCTTTTACATTTATTGATTT
>AUXO018402318.1_pt1 | contig 14695 bp, 8 predicted proteins | sample 768731 | NCBI WGS metagenome assembly AUXO01 (sample SAMN02715735, study PRJNA202380) | gut metagenome | biome: sheep rumen | host: Ovis aries | place: New Zealand: Palmerston North | reverse complement strand
ACAGGCCCGATTCAGGGCACCGTATATGCGAAGGTTGCTGCTGCCTGAGAAATGGTGAGAACAGCCGTGCAAGCATGTGAATTCAATCAATCTGCTTTTTCTTCTTCTCTATAGGAAGTTTATCTTTTCATAGGTTCAGGTTAATAGATTCTGTGTCCTTTTAGTTCCATCATGTGTTGAATAGTTTGTGTTAGTGGGTGTGAATGGGTAGGGCTACCGTTCATTGGTAAGAAGTGTTGTGCGGTAAGATGGAAAAGCCGGATAGAACTTTTCTTGTAGTTCTATCCGGCTTTCTTTTTTTTATGCTATGGGGGAATTTGCCCCATCTACTGTTTACTTCCCTTTATAATACTTTTTATATTTGGCAGCCAAGGTTAGTTGCTGGGTATTGTTATACAGGATGTAGAGAGATTCTCCCCATAGTTCAGGTTCATCAGCCTCCTCTGCTTCTAGTTGTTTGAAAAGTCTGATAGCCTCATCCATGTCGGCTTTCTTAGAACCACTTACAATTGCTTTCTGCCAAGCAGAGCGCGCTGCCATGAGGAGACATTTGGGTTCTTCAGGGAACTTTTCTTTAGCCTCAAGGAAAATCGCTTTAGCTTCATCATATTGCTTATCTTCAAAAGCAATCTGGCCTTCCATCATGTATGCATTAACTGCATTGCTATTATCAGAGAATTCTTCTTTAATAAGTTTGGCTGTTTTCTTAAAGGCGTCTTTCTCTCCCTTTTGGAATTGGTTTTGCATGAGAATGAACGCAAAATTCGCACGCAGTTCCTTCTGTTCAGGGTCATCTTTCAGGGCTTCAATGCCTTCTGCGAGATATTGGTTCTGTTTTGCAATATCCTTTTCGCGATAGTAGTTTGCCAAAGATTGATATGCGATGCCTTTGTAGCGTGTGTCCATCAGTTTCTGATAAACATCTACAATTTTTGCTTCTGGAGTCCCTTCAAGGCTGAGGTAAGACTGTGCACGGAAAGCCTTTGCATAAGTTTTCCAATCTTCAAGGCTTGCATGCTTGAAGTCTTTCATCAGTGAAGATTCTTCCAATGCATAAAGGAATAAGCTTGAATACATGGCACCCTTTTTAATATCCTCTTGGCTTTCGCTGTTAGAATATTTTTGTGCGGCTTGCAACAGCTGAATTGCTGGATTGATACTCATGTTTTGGTGTTGTGTGTGAGCTACTTTATATTCTTCTGGCTTTAATTTAGGTTGTAAGCAGAGGAGAGAGTCATATTTGATACAATAGGTCAAAAGCTTTGCTGAAGTCTCAACAAAGTTCTCTTGCAAAGATTCATTGTCAGGATCTGCTTTGATTTCATTATCAAGTTTTTTATAATACTCATTCTGAATATCTGCAGCAACTTTCCATGTTAACGCTTTATTTTTAGTGTATTCGTTGTTGATAGTAGATTGACTCATTTCGAGTGCAGTTGCAAGGCGTTGGAAGTCTGTTTCCTTGCGTCCATACTGTGCATTAGGAATAGACATCTCATACATGTTTTTAGCTTTCTTCAGTGTTGATTCGGCTTCTTTTTGAGCTTCTTTTTGTGCCTTTAGAGCCTCCTTGTCTTGTGCATATGCGCCTGAGATAAGGAAGAGGCTAACCATCATCATAACTAACTGTTTCATAATCGATTTGGTTTAATGAGGTTGATAAATTAGGTTGAATATTCTATGTTGTGGGAAAAGGGTAGTGAGGACTTATAGAATATTCCTCACTACTCATTCTATTTTTACTCGTTGGTGCTTTCTGTGGATTCTATCCCTTCTTCGTTTTCATTCAAATCTTCCGGTTCTTCAGAATGTTCCACCACACAAACAGAGCTAATGACATCATTTCGTTTCTGAATGTCAATAAGCTTAACGCCTTGTGTGTTGCGAGAAGACTTTTTAATGTCAGCAACAGCCAAACGAATGGTTACACCGCTCTTATTAATAATCATGATGTCTTCATCTTCTTCTACCTTCTTGATGGCAACCAATTTGCCTGTCTTTTCGGTGATATTGATGGTTTTGACACCCTTTCCATTGCGGTTCGTAATACGGTATTCACCGATGGTTGAACGTTTGCCGACACCCTTCTCTGAAAGAACCAATACTGTTGGCATATCAGGGAAACGTTCTTCTTTATTCTCAACTTCTTCGACGTTCTCGTCTTGCTCTTCGTCATAGCCTTCTGGCTTGGTGAGTGCAATCATGCCAACAATTTGGTCTTCTGGGTCCTCATCCAAGCGCATGGCCTTCACACCTGTTGCACCGCGTCCCATGTTGCGTACGGTACTCTCGTTGAAGCGGATAGCACGACCGTTGCGGTTTGCGATAAGGATTTCGTCCTTACCGCTGGTGAGAAGTACTTCAACCACTTCATCGCCTTCGTTCAGGTTGATTGCGATAATACCATTGTTGCGTGGGCGTGAGTAGTTGATGAATGCCGTCTTCTTAATGATGCCTTGGCGTGTACAGAAGATGAGGTTATGACTATTCACCCACTCTTCATCATTGATATTCTCAATGCAGATGAATGCTGTCACCTTGTCGTCACTATCAATATTGAGGAGGTTCTGGATTGCACGCCCCTTGTCAGTTCGTGACCCTTCAGGGATGTTATACACTTTCATCCAGAAGCAGCGTCCCTTCTGTGTGAAGAACATCATCGTGTTGTGCGTATTGGCAGGATAAATAAACTCAATAAAATCCTTGTCACGAGCAGTTCCGCCCTTTACACCAATACCACCACGAGCTTGAGTACGGAACTCTGTGAGTGTCGTACGCTTGATGTAGCCAAGGTGACTCACTGTCACAACCACTTCCTCCTTCGCATAGAACTGTTCTGGATCGAAGTTCTCGCTGGCAGTCACGTCAATCTCTGTTTTGCGTTCGTCACCCCATTTCTCCTTCACTTCGAGGAGTTCGTCCTTCATCACTTTGCGGCAGAGTGCGTCATTGGTGAGAATCTGTTCTAAGTAAGCGATGAGTTTCTGTAGTTCATCGAACTCTGCATGCAGTTTGTCCTGTTCCAGACCGGTGAGGGCACGAAGTCTCATGTTCACGATTTCACGGGCCTGAATCTCGTCGAGGTTGAAGCGTGCCATCAAGTTGTCCATTGCCTCCTGTGGATTCTTTGCAGCACGGATGATATGAACCACTTCATCGATGTTGTCGCAGGCGATGATAAGACCTTCCAAAATGTGGCTGCGTTCCTCAGCCTTACGCTTGTCAAACTTCGTTCGACGGATTACCACATCGTGGCGATGGTTGACAAAATAGCGGATGCAGTCTTTCAGTGAAAGCTGCTTTGGACGGCGGTCTGCGATAGCGATGCAGTTCACGGCAAATGTGCTCTGCAAATCTGTGAGCTTAAAGAGTTTATTACGAACTACATTGGCATTAGCTTCGCGTTTGATGTCAATAACGATACGCATACCCTCGCGGTCTGACTCGTCGTTCACATTGCTGATACCATCAATCTTCTTCTCGTTCACAAGTGTCGCAATCTTTTTAATCAGCTCCGACTTGTTCACGTTATATGGTATTTCGCTTACAACAATCTTGTCGTGCGTTCCTTCCGTTTCAATTTCAGTTTTTGAACGAATCACAATACGTCCACGTCCTGTTTCATAGGCATCTTTGATACCATCCACACCACAGATGATGCCGCCAGTTGGGAAGTCTGGACCTTTGATGTATTGCATCAAGTCGAGGCTTGTCAGTTCAGGATTGTCAATATAAGCCACACAACCGTCAATTACCTCGCTCAAGTTATGAGTAGGGATATTGGTTGCCATACCGACTGCAATACCCGTAGCGCCATTCACCAAGAGGTTGGGAATACGAGTGGGCAACACCGTTGGTTCCTTCTCCGAGTTGTCGAAGTTGTCAACCATGTCCACAGTTTCCTTGTCAATGTCCTGCAACATAGCCTCGCCCAATTTGCTGAGGCGAGCCTCCGTGTAACGCATGGCGGCAGCACCGTCACCGTCAACAGAGCCGAAGTTTCCTTGTCCATCCACCAATGTGTAGCGCATTGCCCAAGGCTGAGCCAAACGTACGAGTGCGCCATACACGGACGAGTCACCGTGCGGGTGCAAATGACCCAGCACGTCACCCACGATACGTGCACACTTTACTGTAGGCTTGTCAGATGTGTTACCATGCTTGTCCATTGAGTAGAGGATGCGTCGGTGCACAGGTTTGAAACCGTCACGAACTTCAGGAAGAGCACGGGCCACAATGACAGACATTGAGTAGTCAATGTAGCTCTTCTTCATCGTTTCGTTGATTTCAACTTTAATGATTCTGTCTAAATCTTCCATTTATAGTGGCTTTATATATTATTAATAATGTGTACAAAGATAGTATAAAAAACTGATATATAAAAAGAAAGAACGGCTTTTTAACCGTTCTTAAAATAAAAAACTCTAAATTTGGCTCGATAATGGCCCGATTTTGAGTTTTTAAGTGTTTTTCGACAGGGTGTCGAAAAGGTCTGTGCTGGCGCTTAGAGGGGGTGTTGAAGGCTATTCCTCGTGTTTGAGTGTTTGCAGGAACTGCTCAGCTCTCGCTAAGTCTTCGGGTGTATCAATGCCGATTGTCTCGATTTCGCTGATGCCCACCTTGATTTTGTAGCCATTCTCCAACCAGCGTAACTGTTCAAGTGATTCTGCTAGTTCGAGGCTTGATTGGGGAAGTGCCGTGATTTGTTTCAGCACCTCAGCACGGTAGGCATAGAGACCGATGTGCTTGTAGTATGTGTGGCCAGCCAGCCATTCCGATTTCTCCTTTCCACGTGTGAAAGGGATGATGCTGCGTGAGAAGTAGAGTGCTTCCATGCGCTTATTCACCACCACCTTGGGAGAGTTTACATTCTCCAGTGCTGCAAAACCGTCTTCCGGCTTGAAAGGCTTTACCAATGTGGCGATATCCACAGTTGGGTCTTCGAAGCATGCTCGTATAGCTTCTAGCTGCTGAGCTTGAATGAAAGGCTCATCTCCTTGTATGTTCACTACGACATCAAAGCCTGCCCCCACTTTTGTAAAAGCTTCATATACACGGTCTGTTCCGCTCTTATGGTCCACGCTGGTCATGACTGCTTTCCCGTCGAAAGCTTGAACTGCAGCCATAATGCGTTCGTCGTCAGTTGCTACCACTACGTCGTCAAGCACGCCTTCCACTTGGCGGTAAACTCTCTCAATCACAGTCTTGCCGCCTAGCATGGCCAAAGGCTTGGCGGGGAAGCGTGTGGAAGCGTATCTTGCTGGAATTATTCCTATGAATTTCATATCTTGATAGTTGTTTTGATTTGTAGATATTTAGAAGAAAGCCTCGTCTGCATCGATGACCTCTTCTTCTTCAGGATGAAGAATGGATTCCGCACTGGGCAGTGTCATCAGGTCGCTGCTGCATGGCTGATAATCTTCGGGAATGTCAAACTTGTCACTCTCATAAATTCCCAATTTCTTGTTGTTATAGATTTTTCTCATCAGCTTGCCGAAAATAGGGAGTGCGGCCCTTGCGCCTTGACCAAATGCCATGCTGCCGAAATGAATGTCGGGATCGTCACCGCCCACCCAGCTGGCCACCACCAGTTTAGGGCAGAAGCCAATAAACCAGCCATCAGCGTTGCTGTTTGTCGTACCGGTCTTACCACCTAGTTCTGCTGTGATGTTGTATTTCCCACCGCGTAGTGCACGACCTGTACCTTCGTTGATGACAGCCTTCAGCATATAAATCATCTGGTAAGCCTTCTCCTTTGAGAGCACCTCGTTCATGCGTGGTGTGAAATTGGCGATGATGTTGCCTTCTGCATCCTCGATACGAGTCACCAATAGAGGTGAATAATGGATGCCCATGCCAGGGAAGATGGTGTAGGCGCTTGCCATCTCACCGATACTTACATCTCCCGATCCCAATGCAATAGTCAAGTTGGGTTGCATCCGATAGGTAGATATCTTTAGTTGCTTATTGAGGTAGTCAATAAAATTCTGTGGTCGAATCATGTTCAGAAGATACACAGAAGCGTGGTTGTTAGAGTGGGCGAGTGCGGTCTTCAATGGCACCATGCCGAGAGCAGGTCCCTTTGGAGTCCATCCCCCATAGTTCCTTGGGCTTGCATCCACAATGTCGCACGGAGTGAATCCTTGGCTTGAGAGCGCAAGAGAGTAGAGTAGAGGTTTGATGGTAGAGCCGACTTGGCGATGCCCAGGTCCCAGCACATTGTCAAATGCGAAGTGTTCGAAGTCAAGCCCTGGAACATAAGCCTTCACTTGTCCGTTTGTAGGGTCGATGGCGCAGACGCCTGCACGCAGGAACCTCTTGTAATATATAATCGAGTCGCGTGGGCTCATGCGCATTTCTACCACTTCGGGATTGTCGTATGAAGTGCCGTATTTAAACACGCGCATGTCAACCGGGATATTGAAAGCCTCCATGATTTCCTCGTCGCTCAATCCATCTGCCTTCATTACGCGGTAGCGTTCGCTTCGGCGTATGTCGCGATCGATGATTTTGTTCATCTTGGCTAGCGGTATTTGCTTATAAGGACCAGTCTTTGAATACTTGATTTCATTCTCGAACGCAGGTTGCAGATATTTAGCTACATGCTCAAACAGCGCTTCTTCCGCCATCTTCTGCATGCGTGTGTCGATGCTTGTGTAAATCTTGAGGCCGTCAGTATAGATATTGTAGTGTGAACCATCTTTCTTTGTGTTTTTGTTACACCAGCCATACAATGGGTCAGTTTCCCATGCCACGGAATCGTCATGGAACTGCTGTCCTTGCCATGAGGCATATTGGCTGCGTTCAGGACGCTTTGCCATCATGATGATGCGCAAGTGTTCACGGAAGTATGGAGCAGCACCTTCTTTGTGCGATGTGATTCTTGGTCTGGGTAGCAGCGCCAGTGGCTGTTCCTTCACCTGGTTCATCTCGTCCTGTGTGATATAGCCAGCCTTCACCATTTGTCCAAGAACCACGTTGCGGCGTTCTCTGCATCGTTCACTTTGCTGGTATTCTCCGTTCTCTCCACGTTTGTAGGGATTGTAAAGCGACGGATTCTTGCACATGCCCACAAGCGTGGCGCATTGATTCAAGTCCAGATCGATAGGCTCCTTCCCGAAGTAAGTGCGGCAAGCGTTCTTCACGCCCACGCCCATATACAGGAAATCAAAATAGTTGAGGTACATCGTAATGATTTCCTCCTTGGTGTAATAGCGTTCAAGCTGCACGGCGATAAACCATTCGATGGGCTTCTGCATCATGCGCTTGCTGTCCGACTTGGCCACATCCGAATAAAGCTGCTTTGCCAGCTGCTGTGTCACTGTCGAGCCACCACCTGCACTCTTTTGGCCCATCACCAGTCGCTTCACCACCGCGCGGGCAATTGCTTTTGCATCAATGCCTGAATGGTCGTAGAATCGGACATCCTCTGTTGCCACAAGCGCGTTGACGAGATTCTCAGGCAGGGAGTCGTAAGGCACCAGCAGACGGTTCTCGCTGGCATAGCTCCACGTGCCAATCAGTTTCTCATCGCTTGAGTAGATGCGCGATGCGTATTTGTTGATAGGATTTTGCAAGTCGCTTACAGGAGGCAGCTTGCCAAACCATCCCTGTGAGATGGCAAAAACACAGAAAAACATCAGAAAGATGATAACACCCGTGAATATCCAGCATCGCTTGAGTACCTTGTTCACCGTAGTCATCGTTTCTTTCTTCTTCATTTCGCTCATTGTACAATCTTTTTAGCGTAATAATCTATATGTGGTTGCAAAGTTACACGATTTTTCCCAAAGAAATTATGCTTTCACTCAAAAAAAGGCGCATTTGCAAGTAGCGCATCTAAAAAAAAGTGAAAAATGTTCGTCCTATTAGAAAAAAGTCCTATCTTTGCCATAGAAACATTAAAAACTCAGTACGATAACCATGAAAGAATTGAAGATTAGTGAACATGCGCGGCTTCAGATACGCAAGCTCTTCTCGCAGCGCAATTCTGTCAATACGCTGAAGCGTGATCCTGAACTGACACAGATATTCGATAACTTTGCTTTCGACGAGGCGCTCAAGCTTACTGAAGAGCCCGTGCTCGAAAAGACCCGTTGTATGTGCATCTTGGCTAGCACCATTGGCTGCAACGCTATGCGCCAGTTCAAGGTGTATGTGGATGTATGCCTCAATGTGGGTGTGAAGCCAAGAGAGATTCGTGAGGTTATCTATCAGACCGTTCCTTATGTGGGCTTTTCCAAGATGATTGACTTCCTTCTTGAGATGAATGAGGTGTTTGAAGACAATGATATCAAGTTGCCACTCGATGATCAGGGTACCACTACGCCTGAGAACCGTCGTGAGAAAGGTCGCGAATACATTGATGGTATCTTCGGAGCTGGTACAGCAGAGCAGATGGAAAAGAACGCGCCTAAGGGTCAGGAGCACATTGTAGAGTTTCTCGAAAGCTATTGCTTCGGTGATTTCTACACCCGTAACGGAATTGATATGCAGCACCGCGAACTCGTCACCTTCTGCCTTCTCGCCTCAATGGGTGTCGCTCAGCCACAGCTTGAAAGTCACGGCTTGGGTTGCAAAAACATGAAGATTAGCAAAAAGGAAATGGTGGCTGTGCTCACAGGAATGCTTCCATATATTGGCTTCCCAAAGACACTTAATGCTCTTACCGCTGTCAACAAGGCTTATCCAGAGGAATAAGAGTGTAAAGAGATATTAGAAAAGTGAAGGGTTGAAGTTCATCTGCAAAGAGACTTCAACCCTTCATTTCGTTTTCGAGGTATATTGCTATACCGTCATCGTTGTTGCTTTGTGCAACCTTGTCGGCAGCCTTTTTTATTTCTTCAGCGGCATTGCCCATTGCCACACCTGTGCCTGCAAATTGTAGCATAGGAATGTCGTTGTATCCATCGCCGAATGCCAACAAGTCTTCTCGCTTCATGCCAAGTTTGTTGAGCAGAATGGACAGCCCCTTGCCCTTGTCAATCCCTTGTGGAACAATCTCCAGAAAGAATGGTTCGCTGCGGAAAGCACCAGCTCGCCCCTTCAAGGTGCTTTGTAGTTCTGCCTCTATGGGTGGCAATACATCGGGGTCTCCCACAATGATGCACTTGACAATATCTTCCTCTTGTAATGCTTCTATAAAGTTTTCCACCTTTTTGATAGACATTCTGTTGCGCATGGAAGAATACTGGATATACCTATTGTCTTCTACTTCGCTTACCACTTCCTTTCCGATATACGTCATGATGGGTAAGCCTTGTGTCTGTGCATAAGAGTACAGATAGGGGATAAGCTTCTTGTCCAGCATTTGTGCGTGTAGCCGCTGCTTGGTTTGCCAATCGTAAATTTCCCCACCGTTATAGCTCATCACATAGCCGCCAAAGTCCTGCAGTCGGAGGGTGTCTGCTACATGTGCTGTTCCGAAAGTGGGGCGTCCTGAAGCTATGGCCAGTTTCACGCCCTTCTCCTGTACGTGAATGAGCGTATCTATGGTTCGCTGCGAGATGCTTTGATCGCTCCTCACCAGCGTGCCGTCCAAGTCAATAGCTATCAGTTTGTGATTCTTCATGAAGTTTCGCCAACAGAGGGTGAGGATTTGTGCTCAATTCTGTCAACTTTTTGCAAAGGTAGCACGTTTTGTAAACTCCTCCAAGCATTTAGGAAATTTATTGCTGGCTGATTCCTCTGTCGTCATCATGGAGTATGCAGTAGGTAGGTTGGAACTTGGAAAATGAAAAAGCCACAAGTCACGGCAGGAACTACAATCCGGCATAGACGAGGAACTTTCTCGACGCAAAGGTACAAAAATGTCTTTGTCTTTGAAGCTGGAATGATGAAAAATCTACAAACATGGTGGAGTGTTTTCCGGTGCATGACATAAATGCACTTGTGCAATGCCTTGTGTCTTTCATGTATCTTCGGGTGCAACATCTGAGAGGCGCACCGTGCGCAACATTTGTAACACCGCCTATGTAACATTTGTAACATACCGTGCGTGACACATGTAACACAGGGCGTGTTACGGGTGTCGCAGAATCGTTTACAGTTATAAACTTTTTACCGTTGTAAATTTATTTTGTAAGTTCTGTAAAAAAAACTGATATTGAAGTTTGCATAATGCAATGAAACTCGCTAACTTTGTAGCGAGAATATATGATAAAGTGAGAAACCAACCCGTATAGGTTGGTTCATTGTTTATTCAATGTTTTAATAATCTGGAATTGAATGATGAAAGATGAGGAATTAGCCCCATTTACTTTTCCTATTGTGGACAAGTCGGAAAAGATTATCAAAGTGATTGGTGTGGGCGGCGGAGGCGGCAACGCTGTGCACCACATGTGGGAAGAGGGTGTCAGAAACGTGACATTCTTGGTAGTTAACACGGACAGTCAGGTGCTGACGGCAAACATGGTGCCTAACAAGATTCAGTTGGGCGATGGGCTTGGTACAGGCGGAGACCCTGAGCTGGGACGCGAGATAGCCGAGAAGAGCATGGACGAGATTCAGGCAATGTTTGATGAGGACACCAAGATGGTGTTCATCACCGCAGGCATGGGCGGAGGCACCGGAACGGGAGCAGCGCCTGTGATTGCACGTGTAGCGAAAGAACGCGGCATCCTGACGGTAGGCGTGGTGACATTGCCGTTCTTGATGGAGGGCAAACGGCGCATAGAAAAGGCGCTGAAAGGAATGAATGACTTGAAGCAATGTGTAGATTCGCTGATTGTCATCAACAATGAGCGTCTGTTGGAAGATAGCCAATATGCTGGCCTCGATTGGGAGGACGGCATGAAGAAGGCAGATGAGGTGCTGACAATTGCCACAAAGACGATTGCCGAGATTATCACGGTGCGAGGAATGGTAAACCGAGATTTCAAAGATGTGAGCACGGTGATGAAAGATAGTGGCGCAGCTGTGGTGTCGGTGGCTAAAGCGAGTGGCGAGAAGCGCATCTTCAAGGCGATGTCTGACGCTTTGAACTCGCCTCTGATTGCGAATGTGGACAGACAGAAAATCAGGCGCTTGCTGTATATCGTCTATAGCGGAACGAAGTCGCCTGCCAAGATGTCGGAGCTTCGTGAAATCAATGAGTTCATGGAGGAACTGGATGATAACATCGAAGTGCTCTGGGGACACTATCTGGACGATTCGCTGGACGATGAAATTAAGGTTTCTGTCATTGCTACAGGTTTTGATTCGGAAGAAAAGGCGGAGCAGGCGAAGACCAATGAGAACGAGCATTACAAGGCCTTGCGCGAGAAGTATTACCAGACAGACAAAAGCACAAAGGTGGAGACACCTGTCAAGGAAGAGGAGAAAGAAGTGCCTGCTGACGTTGAGGCTGAAGAGGAAACGGACCAGAACATAGAGCAGCCTGATGCGGCTGAAGATGCGTTGGGTGCGGATGACGCGTCTTGGGCTGATGATGAGCTTGAGGAACGCAAGCCTTCTCTGTGGCATATCTTTCTTGAAAAGTTGAAAAGGTTTGCCGAAGAGGCGTAGCTTCAAAATACAAACTGAATGAGGAGAAAAGTGTGGAGAGGAAAGTGAAAAATCTATATTTACCACCATCGGGAAGGGGAGGTACTTAGATTTTTCACTTTTCACTCTTCACTTTTCACTTTTTATTGCTACCTTTGCAGCGTTTTTGAATATAATGAGCCGCATTTCAGTGCAATCAGGTATGGCGATGAGCCATTTCTGGTTTTTTGTGGGCCGATTTGTGGCATTTCTTTCACGCGCAGGCGTGTAGGCGTGCATGTGGAAGATTCAAGGTAAAAGGATACAAATACTAAAATTTTACGATATGAACATTTCATACAAATGGTTGAAGGAGTATGTAGACTTCGACATGACAGCCGAGGAGGTAGGCAAGGCGCTCACCAGCATGGGCTTGGAGGTTGAGGCTGTGGAAGAGGTGCAGAGCATCAAGGGCGGACTGCAGGGACTTGTGGTCGGTCATGTGCTGACTTGTGAGCCTCATCCCAACAGCGACCATATGCACGTGACTACGGTAGATGAAGGTAACGGTGTGGTGGAGCAGATTGTCTGCGGTGCACCAAACGTGGCTGCTGGCCAGAAAGTGATTGTGGCTCAGCTGGGCTGCAAGCTTTATGATGGCGATAAGGAGTTTGTCATCAAGAAGAGCAAGCTGCGTGGCATCGAGTCAAACGGCATGATTTGTGCCGAGGACGAGATTGGCGTGGGCACTAGTCATGATGGCATCATCGTGCTGCCAGAGGATACGGTAGTGGGTACTCCCGCTGCTGAGTACTACGGTTTGGAGAGTGACTATGTGATAGAAGTGGATATCACGCCTAACCACTCAGACGCTTGTTCGCATTGGGGTGTGGCGCGTGACTTCTATGCCTATCTGAAGCAGAACGGTTACGAAACTTCTTTGCATCGCCCATCGGTAGATGACTTCAAGGTGCAGAGCAACGACTTGAAGTTCGACGTGGAAGTGGAAGCAGGCGAAGCTTGCCCACGCTACTGCGCTGTCAGCGTGAAGAACTGTGAGGTGAAGGAAAGTCCGAAGTGGCTGAAAGATCGCTTGACTGCTATTGGTCAGCGTCCTATCAACAATATCGTAGATATCACCAACTACATCATGATGGCTTATGGCCAACCCTTGCATTGCTTCGATGCCGATATGGTGAAGGGCAACAAAGTGGTGGTGAAAACCTTGCCAGAAGGCACTCCATTCGTCACTCTCGATGGGGAAGAGCATAAACTCTCCGACCGCGACCTGGCTATCTGCAATATAGAGGAGCCTATGTGCATCGCTGGCGTGTTTGGCGGAAAGGGTAGTGGCACTTATGAGACCACGAAGAACGTGCTGTTTGAGAGCGCATACTTCCATCCTACATGGATTCGCAAGAGCGCCCGTCGTCATGGACTTCAGACAGATGCCAGCTTCCGTTTCGAGAGAGGCATCGACCCCGCAGGCCAGATTTACGCCCTGAAGCGAGCAGCTATGTTGGCGCAGGAATTGGCTGGTGGCGAAATCAGCATGGAGATTGTGGATGTGAAGAACGACACGCTTCCACAGGATGCCATCATTGATGTGGAGTATCAGTATGTGGCAGACCTCATCGGCAAGGAGCTGCCTGTGGAGACTCAGCAGAGCATTCTGAAGAACCTCGGCTTTGAAATTCTTTCTTCAGACGAGAAAGGCATGCAAGTGAAGGCTCCTGCTTTCCGTGTGGATGTGAAGAAGCCTTGTGATGTGGTGGAAGAGATTCTGCGCATCTATGGCTATAACAATATTGAGATTCCTTCTCAGGTGCGCTCATCGCTCACCGTGAAGGGTGAACTCGACAAGAGCAACAAACTGCAGAACCATGTGGCAGAACAGCTGGTGGGTTGTGGCTTCAACGAAATCTTGAACAACTCCCTTACCAAGGTGTCTTACTATGAAGAAGGCGAGACCTACAAGTTGGAGAATTGTGTGAAGCTGATGAACCCGCTGAGCCAGGACTTGGCTGTGCTGCGCCAGACGTTGCTCTTCGGTGGCCTTGAGTCTATTGCCCGCAACGCAAATCGTCGTATGCCTGACTTGAAATTCTTCGAGTTCGGCAACTGCTACTACTTCGACCCTGAGAAGAATCAGGAGAAAGTGGACGAGAACGGTGAGGCTTTGAAGGCCTGCGCTGAGTCATCAAAGAAAATTCTGGCTGCCTACAGCGAAGACTATCACTTGGGCCTTTGGCTGACTGGTAAGCGTGTGAATGGCAACTGGGCACATGCCGACGAGGAAACCTCTGTGTATGAGATGAAGGCATACGTGCTGAACATCTTCAAGCGTTTGGGCGTTCCATTCGGTGCACTTGTGTTCGGTGAGGAGAAGAACGACATCTTCTCGATTGCTACTACTATCACGCAGCGTGGTGGCAAGAAGATTGCTGAATTCGGCATTGTGACCAAGAAGATGGCCAAGAAGCTTGATGTGGAAGCTCCTGTCTATTATGCAGACATCAACTGGACGAACTTGATGAAGCTCATTAAGAAGGTGACTGTCACTTACTACGACCTGTCTAAGTTCCCTGCTGTGAGCCGCGACCTCGCCTTGCTTGTGGATGAGGGAGTAGAGTTCGCGCAGATTGAGGCAGCCGCTTATCAGGCAGAGAAGAAGCTCCTGAAAGAAGTGAAGCTCTTCGACGTGTATGAAGGCAAGAACCTTGAGGCTGGCAAGAAGTCGTATGCTGTCAACTTCACCCTTCAGAGTGAAGAGAAAACTCTCAACGACAAAGCCATCGAAGCCATCATGACCAAGATTGAGCAGAACATCTGCAAGGCTACTGGCGCAACAGTTCGTGGTAAATAAGGGATGACAAAGTACCAGATTTATCAATATCTGTACTATGCGCTGATGGTATTGTGGCTGGTGCAGATAGTGTTGGGAGGGTTTAACATCTATCTCCTGATTCCAACCGTCTGCTTAGTGCTTTGCTACTACTTGATGCAAAAGAATAAACAGTAATCATAAATTATACAAGAAAAGAACAAGAATTATGGGACGCGCATTTGAATTCCGTAAAGCGAGAAAACTGAAGAGATGGGGTAACATGGCAAAGACCTTCACACGCCTGGGCAAGCAGATTGCTATCGCTGTGGCTGAAGGTGGTCCAGACCCTGACAACAACGCACACCTTCGTGCTGTCATCGCGACTTGTCGTCACGAGAACATGCC
>AUXO011849999.1_pt1 | contig 14695 bp, 16 predicted proteins | sample 768731 | NCBI WGS metagenome assembly AUXO01 (sample SAMN02715735, study PRJNA202380) | gut metagenome | biome: sheep rumen | host: Ovis aries | place: New Zealand: Palmerston North | reverse complement strand
TTTTAGCTATATCTTCAATTGCCTTAATTTTATCCATACTATATCTATCAACTTTAAATGATATAAGTAATACTATAAGAGCAAATGATTGTGGTACTATAAATGATTGTATAGATAAAGTGATATCATTAGTAATTATATATTTAATTACTATAAACGCTGTAGCTAAAATATATCCTATAATTGATATCAATGATAATCTGTTTGATAATTCAAGTATACGCAAATAATGTATTAAACGTTCTATCTCCTCTAAAGATAATTGGTCCAAAAGTTGGTCTAGATCCTTTGTTAAAGATGGTTCCGTAAATTTAGTATCATGATTTTTGTAGTTCATATTCATATTCATATTTCTCCTCCAGATAAAATTATTTTATTGTTTTCGTATACATTTTTATAGTATATATTTATAAATAATAATTCTCTTTTAAACTACTGATGATTTAAAAGTTCAAGAATTATCAGTTTCTCTGAATCCCATAAATTCACGTGTAACTATAAACGAGAGTATTTTTATAAAATTAGCAAGTTATGCATTGCTGAAATAATATTTACAACAAATCAAGCAATATCAGGAATTGTAGTTAATCCTATTTCATTATTTGATAGATCTCCTACACCAATTTCGAATACTCATATTACCGCAACTTTTCGTAATGGTGAAAGTGCTCAATGTGTTCTTCTTACGAATGGTAACTTTATTTCGCAAAGTACTATATCTAGTGGTACAACATCTTATGTACATTATGTATACATATTGTCGTAAAAAAAAAAGAAGTTTCTAATTAACTGATTAACTCCTAGGGATAAAACTCCCTAGGAGTATTATTTAACATGTATCAAAACTAAAAAATAAAAATATCTTTAAAATATATACTATATTCTTGAAGTATTAAATCTATATCAGTAAAAGGAGTAATAAAAATGGGAAATGATACTTTAAACATCCTGATTGTTGTTGATATGCAGAACGATTTTACTTATGGTTCTTTAGCAAATCAATCAACAGTTGATACTATTCCTGCAATCGTAGAAAAGGTAGAGAAATATCTGAAAGATGATAATGGTAAAATCATATTTACAAAAGATATGCATTTTGACTACTATCTCGAATCAGAAGAAGGAAAACATCTTCCTATAAAACATTGTATATTTGGAACAGAAGGTTGGGATCTTGTAGATCCTTTAAAACGTATAGTGGATAATAATACTATAAAAGATAAGATTATTCAAGTTCCTAAATCTTCATTTGGTGCAATGAAGCTTAAAGATGCTATATATCGTCCTGGTACACATTTTATTTATAGCAAAACAAATATAGAGATAGTTGGTACTTGTACTAGCTTATGTGTTATAGCAAATGCATTTATGGCTAAAGCTGCAGCACCTGATGCACATATAATTATCGATGCAAAGTGTTGTTCAGATGTAAACGAAGAGAATCATAATAATGCTTTGAAAGTTATGAAGAATGCTCATATGGAAATTATTAATTGGGAGAAATGATTATGGCACGATTGAAAGATAAAATAAATAATTTATACAACGAGGTTAAAGATAATATAACCACAGAGGATGAAATGATAACCTTTATCAATGACTTTACTGATAACTTATCTAAATTGTTCTATATTATAGACAATACTCTTGCTGAAAGTAGTATAGTTAATCCTTTTTATTATCCAGATCCGGCAATAAATAACGAAAATAAAGGATTTAGGATGTATTATTACAACAAGTGTATTACTGAAATTCTTTTTGGTAAACTCAATTTCACTAAATTACATATCTTCTCTGTAGCAATATACAGAAATGCTGATAAGTATTTTCTTGAGATTCGTCAAGATAAACGTCCTGGACATAAAGAAGATGATAAACGCTTTTTTATAGTTGAAGGTGAAAAATATGAAAAGGCTGATAGTAATATAGATCTACATACAGTATATAATATTCTAAATACAACTTATATGAAATTAAGTATAGAAGCAGATATTAAAATAATCGAATTAAAAAAATAATAAACAGAAAGGTGAATCACAATGAAAGAAACTGATACCGATTATTCTATAAAGTTTTATAAGAGATTTTATTACAATAAAAATTCTATATCATTTATGAGATATCCGGATTATATGTATATGGCTGAAATAAAAAATCCATATTCATCTTTATGTGGAAACAGGGTATTTGAAATCGAAGAGCTTACAAAATCACGTGATGTTAATGGAACTTGGAGTATAGATATCCTCTTTAGATCTAATCCTAAATTATTAGATTATGATTATAGTATGGTAAAGGAAATATTTGATTATGATAGAAATTGTTTGGCATTTTACGTTAGCAATAACTTTAGTAATTCATATTGGAGAGATCGTATATTTACCATTATAGGAGATAGTTTAAAATTAATTAATACCACTCTTAGATGTACCAGAATTGACGATTCAGATGAATATTATACTTTAAGTGGTATAATTGTACCAGAGGTTGTAGAAGATATCGATAGAAGTTCAATAATCCCTAATCAGATGATCGATATGACTTTGCCTGCTCTTCTTCCTAAGCCTATAACTAAGGATGAAAAATGGCCTACAAAACCATCTACTGCCGAGATGGATAAAGAAGATATAGTGTCAAAAGCAATAGATGAAATGACGTTATATCCGGAGAAAATAGTAGATTATATTCATTTTAATAATACGACCACAACGAGGCTATTTCGTGATATAATAATTAAAAGTCTTAAAAAGGTATATGGAGATGATTATAAGTTAGGTTATAAATCTCAGATGGATTCTACAAGAAAATTAATGGAGGATAAAATGAAATTAACAAGAGTTGGAATGATGTGTTTGGAACTGAAGGATGTAAAGTTCTCTGGAGATAAAACTATCGCGTTCTGGGAAGATGGTGAAAAGACTATTGTTACTATGCAGGACGATGAAAAGGAGTATGATCCCGAGAAGGCTATTATGGCTTGTTATATGAAGAGATTGATTGATATTCAGAAACAGGTTACTAACCATAATATTTCTATAAAGAAGATCTTTGATAAGTATCTTGCTAAGTATGAGAAAGAGAAACCGAAGATTGAAGCTCAGATTCAGAAGATTAAGCAGAGAAAGGCTAATAAAAAAGAGAATACAAAATAAGCTTCTCAAGAACTGTGAATAATAAATTAATCCCTGGGTGATTCCCAGGGATTTTTCTTTTATGAAAGGAGTATTATTTAACACATATCAAAACTAAAAAATAATAAATAGAAAGGTAATTCAGAATGAAAGAAAACGATAATATAATCGAATTAGAGAAAGTTAAACAGGAGAAAGAAAAGAAACGTATTAATGAGCTTACAGAAAATTTTGTAGCAAATGATTTAAACAAATTTCTGGAAACTCTTCCTGATACATACAGTGAATTCGAAAAGGATGTATCATTAGTATCCTATGTATTTACAACTGGTTATCTTTATGGAAAAGATGATGCAAAGAAAGAAATAGGTGAATCTAAATAGAAAGGTGGTTCATAATGAACGAAAACGATAACGTAATTGAATTAGAGAAAATTAAACAGGAGAAAGAAAAGAAACGTATTAAAGAGCTTGTAGAGCATTTTATAATAGAACAATTGGATGATTTTCTAAAAACTCTTCCAGATACATATAATACAATCGAAAGAGATATATCAATATCATCTTGTGCATTTACAGCCGGTTATCTTTATGGAAAAGAAGATGCAAAGAAAGAAATCGAATAAGGAGATAATATATGGATAAATGGGGTCGTAAGAATTCAGATTCAAATAATTTTAGAGTTGTACTTTTTGTATCTAGAAATAAAGATAACAAAACACCAGCAAATATTGTAAAAGGTTTTAAAGAAAGGAAAGAATCTTTTTTAACCTATAAAGATACAGATGAGTTGATGGAAGATTTTAAAAACTTTGCTAGTAAAGGTGTTCCTGGAGAGATAAGCAGATTCTATATATCTGTAAATGCAAGAAATCTTACAAGCATTAAAAGAGCAGTATTGCATGCATTGATAGACGATGATTCAAATAAATTTATTGCAAATCCTCTTCCTTATATTGCAGGTATAGCAGCTTTAAAAGAAAATGCTTTGACTAGGAAATGGATGCTTGATATAGATACAAAAGATGAATCTGTATTAAATCAGATAAAAGAACTCATATCTAAAAATACTGTAATATCTGAAGAAATAGAAACTCCAAATGGTTATCATATTATAGTAGAAAATGGATTTGATACTAGAGAATTATTGAATAAATTCCGCGATGTATCTCTAAAAAGAGATGATCTAAAATTCGTTTCTATAGCTACGAAAGTATAATATACAAAAAATAAATAGCCCTAGGGACAATAAATCCCTAGGGTTATTTACATGTCTATGTTTCCTAAGTCTTTATTATTAAAGGAGAAACTTCAATTTTTTAACTTAGGAATTTTGAGAGGTGTCAATATATCGATATTACGACACTAATGTAGAAGATTCTATACCGACATATTGAGAGCTCCTAATCTGATTCGAACAGATAACCTACTGATTACAAATCAGTTGCTCTTGCCAGTTGAGCTATAGAAGCTTAAGTCTTAATCTTAGTAGGAGGGAAGATTAAGACTTATGGTTGATATACACAATATATCGATAGGCGCAGCTTTGTATATACCAACTTCCAAGGATTACTTATATGTAGATAATACATATTTTTATTTTTTCATATTGCTCTTTAATAATACAAGTAAAGCTTTCTTTTGTGTATCTGTATATCTAAATATATTTTCTTTCATACTTCTAAGTACAAAATTAAAATTGTTTACATCCGAAGATTAAGACTTATGGTTGATATACACAATATATCGATAGGCGCAGCTTTGTATATACCAACTTCCAAGGATTACTTATATGTAGATAATACATATTTTTATTTTTTCATATTGCTCTTTAATAATACAAGTAAAGCTTTCTTTTGTGTATCTGTATATCTAAATATATTTTCTTTCATACTTCTAAGTACAAAATTAAAATTGTTTACATCTTCATCTGTATTATCAGATAATAAATATCTTAACGATATATCAAATCTATAAGATATTTTCTCTAATATATCACTATCAGGAATTAAATCTCCAGTAAGAAGCAGTACTAAAGTATGTTCTGGTATATCGGTATCTTTTGATAATTGCTTTAGTGTTAATTTATCTCTTTCTATTAATCTGAATAGATTAGAGCTAAAAGCAAATTTCTTACATCTATCACTAATACGTACATCGCTTAATATATAATCTGTAGGTACATCGAATAGATCCGCTATCTTTTTCAATAAAATTACACATTTATAAGAACCGTTTATAAATTTATAAACGGTTGGTTGTTTGGTTTTTGTAAGTTCAGCGAGTTGTTGTATTGATATTCCTTTACGATCTAACAATTCATCCAAATTATCACACATTGTTTCTTCTATCTTATGATAATCTTTCATATGATACTCCTATATAAATTACCATTTAGTAGAATCTATATCATTCCATATAACCTTATTATTATATTTCTTACCAAGTTCTATAGAATGAGATGTACCTTTACCTTTGCTCTGTTTATCTTTATAACAAAGAACTACTCTATGAGGATATTTAGCTATAAATTGATGCATTTCTTCATTTCTTATAAAACCAGCACTTGCACCAAATTTCTTCCAATTAGCCGGAAATACTATTAAACGATATCCATTTCTTCTAGCATAATCCTCTGCAATAGAATCTACACCAGTAGCCCCACCTGATACTATAACGATATTGTATCTATCATTAACAACCGATTCTATATCTCTAGTTATCATTTTAGATATTTCATTGTATGCTTTTTCGTATTGCTCTGAATATCTAGGCGAATCTTTAGTTACTGTTCTAGATCCTGCAATTAAAACCATAAAAGTTGTCTCTGTTGTCATATTGTCGTTGTTCATTTTATTTCTCCTTTAGATTTATATATTAAAAAAGATAGTTATATTTTACTATCTTCTTTTTGAAGATAAGTTTTATTTATTGCTATTGCATCGTCACCGATATGTCTATACATAAAATCAAATTTATCTATACGTAATCTTGATGTTTCACCATTATCAAATCTTACATCAGCATAGTATACAATAACACCATCAGATCTAATAGATTTACCAATTTGTGTTATCACACAATGCTGACATTCTTTAATTTCATCTATACCATCATAATCAGATAACGATGTTATACGGTTTATGCTATACAGTATGACTATAAGTGATAAAACTATAGCAACACATCCGGTAACGAGTTTAAAATACATTAAAACTAATCTCTTCTTTTCCATATTCAATTGTACCCCTTCTAATGACATTTAAGCCTAAATTAATAAAATGTGATTCTATCTGTATATAATTATTATTATCTTAATATAATATTAATAAATGATAAAGGAGCATAATTATATGGAAACTAGAGAATATTATAGATACATTGGTAGATATAGATATTTTGATAGAAAGATAATCGATTATTCTAATGGATTGATAATTCGTTGTTTATCTGATAGAGAATTAAAAAATAGACAGAATAATATGTGTGAAATATATGAGAAAATAAAAGTAAACAATAGCTAAAACTAACTTATAATATTAGTATAATTTAGGAGGTTGATATATGAATATTGAAGTTGTTAGAAGAAAAGGTGAAATTATACCAACAAGAATGGTTATCAGAGTAGATGGAGTTGAGGTTATCTATAATCCGTTACCAGATAAATTTGGATATAATTTTTGTATGCCATCTATAAAGGATGAGAAGAAAGCTATAGAAATTGCTGAGGGTATAGCAACAGTTATGGAGAATCAGTCTTACGATCATGGTGCTAGTTGGAGAAGAACTTCTGTAGAGATTGTACCACAGAACGAAAGATATAAGATTGGTACTATTGTAAGAGTATTGTTTAGAGTGAGAGATGCTGGTTGATATTTTATTCTCTATGGTTAAAATACCGTAGAGAATATTTATTGTATAGTAAGCTCTTATATAAGATACCCCCTTAATCTGATAATGGTGGTATATGATAGCTTCAGAAATATACACTAAGATTCTTTTTTTTTTTTCGATATATATTTAATGATGAGCTTACTGGCAATAGCACAGCTGGTTATCATAATGCTAAATATAGGAATAAAGATTTAGGTACGATAACAGCTGGTAATAGAGATGCTTGGGTTCAAACCTATGTAAATGGTGGTAATTTTGAAGCTTTTGTTGGTGACGAAGTTACTATACAAGATGGTGTTTATAATGCTAAATGGTTGGTAGCAGGATGTGATACTGAGTTGAATAAAGGAGATACCGCTTTAACAACACATCATGTTAGCTTGATTCCAAAAACACATTTATTTAGTGCTAGAATGAATAGCTCTAATACAACAGCAGGTGGTGTAAAGGGATCAGAAATGGTCACATCTACATTGCCAGCTTTAGCAACAACTCTTAAATCTGCTCTTGGTAATAGACTTCTTGAGAGAAGAGTTTTGTACAGTAAGGCTGTTGATACATCAGCAGTTTCACAGTATTCTAAATGGACAGGTATGGCTTCCGATTGGGAATGGTTTAGCGCTTACTGTAGTTTGTTATCAGAAGTACAAGTTTATGGCTCTATGGTGTTTGGTGGTCCATACGATATAGGAGAGGCTTCACAGCAGTTACCGATATTTAAATTTATCAATTTTATAAATTACAGTCGTTCCCTCTTCTGGCTTCGTGGTGTCGCGAGCTCTACGGATTTCTGTCGTGCCAGCGGCAACGGCATTGCCGACTACACCAGCGCTTCCGCTTCCAATGGTGTTCGCCCGCTCATAACTGTTGGATGATGAATGACAGCGTAGCTTAATGCGGAGCTGGAAATTCATCATCTGCACATATTTATTTTGATAACTTATAGATGAGAAATAAATATTTTTGCTGGCGGAATTCCGCCAGCAAAAGAAAGAGGTAAATATTGCTGTTCCTAAAAGTAAACGTGGCGAGTCTAAATTAATGTATTATTACTATTCTTTAAGACTTACTGATGCTATAACTATGTTTCTTATGAAAGATTTTGGAATGAAAATGCACACCAAAGATATCCAAACAGCAACATATAATGCAAAAATGAGCAAAGAAGATACTACCGCATTTAAAAATATCTGTGGTAGATATGGTATCGATGTGGTTGTTAATTATCCAAATTGGTTAATGGATAATTTTCGCAATATGATACTTGCCGATCTTGATTAAAATTAACAGAAACTGGAGCATTGATTAGAAAAGTAAATTCAGAAGTATTTAGAAGAGAGTATAAAAGAATAAACAATTTTAGAATATTGCTGGATAAAGGTAGACTTAGTTTAAAAGATATTAGAAATTGTTATTTATCGTGGAGAGGAACATATTCTAAATTTGATTCTGGATATGATATATTAGATATGGATTTGTATTTTAGATATATTTTTAATCTAAATAAAAATTTTGAATTACCAGAAGATATAGATAAATCTAAAAAGAAGACGAAAACAGATAAAAAGAAAATATATAGAAATAATTTTTATAACGAACCAGGAATCAATTGCTAATATAGTAGAATTCTCTTCTACTATATTTGTAAATAAATATAAAAAGTATATACATATACCCCCATCACCCAGATTAAGGGGGTATCTATACAATCACTATATTTGTAAATAAATACATGACTACCAACAAACTAGTATAAAATACAACATAATTGGTGTAATTAAGGAGGAATATAATATGAACAACACACCTATTTGTCCAATTTATTTTGAGAATCATGAGTTTGGTGGTCATCTCTATAGTATTGAGAATTTTACAAACTTTAAATTTGGTTGTATAAGAACAACTATTCTTAACGGTAAACCTTACTTTTCCGCTAAAGATATTTGTAGAGGATTATGTCTCGACACAGATAATGTTTCTAGATTTGTTTCTGAAGCTGTCAATGATTTGGGTATGTACATATACCCTCCTTACCAGATTAGTGGGGTATCTATACAAGAGCTGTATTATACAATAAATATCGAAGTAACACATCCAGGTAATAATGGCTGTCAAGTTAAACAAACGGTACAAACGTTATTTATTTCTGAACCTGTTTTATACATGCTAATATTTAGATCTAGAAAGAAAGATGCTGTTGGGTTTAAAGCTTGGTTATCTGTAGAGATACTTCCTAATCTTAGAATTTTAGGTAGAGAAAGAGCAGCTTCTATTATAGCTGACGAAACTAATGCTATGAGAAAGGCAGTAGCAGAAATCAGTAATAAATATGATAAGCTTGAGCATATGGCTGAAACAACAGGTCTTATATTTAGCAGTGTTATGGAAGTTATTGATAAAGAACGTAGAGATCATAGTGTGGAAGCCTCTATAATAGATTCTAAGATTAAAGATCTAATTATTAGAGTTGATTCTATTGGTTGGAATAGTAGTGAGCTTATCAATGGACAGATGGACTTAGCTCAGAAAATAAATGGTATAGCATCTGGATTAGATATGATATTCGGTGGTAGAAGAAGTGCATAATAAAATCCCAGTAGGATATAATTCCTACTGGGAATTTTTAATTATACAGAAGTTTCATCGTATGGTATACCCAAGATATCCTTTATACTTCTATCTAATTCAACCAATAGTTTCTGCATACCACCATATATAAGCGTAGATGTAACCATTCGCTTATCTATAGAAGTAACAGATACAAATGCATCTACTGGTTCTTTAGGTCTAAAGTCTGTATAAGGTGCTTTCTCTTTAGGGATAATAGCATCTATAACTGCTTTATTGGCTGAAAAGTATACGATTTTATCTCCAACAGCGACAGTATCAAGAAACTCTATAAAGAATTCAACAAAGAATGCATCTTTTGCTTTCTTAAGTTTACCAGATAATTCCAGTTTATAATCTGCAGGAAGCTCATTAGTTTCTATACCATTAGCAACTAATTCTTTCTTAAGATCACTTATAGGTTTCTCATATGCTTTAAATATCTTCTGTACAGAAGGAGACATTTCATCTATATCATTTGTTCTATATAGTCTTATATCAGCTATTCTACCAGTAGTATTAGCTTTAAGACTTCTACGTCCAAATTCTGATACTTCTTCTGCTGTACTTCCAAGAGCTCTAGCTAAAGCTGTAGCATCCTCTTCGTCGTGTGGATCAGACCAAATAACCAAAGGATCATTAACTTTAACTTCATCTCCTATCTTCGCAAATTTCATGATATCTGCGTCTTTAGATATAGTAATATCCATCTTCTTGATAACTCTAGATGCTAATTTCTGTGATAGTGATTCTCCACATATACCAGCATCGTCGTATCCACTATCAGAATTCATAATACCTATCTTAGCAAGTTTACCAATATCATAAGTTAGCTTATCAGATTCACCGGCTCCCTGAGAGAATGACTTACTATCATAAGCAATAATATCATTCTTCTTAAGTTTATAACCTTCTTTAATAAATTTACTTTTATCCAACTTCAATGGTACATAAAATCCACCATCTGAGTTTTTCTCTACTTTCTCTTTTAGACTAATATAGTCATGTGTACCATCAGCATATTTAACCAGCACCATCTCGTCAGTTACTTTTTCTACAACTCCATCCTGTTTAGCTTTAAAAGCAAACTTATCGGAAGTCATATAAGGAACAACCTGATCAAATCCATTAGTAACCAATAATGGGTCTGCATATTCAGTACGCATCATATGCTTAGCAGTCTGAATATAAGTCATATTAGTTCTGTTTGCATCATCTCTAGTTGTACCAAATGGAGTCATAGCTTCTGTTGCTGATAGAGTTTTAGCTGTATTAAACTGACTTGTATCACCATTGATGGTTTTGATATAACCTCTTTCACCTTCGATATTCATATCTATAGATGCTATACGGTTTATACCTACATTAGCAGAGAAGTTAGTAGAAGCACCTAATACATTAAGCATCGAATCGTCATAAAGACGTTTATCCAAACTATAAGATTCACTGTTATTCAAACCAGCTTTACCTTTAAAGGTAATTTCATTTGTTGTTTCTATTGCTGATAATGCTGATAGAGTAGAACTATCAGAACTTATATCACTAGATAAAAACTTATCTATTACAGCAGATTGTTTAACAAAGAATTCCGGATTTGTTTTATGAGCTCTTATCTGATATGCATATATACCATATGCTAATCCAAGAGTTTCATATGCATACGCAGCAATCATTTCTGTTCTTCTAATACGTCTAGAAGCCATATTAGTATGAGCAACAAATTTATTATCAGACAGCAATACATTGCTGTATAATAAGATATCTATAAAATTTGTCGGTAAATGATAATGCTTAAGATTCTCATAAGTAATAGGATCTACAAAACAATCATAGAAGTTATACAAACCATCTGCTTTAATACGTCCACCAAAATTATCCAAGAATTCAAGATACATATTTCTACTATCTATTTCTGTTACACTAAATAATTCTGTAGAGCAATCATTAAGTCCGTTAAGAAGAAGATAAGCATCGTAAGAACCATCAAATTTCAACCATCCATCTGAGAATCTTATTACTCCTGCATCTTCACCTGGTTCTATTTTAGGTCTACTCTTAGTCTGTTCCAAAGTATAATTTATCTTTGCACGTTTAAGAGTTTCTGTAAGTCCTACTAATAGACCTGTAATAACAACCATAGGAATCTTAGAACTCATAATAGAGCATCTTGTATAAGCACCACTTGCAGGGGCTTTTGTTTGTAGTACTAATTCTTTGAAATCAGGAGATTCGTCTGCCAGCATATAGAATAGCTCATAACAGAATGAGACACCATGAGAAAAACTAGTAAAATATACTGCCTCATGCTTAAATTTGTTTATAGCATAAGGCACTCCTAAACTATCATCTATCTCTGGATATTCTTCATGAATTGTTTCCTGATTGAAATATATTTTGTAATTCTTTGTTTCTATGGTATCTATAGCAGATGCCATATCGATATAATCTATAGGCAATTCATACTTATTACAAACACGAGTATTATCACCTAATCTTACTTTTATATCTTTACCTTCATATTTTGTAAGAGCTTTAATAAGTCTACCAGCCATAGGATAAGTGCGTCCAGTAGATGTATTGTAACGCTCTATCATAATCTTCTGATAATTTGATATACACTGACATGTATCCAGATCAGTTTTCAATATAGGCATATTTAAAAGCTGAGTCTTGATAGATTTATCATTTCCTCTTAATAAGAAACGATTATCTTTTGCTCTAGGAATATCAAGTTTAATTGTAAATCTTTGCCCTAAAGCATCTTCACAATGACAAGTATACAAATCTAATCTATCTTCTGAAGTTGTATGGTCTGTAATTTCAAGTTCTCTTATACCAATAGGATGAGATACTCTTGTGAAATGATAAAAGCTAGCTACAATATCTCTATTGAGATCATAGTTTTTATCAAAATTCATATAAGTAAGATTCTTCCACTCTTCGTTAGGGCTAGATATATTAAGTCTTGTAACCTCAAGAGGTTTTTCTTCTTCAGAAGAAGCTAATATATCTCTAACAGAACGACCTTTAACTTCGCTATCCAAGAATATCTTATCAAGCTTATTCATTCTAGCTGCTCTAGCTGGATCTGTAGACTCGGTACCATCAACTGATAAGTTAGCAAGCATACTTTTGATATCTTCAGTATCGTCCATTCTGTCAAGAGCTTCATCTGTATTATTAGATTCTTCAGCTGCATCATCTATAGCTCTAGATATAACCTGCATATCGTGTTCCATATCTCTTTGTTTATCTATATCAGCTTTAAGAGATTTGGTTTCCATATCCTTTTTAGCTTCAATTTCATCTGAAGGCATATTATTTTTGGTTGTAGCAGGTACATTCTTACCAGTAAGATCTACACCTTTAGCCAATTCTATCTTATCGATAATATTTGCTCTGATAACTTCTTTTGTTTCTTTCTTATTATCAGAATATTCTATATCAACTTCGTCTATATCAAACTCTTCTCTTGCAAGAGTTTTTCTTACTAATATAGATAAAGTAATAGCAGCTTTTTTAAGATCTTTAGCCTCAATTTCGTTGAGATTCAATCTGAATAAAATATTACTTCCTAAGAATAGAATATCACAATCAGAGAATACTGTTTTTACTCTACTATCATTAGTAAGCATTAACTGGTAAAGTATAGATATAGGATTTATAGATTGCTTAAATAACCACATTCTTGTAGAAGAATTATTAGTCCAATCGTTTATAGGAATAACAAGTGTCTTCTTTTTATATCCAGCTGATTTTATTCTTGGATCTTGTATTAATCTGGTAAGAAAATCTAAGAATAAATTGAATCCTCTCTTGCCTTTCCACATAGTATTCTTAAAGAATATTTCTATATAGTAATGCAAATCAATGAATAGATTCCTAGAGTTATATTTATCCAATTCTGGATAAGCAAACTTAATCTCTGGTATATCAGCTTTAACAGTTTTAAGCATCTCTAATACCTGAGATCTTTTTCTAAGTCTTTCGTTATATAATAACTTCTTAAGTTGTACATCGTTTGTACTTTCAAATAATATTACCGTATTACCATCAGTAATATAAGAAGTTTCATCTAGCTCTCTGATATCAATATTAGCAGATTCTAATGTAGACTCATTGACAATATTTATATCCTGCTTTCCATTATCATAAAACGTATGATAGAAATAAGCATGCTCACCATATTCTCTAAGAAGATCTTCTGTTCTTCTTAAATCTTTTCTTACCTGTCCTATAACTGCTTCTGTTATCTCTTTTCTTATAGCAGATACAGATACAGATGGATTTACAATTATAGATACACAATTCTCTTCATGCACATCATATTGTATACCAACCTCATCTATATTACAACTTCTATCTGCTACTATATCTATAATAGGAATATCATCTGTTTTATTTACATATACACCTTTCATTTCTGATAATATATCTAAATATACGAGATGATTGAAAGCTTCATATATTTTAGTAATATCGGTATTATAACCGTTAAATTGAATAAAGTCCTCTAACAATACAGAATTAGGATAATTTTTGCTTTCTGTAACCAAGCCTGCTGTAACTATATCAGATTCGGTAGCGTTAGCGATATAATTTTCGTCTTGAACTTGATTTGTAGCAATTTTACCTGACATATAAAAAGAGACATCTCTTTCAAAATAATAAGACTGATATCTGAGTCTATTTACAAGCATATGATGCTTTATTATACTTTTTGAAGATGCGTAATTAGGAGTGAGAAGTAGTATTGCAGAATGCTTCTTCTTATCATTTTCCAAAGTAGGCATCAGCATAGGTACTTTGTAGACTTTCAGATTTTTCATCTGGTCTAATAAAATCATAACAAAACCTCCTTTTGTAATTATAAAGATGTAAAACCACGATAAAAATACCATGAGGGAGACGCATTCCCTCATGGTACCAAAACGAGAAGATCGGTAAATGAAAAGAAACCATATATAGCATAAGTTTTATAGGAGGACCTCACACTATATAATTTATCTTATTGTTCTAATTATAAAACAAACAAAATCCCCGGTGGGGTGGGACCACCGGGGA
>AUXO011601882.1_pt1 | contig 14695 bp, 2 predicted proteins | sample 768731 | NCBI WGS metagenome assembly AUXO01 (sample SAMN02715735, study PRJNA202380) | gut metagenome | biome: sheep rumen | host: Ovis aries | place: New Zealand: Palmerston North | reverse complement strand
ATCTTTTTTTAATACTTTATTTTGTTTATTTTCACCATCTTCATCATTATTCATTTTAAATTCATCTAAAACTCCTTCAATAGACAAATTTTTTCTTTCTCCTTCAGAAATCTCGTTAATAAAATTCAATATTTTAACCTTATCTTCTTTTTTTTTGAAGCTTAAATCTTTTTTATTTTCATATTTTTCTTTTATAAGTATTTCTGAATTATACTGTTCCATTTGCATTTTTCCCATTAAATATTTATTTTCATTGAAATCATTTTTTTTAATATTTTTTTCATTGTTATCATTTTAGAATTTTACTTCATCATACTTATTATCTGAAGGAAGTTCACATAAAGTGATATAATCAAGATTAATATTTTTCGGTAAATTTTGATCTTTAATGTTAAATATATTAAATTTGGAGAGGAAATATTTAAATTCATTTAAATATTCTAATATTATTTTTTCAAATTGTGTTTTCATAATATCTGTTTCTTTTAATTTGTCTAAATAGTAATATATCATTTGAACTCCATTAATAGAGGTTTTTAATTGCTCTTCATTGCCTTTTTTTGATAAAATAAAAGGTATTTTCATCAAAATTTTTTTAGAATCATCCAAAAAAGGTAATAAATTTGAAATATTTATATTGTTTTTATTTATATCTTCAGTTAATTGAATAATTTTTTCATGGCAAGAATTAATAAATTCTGTACTTTCTTCTTCAATATTTTCATCGACATTAATATCATTTTCTTTTATTTGTTTTTCATATTTTGAAAATTCATCATTTTCATCATGAAGCAATATTTTACCATTATAATAAATTAAATCCTTATTCAATAAAATATTCTTTTCTATATTTGAAAAATAATAATCAAATTCTTTTTGAAGTTTCTTTAAGTTTTGATTATCTTCAATTATAATTTCTTCTTTGAAATAAAGAGGTTCTTTTTCTAGATATTCATATTCTAATAATTCCCCCGGAGATAATAAAAGTAAAACGAATGAAAGAATATGACTAAATTTATCCAAAATAATTTTTAAATTTTCATTTTCAATTTTTGGAATGAAAAATTGTTTTATATCTCTAAAGGCTTTAGGATATAGTTTTTTGAAGCTTTCTTGCAAATATTTTATAAAATTATCAATTATTTTGAATTTTAAGGAATATTTCAATAAAAATATTATAATATTTTCTACTGAAACTACTTCATTTGAAATATTTAAATTAATTATTGAATTTTCCTCTGATATATTTACCTGCTGGGATATTATATTACTAATTCCTAAATTTATTTCCTGTAAATTATTAGAAATAATTTTTGCCTTATTATTTTGTAAAGTGATTAAAAATTTATTCCTTTTATTATTACTAAAAATACTACAATAATCTTTTCCCATTTTAAAAGATAAGGCAATTTTCAATCTTATGTCATTACATTTAAATAAAGTAATATCAAAATTTTCATCTGAATATCCATAAACTTTTCTCCTGCCCAAATTTTCGAAATTATATTTCCCAATATTTTTTTTGATGATTTCATTTTTAAAAATTAAATAACCTGAAAATATATTATATAAATATTTTTTTTTTGAATGAATACTTTCTTTATCAACTTTGAAATTATTATTATCAATTGAATATAATTTAAACCCTTCTAAAATTTCTTTATCAACTTCTTCAAAATAATCGAAACTACATTCAATCATTGTATAATTAAATTTTACTTTTGGATATGGTATACATTCAATTTTAATTGATTTATCATTTATATTTAGTATAGTACCATTTTCAAGATTAATATTTTTTATTCTTATTTTAGCAAATTCTTTAGGAATTAATTCTTTTTTTGATGAAGTTATCTTTATTAAATTTTGGTCATAAGATAAATTTAATTTAATATTTTTATTAGACATATTAAATAAATAAAAATCCTTTTCCATATCTTTCATAATTTTTATATTTTGTAAATTAAAATTTTTCGCATCAAAAATTCTTATACCAAATAAACTTTGGTTTTTATAATTTATTTGAAATTTAAGTAAAGGAGAAGATAATAAAGATAAGCTTAATTCAAAATTTATTTCTTTTTTATAATTATCAAAATTTGATTTTATAATCAATTGTCCTTTATTTTTCATATTATCTTTAATTACTTTTAAATTGCTATAATTTCTATTTATCAACTCAATTCCTAAACTTTCTGGGAAATAATCACCAGGAAAAGAATGAAATATTCTCAAATCTTCTATATATTTAGAAATTGATATATTGTTATTTATTATCGAATATTCAATATTTGGAATAGAAAATTTAATTATTAATGGAATTACGTTAATAAAAACATATATCATACACTTATCGAATTCTTTATTTTCATTTGATAAAATTAGCTCACATTTTGATGAATAAAATCCTGGGACTTTATTTGGAATATTCAACTTAAAATTAATTTTTAAATCTTGATAAGGATTTAATTCTTTTTTACTGTCAATAAAAATAATAATCGAATTATTTGGATCTGGTTTAATTGAATATTTTAATGAATTAGAATAATTATTCTGAATAGATACTGAACCAATATTTTTTAAATCGCAACCAATAATATATAATCCCAAATTTATTTTCATATTTTTATTTAAAAAGACTGGATTATTATTTCCTTTTATAAATATAAAATTCGAATTTTGTTTTGTATTTATATTATTCGAAATATAATTGTTCTTATAAATATTATTTCCAATATAAATTTTTTTAATTTCGAACAAAGAGTAATAATATCGATTATTATCTAGTTGTAAAATTATTTTATTAATCATACCTAAATTTAATTTCTGAATTTCATAAATTTTAATATCTACAGGAATTTCCATTTTTAAAAAATAATCATACTTATTGATATTTTTTAAATTATCAATATTTTGATTTAATTTATTTAAAAACCCTGAATAATATTTAAAATTACTTTTTTCAATATATTTATTAGTTCCATCAATTCTATTATTATTTAAAATTTTTTTTATAGAATAAAGATTCTCCATACTTTTTATTGCTATTAATTTTTTTGCTATTTTTTCAAACTTTTCTTTATTTATTTCCCAGGTATAATCTATGAGTGGTTTTTCACTTTCATTAAACTTAATTTTTTTGTTCAAACTTTTATATTCATCTGTTTTTTCAAAATCTTTATCAATATTTACAAATGCATATTTAATTCCATTAAAAAAGCCAGATTTTTCTTTATGAAAATTAATTCTTTTATTTTTTATTTCTTTTTCAAGTTTTTTTTTATTTTCTTCATAAATTGAATATTTTGTATTATATTCTGAAATTTCTGAGTTAATTTTATTTATAACCTGTGTTTTAATTTTATTAGTTATATCCAAAAATTTATTTTTATTTTCTTCAAATATATTTTTTAATTCTCCATATTTAATTTTAAATTTTTTTAAAAATGAAAAGAAAAGAATTTTAAATATATTTACTGCCCGACTATATTCAAATTTTGGATATTCAATAGAAATTACTAATTCAATCAATTCTTGATAAACGTCTAGTAATATAGAAATTATATCTTCATTTATATAGTCTTTGAATTCTTTATTTATTATTGAATTGATTGAACTTATAATTATTGTCATTGTTTTTGATGGATTATCGGAAAATAAATCAAAACCATAAAATTCCATAATTCTATATCCATAAGGGTAATTTTTGTTTGAATTCTGAAGATTATTAATTACACTATTTAATATATTAAATAAAGTTGGAATTTTTTTATTTCCTTCATATAAAGCATAAATTGCTTTAACTATTATTTTTTCTCCATCAAATATTTTCCCATCGAAATAATTTGAATTTTTATATTTATTTTTTATAATTATTCTATTTGGGTATTTAATTGCTTCATCTTTCAGATTTTCCAAAGGCTTAATTAGCCAACTTATATCTATATTATATTGAATTTTTTCAATATTATTATAAAAAATGTCAATTTTTTCTAAATATTCATGAATTTTTTCTAAATTTTCTTTACTTTTAATTATTTTTGTAAAATTATCTCTGATTTTATTCAAAATTTCATTTCTAGATAATTTTTCGTTTTCATCAAAAAATAATTTTATTTTTTCAGTTGGATTTAATATTCCAGGTTTATAATTGTCTTCTCCATATCTGAAGCAAAAAATAATATCTTTAGCATTTAATTTTGGTAAATAAATATATTCATCTTCAGTAAAGATGGCAGCTATATCGTTTAATATTTTTTCATCTATTTGAATAAAACGAATAATATATTGATCAAATTTATTTTCTAAACTATTTTTTATTATTTCACTAATTAAGTATGAATTAGCCATATGCTTAAATATTTCAATTATTTCTTGAGATACAAATGAATCATTTTCGCAAGAAGAAAAAATTTGTTCTTTATAAGCAGATAATACATCAATATTTGTTTGACTTATTTTTATTAATTTTTGAAATTTGAGCACTTTCCTTATGAAATCAGCAGTTAATTTTATGCTACTAAATTCTTCTATTATAGAACATAATTTAGAATATGTATATAAAATTTTAGTATATACAGTTATTTTTTTATTTAAATTATCTTTTGGATAATTTTCTTGTTGATTTTCTTCTATTTCTTGTGATTTTTTAATTATTATTAATTTATTTTCTAAAATATTCAACTCTTTTTCAATATTATTTTTACTATTATTTTCTTTTATTTTATTCATTATTTCTTCGATTTCTTCCTTTAAAAACAAATAATTTTCTTCCCTTAAAATATTTTTATATTTTTCTCTTAATATATCCAACTTTCTTTTTAATACATTTTTTTCTTTTGCATAAATTAATTGTTTTTTCTTTTCTTCTAAAATTTCATATTTTTTTTGGATAGAGGACCATAACTTATTATCATTTAAATATTTTTTAATTATATCAATTTTCTCGATGACTATATTAATATTTTCTTCATTTATTTCAATGTTTTTATTTTTAAATATATCAATTCCGTTATTTAATTTAATGCTTTCTTTTTTAACTTTTTTTATTGCCTCTAATAATTTATATCCCATATTTATAATATTTATAAAATTATATTTATTTTTCCAAATAATTCTTTCATCCACACCATTATAATATTTATTTTCTTTCAAAAGAAAATCAACCACAAGATTATAATCATATAATTCATCTGGAATTATTTTTTTTAGTTCATTATTATCAATATAATTTTTAATAAATATATTATAAAAGAAAAATATTTTAAGAAGATGCTTTTCCTCATAAAACTGTTTTGGATAATAATAAATAATATTTGATTTTATTATATCTTTGCTTATATAATTTTTGTATTCTTCCTTATCCTTTATATTTAGTATTTCTTCTATTTCTTCTTTTTCTTTTAAATTTATATTTCTAATTAAGGGTATCGATATATTATATTTTTCAATATCAATTTTTCTTTCATTAATATTAACCTTTATTTCATCATTATAATTTTTTAATATATTAAATAAATCATATCCAATTGAATTTTTTTTTAAAAAATTATATTTTTTCACAATCCCTCTTAAATGAATGTTTGATAGCATAAAAAATATAAAATATTCAAAAAGTTGATTTTCTTCTATTTCTTTATATTGTTTTTTGAAACTTTTATAATATATGGAAAGTATAGAAAATTCCAATTCATTAGTTGATATTTTTTCTGGAATAATATCATCGAAATATTTTATCATATTTTTGAACCAAATTAAAATTCTTGCATACGTAATAGATACATCTTCCTTAATATTATATTTTAAAAAGAATTCCTTATTACACTCCATTTTATTTATTTTTATTCCAAATAATTTTTCTTCATTTATTTCGCTTAAATTTGATAAAATCATTTTCAAATAATTTAAAAAATATAATTTTTGGTATAACTTATCATCTTCATCAAGAAAATCTTTTATTATTATTATCAATTCTTCAATATCATTTATATATTCTTTTATTTCTGGTAAAGTGAAAGATTCAAGTTTTGACAATAATTGCTCTCTAGGTATATCTTTAATTATTTCTTTCTCTTTAATATTTTTATTTATTATATTTTCTTTCAATTCACTTCTATAATCTATAAATCTTTTATTAATTTTTTCATTTATTTTTTCTAAAATATTTTCGATTTCTTTATTCTTAATAAAATAATAAGAAAAAATATTAATTTCACATTTTTTTAAATAATATTCGTGGCTTCTTTTAATATTTCTGATAGGAGTTATTTCAATATTTATATCGTTTTGGAGTTCTTTCCTGAAAAATTCAATAAATTCCTTTTTTTTATTCTTATTTTTAAATGCTGAAAAAAAGCAGTATTCAATAATATTAGCCAATTTTCTATCATTAAGTGGTTGATTGAATATTATTAATTTCGATAAATAAACTAAATTAACTGAAGATAAAATATAGTTTTTTAAAATATAATTAGTTTGCTCTTCTTTTTCTTTTAATTTATAAAAACCATAACCTATTTTTTTAGCAATATCAATTATATTGTTATCAGCAATATCACAATATTTTAAATTATTTGCAATTAATTCACTATAATCTTTAGGTTCCTTAAAAGGTTTTATTTGCACACATAAACATCTTGATTTTATTGCAGCTGAAATATTATGATCTTTTGATGTCGTCATTATTAGTTTAAAATTAGGATGAATTTCAAAATCTGTTTTTTTATTAATAATTTTTGATTTATCCTTTGTAAAAAATAAAACAGGGTCATTTTCATAAATTTTCAAAGTTGGCTCTTCTTCAAGTAATGGCATTAAACCTTCGATTTCATGTGGAGCAAAATTTATATCATCTAATAAAATCCAATCTCCTTGAATCATTGCTTTTATAAGGGCTGATAAATTAAAATTAAAATGAGTCTTTTTTATACCACTGAGATTAATTAATTGAGTTCTTATTTCTTCATATTCATTTTGAATATCCAAATCATAATTGTAAAAATCTTCTTTTTCATTTTCTAAAAAATTTTGTATTTTTGAAATATTTAATAATTCATTTTCAACAATAATCTCAGTTATTTTTTTATATTTGATTTTAATTAAATCTTCAATAAATTTCTTTATAGATTTTTTCAAATTATTAATTTTATTTTTATCAATGGTTAATTCCAATCTTCCTAATATATCTAAAGAGGTGGTTTCAGAATTAAATTGAATTACTTTTAAATTAGCCCCAATTAAATTTGCTAATTGTTCCACTATAAAAGTTTTGCCGGTTCCTATATCACCCGTTAATAAAATAGGTCTTTCGGCTAAAAGACCTATCATTATTTTCATAAGAGCTTCTTTTTGAGAGATAGTAAATTGAGTTTTAATTTCATAATTTTTCGGATTTATTAATTCATATTTGACGAAATTATCGAAACATAAACATTTATTTTCGATCTTTAGTTTCAAATCATTTAAAGAATTTGAAATTATATTAAATCCAGTTTCTGCTTTGAAATTTTCCATTTCAGAAGGGGGAATATTTCTACTCAATATTAATTCTAATAAATAATCTATAGGAATATCTGGGCATTTATCAATAAATTGCTTTAATTTTAATATTTCTCTAAATGTATTTCCTTCAAAATCTGAATATTTACTTGCTAATCTTGAAGATATTTTAAAGTATTCAATGACTTTGATAAAAGCTTCTTTATTTGGTAAATTAGTAAGAATTTTTTCAGCTAATAATTCCTTTTCATTCATTGAATAGTCCGGTAATTTTAGCAAATGACATCTGTTCATAAAGGAATTTGAAAGGTTTGTTCTGGAATTTGATAATTTAGCTCCATTCATAGTAGCAATAATACCGATATTTCCTATATTTTGATATTTGATCCCATCAGGAGAAATATAATCTTCATGATGTAATATTGAATTCATATATGAATATAAATATTCCAATAATATATCAGATGCTAAATTAATTTCATCTAAGATTAATCCTTGTAAATAGAATTGCATAGAATTTTGACTTTTTCTTAATATAGAAAGAAGGCCTTGCTCCTTTCTTACAGTTGAGACTTTTTCTCCTTCAATTTTTGGAATTGTTCTTGCAAAAACATCTTCTAATATGTTAGAAGGTGAAAAATTAATTCTTTTTAAGTTTTCATTATCAATATTTAAATAATTAAAAACTGCTTTAGATATTGCTGTTTTTCCTCTTCCTGGAGGTCCTTCTAAAATTAAAATTGTATTAGAAATTAAGGCAACTATAATCGCATCAACAATATCAACTGATGATTGTGTCCATTTAATATCTTTTAAAGAATCTATGTTAGGATTTTCATTTTCTGGAAATTCTAAAACAATTCCACTATATATAGAAGATATATATTTTTTACCATTTTTCTCAATTAATTCTAAGGGACAAACTTCTAATTTATTATTAAATTCAGTAGTTAACAAATTGAATAATTTTTCTGGTAAATAATCTTTAAAATGTTTTTTAATAATTTTTTTCCTATTTTTAGACTCAAATCTATCAATAATACTTCTCAAAGAAGAAATTCCTATTATATATTTATAATTTAAAGAATCATCTTTATTATGTAATACAGTTTGAAATTCTATTTTTTCAAGTCTTTTATAAATATTTTTTGCTGATTGACACCATCTAATAAACCTTAAAAATTCAATTTTTTCTATTGTTTCTATTATTTTAATAAATTCAATTATTTCATCAACTAAATGAGTTTCTTCTAAAATGCTCTTGCAAATTATTTTATAATTTATTTCAGGTTCTAATTTCAAAGTTAAATAATTTTCATTGTCATAACTTGGACAATTAATGATAGTTAGCCTAGAAAGAAGAGCCTTTGATAATTTCACATGAAAAACTTCTCTAGATGTGAAAAACATTCTAAAAGATTCATTAAGAGGAACACTTTTTATATTCTCATTATATATCTTTTTGAAGATTTTATCATCATTATAAATTTTTTGATTATCTTCTGTTATTATTAAATGTCTCGGGTTTTCTAATAAAGGATTCAATCTTTCTATAACTGAAGATTCAGGATTTTCAATTCCTTTCAAAATTAATTTTTTCCCGAAAATAAAGGCCTTAGGGATAATTCCTAAATTAAAAGAAGTTACTGTTTTTAATCCTATTTGAGTACTGTTTTCATTAAAAGATTTTTTTAAATTTTTTAGTTTAAGAATATTTTCATAAATATATCTTAAACATAAACTATCGTTCTTATTTTTCTTTATAAGCTTAAATTTTTTATTATAATCTCCTTCATCTATATTTTTTGCATCTAGATAAAAATAAAGAATAGCATTGTCTATTAAATAATTAATTTGATTTTCAATTTTTGATTCATCATCAAGAGATGATATTCCTATCAAATTTTCTGTTTCAGTATTTTTTGTTAAATAAAGAGTATCAATTGTTTTATCTTTTTGAACTTTCAGACTTAACCATTCATTTAAAAGATATTCCTTATAACTTGTAGTTCCTGCAAGTAAAATGTTTTCAGCACTAGGACTTTCGTTTTTTAAAGAGCAAGACATTCTTATCCAGAAAAATGTTTGAAGAGTTACTTGAGGAAATATATTTTCATTCATATTTGTTACTAAATAAATATTTCCTTTTTTAATAAATCTTTTTTCTTCTTCTTTATCATTAATCTTTATAATTGTTGGTTCCAATTCAACTTTTGAACCAATAAATTGCATTAATTCATCGAGCTTATTATATTTCATAGTTTTATCTAATTTTTCCAAAAATTCTTTTATTTTCTTTTTCCCAATTTTTAATTGCGGAATAATATATGATATTATTACGTAAATCACTGGGATTTTATTAAAGCCTCCTACGTTATAATTTTCTTCTATACAAAATCTAGTTATTCTTTCAAGCAAGCACTTAATTTGTCTTAAGGAAAGGTTAAATTGAATATCTTCTTTTAAATCTTCAACTATTTGCTTTATTTGCTCTGAAGAAATTTTATCTAATTCAAAAGAATTATCTTCCTGATAAATTTCTTTATATTCATTTTCTAAAATATTTTTAATTAAAGTTGTATTACTTTTTAAATTTATACTACTTATTTCTAAAGTTAATATCTCATCCATAATCATATTTGATATTATTTTTCTTCCTTTTTCTTTAGAAGAATTCCCTGTAGCAATTAATAAAAATCCGGGAGTAATTTTGATAGGTTCAGGAAATCCTTTTAAATAAATTTCTTCATTTATATTAGCTTTAAATAAAGGTAATAAATTTGTTAATACAGATTCTGGACATAAATTGAATTCATCTAATAAGATACATTCTCCTTTTTTTATTGCTGTTATAAGAGGGCCATCAATAAAATTAAATTTAGAATCTTTAAAATTATAATTTCCTACTAGATAATCGAATTTCAAATCTCTGTTACAATTAACAGATAAAATTGGATTTCTATTATTAAATATCCTATAAGCTCCAAAATGCCTTGCTGCACATGATTTCCCTGAACCAGGAGAGCCTTGAAGAAATATACAAGTATTAGATATATTACTTGAAATTAATGACATTATCATTTTCCAAGAATCACTATTGAATTCATTGAAAAAGAATTTATTTTTTTTTTTCTTTGGAATCGGATAAAATATTATTTTGTAGATTTAAATATATTTCATTTTTTCCGTTAAATTTCAATTCTATGAAATCATTACAGTCTTCCATTGAAAATCCAAATCTTTTAATTCTTTCATAAACCAAAGCCAATTTTGTAATTGTTTTCATTAAAATTTTAAAATTCATTTTTTTGATATTATTATTTTGAAAATATTTCTTAATTTCAATTATGGTTTCTTCAGAAATATTTTTGATATTATACCATTCAGGAATTTGGATTTTTTTTTCATTTATTTCTTCTTCTTGAATATTGTTTTTCTTTTGTTCTTCTTCTTCTTCTTCTTCTTCTTTTTCTTCTGCAATTATTATTTCATTGTCTTGGTCACTTGATTCAGAATAAGAGAATGATTCATCTAATTCTTGCTCAATATTTTCATGTTTTTCTTGAATATTTTCCATATAATTATTAATCTCTTTAATTTGACTATCTAACTTTTTACAAATATTTTCTATTATAATATTTAAATTTTCTTTATTAATATCCATATCATTATCAACATAAATTGGGACAAATCTATTCATTAAAGCTTTGGAAATAGATTTATTATTATCTTTATCTATTCTCATTGTGGCCACAATAGCAAACCCTTTTTCCATTTTAATAGGGCCTTCATTTTCTTTTTCTAATATATTATATTCAACATTATTATATTTTGTATTATCTTCTAAAATAGGATTTAAGCATTCAATTACTTGAGGCTTTGAATAATTTATATTATCCAAAATCAAGGGAACTCCCCTTTTCCCTGCTTTTGGAACAGGGCCATCGCACCATTTTATATAAGAAGATAAGTCTTGAATCTTATCTTTGCTTTTTATTCGAGGTTGATAACATCCTAATAAATCTTCTACAGAAGTCTCTGAAGAACAAAATAAGAATTCGTAATCTTTACTCACTATAGAAGCTACCACTTTTGCTAGAGTAGTTAATCCGCAACCTTTTTCTCCCACAATTAAGGGATGAAGTCCTTCTTTTAAAGCTATTGTGGATAAATATATAACTTTTTTATAAGTATTATTATAATATAAGAAATTTTTTTGCAAATAATTTTCTATTTCTTCATTAATGTTATTATCATTGGGACAAGCACCGAATTTGTTTAAAATATTTTCAAATTCTTTTCTTTCATTATCTGGGAATCTTGCTGTATAAGAAATTTCAGCTGCAAGTCGAGGACGATAAAGATTTTTACTGAGATAACAACAATATTTCAAATTTCGCAGAGTAACAATAGGATCCATTGATTTACTATTTTTTTTCATTTCGTCTTTTATTTTCATTTCTTCTATCATTTTTTGATGAATTTCAATAAAAACATCAATATTTGCTAGGTATTCTTTTGAATTTTTTTCCTTTTTTAATAGACTTTTAAAAATTTCTTGGCATTCTTCTTTATCCATTTCTTCAAAAGAAATAGGGATAAATTTTGATACTATATTTGAAGTCAAAATATTTCTTTGTTTTTCATTAAAGCCTTTTACTTCACCATTCATTGTTAAAATGACATTATATCCTTCCATTTTCCTAAAAGTTTGATTACATATAATTAATTCATTTTTTGTCATACTTCCTAAAATGCAAGATAAAATTTCAGGTTGGGCCAAATCACATTCATCTAAAATTAGTGTTTTCCCATCTTTATAAGCCAATAATAAAATACCTGGTATGAATTTAATTGAACTATCATTATTTATAATATCTCTTCCAAGTAAATCTTCAATTGTAGTATTCTCTGAAAGAGCAGCAGAGAGGCATTCCCTTTTATTAATTTTAGAGGTCACTGACGATAAAAAACTTTTACCTGCTGAAGTAAATCCTTGGATAATCATTGGTATATTAGAAAGAATACCAAATTCTAATTTAATTATTTTTTTGATTGTTGTATCAGTTAAAATACAAATTATTTCTTTTGCTTTATTTGCTTTTTGAGTTTTATTATAATCAGATAATTTTTCACTTATTTCTTTTCTTTTTATTTCTATATTTCCTTCCAATGTGGATTCCCCCAAATTTTTAATGGTCTTTTCTATTAAATCTTGTTGATAATTGTCTGGGTAAAGATTTATTGGTATATTATTATCTAAACATAGTAGACTTGTTCTTTTCCCACAATTATTTTCTTCCAAATTTTTATCGTTATTACCTTCTTTTTCTTCTTTTTCAATATTAATTGATTTAAATATAAAGATTATTTCAGGAGCTAGTTTTTCAAAGTTATTTTTGAATTTTAAATTTTTGTTATCTTCCAAATAATGACAGATATGATAAATATCAATTTTCCTATCTATTATTATTTTTATTAACAATTTTGATAAAGAGTTTATTCCTATTTCCATTATTAAATCCAATATTTCCGAATATTTTAGTAAACTAGTAGATTCTCTTACACAATTTATTGAAAATGTATAAAGTTTTAAATTTAACTTATTTAGAAATATCAAATAATCTTTTTTATTAATTTCTTTAGGCACATTATAAATATTAAATATCATTTCAGTATTTTTATTTTTTAAAATAGTTAATTCCCACCATTTTTCCTGCTTATTAAATTTTAAATAATTTCCTGAAATATCATTATCATCAATGATTTTGTTTTCAACTTTATCTCTCAATCCAAAAATTATATTACTTGATTTATTATTTTTATAAAAAGGAAAAACTGAATAATATTTATTATTTTCTAAAAGGACCTCATATCCTTTTTTAGAAGGTCCATATATATCATATACTTCTATCTTTTTGGGATTTGTTTTAAACTCTATTTCCATATGTATAAATTTTAATTTAATTTTAGTTTTGTCATCCTTTTCTATTATATTTGAAATTCCATCTGGATATTTTAGCATGTTCTTTTTCTTTTTTTAATTTTTCTTCTTCTTTTTTCTTCTCTTCTTCTTCCTTTTTTTTCCTTTCTTCTTCTTCTTTTAATTTTTTTTCTTTTTCTTCCTTTTCTTTTTGTTTTTTTCTTAATTCTTTTCTTTTTCTTTCCAAACTTTCTTGCCTTTTTCTTTCTTTTTCTTGTAATTCTTTTTCATATCTTTCTTTTTCTTGTCTCTCTTTTTCTTGTCTCTCTTTCTCAATTCTTTCTTTTTCTTGTCTTTCCTTTTCTTGTCTTATTTTTTCTTTTTGTTCTTCTTCTAATCTTCTTTGATTTTCTTTATTCAATTTTTCTAATTCGTCTTCTACTTGTTTTTTCTCTTTTTCAATCTTTTCTTCTTCTAATTTATCTAATCTTTCTTTTTCTTTTCTTTGTTTTTCTTTTATTTCTTCTTCTTCTTTTTTCTTTTTCTCAATAATTTTCTTCTTTTCTTCTTCTTCCTGTCTTTTTTTTTCTTCTAACTCCTTTTCTATTTTTTGTTGTTGTTCTTTTTTTTTCTTATTTTCTTTAAAATCGGATATCTCTTTTTCTTGTTTCTCTAATTCTTCTTTCAGTTTTGCCTTCCTTCTCGCTCTTTTTTCTTCTAATTTCTTTTTTTTTTCTTCTTCCTTTCTTTTTTCGTCCTCTTCCTGTCTTTTTTTTTCTTCTTCCTGTCTTTTTTCTTCCTCTTCCTTTCTTTTTTTTTCTTCTAATCTCATCTTTTCTTTTAGCTCCTCTTCCTTTTTTTCTTTTTCGAATAATTGTTTTTTGGCATTTATTTCTAATCTAAGCTTTTTAAATTCTTCATCATCTTCAAAATCATCCTCATCATCTTCTTCTTCTTCTATATTCTTTTTTTTTTCTTCTTTAAATAAATTTTCATTGAGTATATTAATTCCATTCTGAATTTTAGAATTATGGATTTCAGTTTTATTTTCATTTATTTGTTGCTTTATTATTTGATTCATATTATTTTTATTTATATTTGAATCTATTATATTTTCTTTATTTTCTTCTTTATTTTTGTTTTCTTGAATTTCTTTTTCTTGGTTTTCTTCTTCTTGAATTCCTTCTTTGTTTTCTATTATTTTTCCTTCATCAATTTCTTGGCTTTTCTTTTCAATTTCTAATGGTTCTTTATCTAATTTTTCTTTTTCTATTT
>AUXO017236126.1_pt1 | contig 14696 bp, 9 predicted proteins | sample 768731 | NCBI WGS metagenome assembly AUXO01 (sample SAMN02715735, study PRJNA202380) | gut metagenome | biome: sheep rumen | host: Ovis aries | place: New Zealand: Palmerston North | reverse complement strand
GCAACTGCAAGAAAAACTAAAAAACAAGGCTAAAACAAACTAAAAACTAAAGGCAGCTCTTAGGCTGTCTTTTTTATTATTCTTAAATTCTGCTAAATTATCATTGAGGAGTACAAAAGGTATGAAAAAAGTATTATTAGGAATTTTATATTGAATTGGGCAGCTCACTTGAGGTTTATTAATGACAATTATTGGCCTTTTTGCCGCCGTTTTTTGCTTAATTTTCTTAAAAGGTAAATCTCATAAAAATGGTTATTCATTTATTATAGAGGTTGGTGGTAATTGAGGCGGAGTAAGCTTAGGGGCAGTCTCTCTCTGTGGCGGTTATACAACAAAATGTATTGATTATGACTGGTTTGAAGAGACAAGAAGGCATGAAGCTGGTCATAGCTTACAAAATTTAATCTTTGGTCCACTTTTTCCTTTTGTAGTTGCAATTCCAAGTGCAGTTAGATATTGACTTGATTATTTTGGAAAATTAAAATCAGGTTATTATGATATTTGATTTGAAGCTACCGCAACTTCATGAGGTACTTGGTATATTGAAAAGGTAGAAAATAGTAGTAAATAATCTGCTAAATTAATTGATTGATAAGGCCAAGTTAATTAATATTAATTAAAAGGAGTAAAGAAAACAAATGACAGACACAAGTATATTAATTACTATCTTAGTTTCTGTAGCTAGTGCAGTTTTAGGCGTTGCTGGAACTGATCTTTACGTCCACATTAAAAATAGAACTAAAAAAGCTATTGATAGAAAGAAAAAAGAACGTCAAGAAGAACTAGAAGAATCACTTGTTCCTTGTATTGAAAAAGCAATTAAACCATTAAGTGATAAAATTGATAGTATGGATCAAGATGTTCAAGAAGTTAAAAATGTTGATCTTCCAATGTTAAAGAATGCAAATAGGGATAGTTTAAGAAATCAACTCTTTGCAGCTTATAGACATTGTGATAAAATTGGATATAGAACAACGGAGGATACAGAGAACTTCCTACATATGAAGGACTCTTATGAAAGCTTGGGAGGTAATGGGGTTATTGCTGATATCCACAGGCAGTTTATGAATTTACCGCTTGAAAATTTGGAGTCAGTTAAATATAGGTCTCAAAATAGAAAGACCAAAAAATCAAAGTAAAGGAGAATAGTCTATGATTTACATGAGTGTTGCTGAATTCTTAAACACAGCAGAAGGTATTATTTCCTTAATTTCTAGCCTAGTATTATTAATTACATCAGGCATTGGTGCATATTTTGCAATCAAAAATGGAATTAAAGCCTTTAAAGAAAAAGATGCTAAACAAAAATGGGGTCTTATCATGGAAATGGCTGATGCTGCTATTAAAGAAGCAGAAAAGACAAGTGCTGCTGGAGCTGATAAAAAGACTATGGTCATGGAATCAGTTAAAGCAAGTTGTAAAGCTGCAGGTGTTGATATAGATGAATTTATTAATCAATTATCAGACTATATTGACCAAACAATTAGCTTTGTCAATGACATGTCAAAAAAGACAAAAAAGAAATAAGAAAATATTAAAAAAACTTAGGCCTGCTAAAATAGTAGGCTTTTGCACTAAATAGGAGAGGTATTACAATGAATAAAATTACAGATAATGGAATTATAACACTTCATGCTGGTGACTCTTTTGTAGCACCTCTCTTTTTAAATGCTGGTAATATAGTTTTTCCAATGAGATATACTTTAGAAGAAGGCGATAAAGTATATGTTGGAATTATGGCACCAGGGCAACCTTTTGAGCATGCCTTAATTAGAAAAGTATTAACTATTGATGATTTAAATGCTTATGGTGATCCAGAGCTTAAGTTATCACCAGAGGATACTGAAAAGGTTATGCCTGGTTTATACTATTATGAAGCTAAATTAGTAATGGTTAAGGATGGAAAAGAGACTATTCAGACGGTTATTCCTAAGAAAAAAGTCTACATATTAGAATAGGAGAAGTGTAGTATGAGTTATGTTACTGGTAGATTACAAAATGTGCCTAATGTAAATGATATACAAAAGCAAATTGATAATCTTAATGATAAAGCTGCTGAACTTGAAAATAAAAAACAAGATAATTTAGTTAGTGGTAAAAATATTAAAACAGTTGATGGAAATAGTATTGTCGGTTCTGGCAATATTCCTTTTAAAACACTCAATGGTGAAAGACTTTCCGGTTCTGGTAATATTGATATTCACAATGAACCTTTAACAATTAAAAATGGTTCTACTACTGTTATATATGATGGCACAGAAGCTGCTGAGATTGAAACTTCTACAATTGTTGTCCCAACAGAAGAAGTACCATTAGACTATGATTCACAATTTACTTTTTATAGAGATATTGAAGCACATAATGAAGAACAATTAACTACACCTTATTTTGTTGGTATTGAAGAGCCAGTAACAACATATTCTATTAATAATCAAGATATTTATGGTGGGTCTAGCATAACTGCAACTAATATTAAAGAAGTATTTTCAGATACTTTTGATACTATTTTTACTGATAATAGTACTACGGTTAGTAAAAGAGCAGTAGTTTATTACAAAGAAGCTATTACAGAAGCCCCAATTGAATTAATTCTTCAAAATAATACTCATATTTCTTTAATAACACCTGAAGAGGCTGCTGAAATTACTGGTGATGAATATAATCCAGAGTATTCTTACTATGGCACTTCAACCCAACTATATATTTTAAAGCCAAGCTGTAAAATAGGCGATTCTATTAGTGTTTTTAATTCTAGAGTTAAAGGACCTAGAATTGTTGCTAAAATTTATTCAGATGGCCAAGTTTATACAAAAGAAGCTAATATAGCAAAAAATCCAGCTATCCAATTAGGGAATAAAAATGATAATGTTGGAATAATCAAAGTTAGATTAAATAGAGGCCAAAAGTATCTTTATTTAAAAGCAAAACTTTTTAAAGAACATAAAAACCATATTCCAGGTATTATTTTTATAACAGATAATATTAAAAATCTTTCTAAGTTAGACCCAGAAACTATTCCACCAGCTGTTTATCCAGCAAATAATCCACAATTTATCGTTTCTACTTCCGCTGGTATTTTTATTACATCAACCACTGAGTATGAAGATATTAAAGTCCCAGTTAATTCTGAAACACAAGAAATTTATATTATTAATGGTCGTAATTTTGGAACTGGTAAGTCTACTACTTGTGATTTTAAGAGAGATGCAGCTGGTAATATAATTTGGACTGAAGATCCAGAAACTGGCATTTGGTCTTATGAATTAAATAGAGAAGCTCCTTTATATGGTGGCAGAATTTTAATTAGTGAAATTAGTGTCCAGTATGAAGAAGAGCTAGCTACTAAAACTTTATTTACAGAAGAAAAATTTGATATTTATAAGAAAGCAGCAGATTATCGTTTTGATAATATCTATAGTAATATTCATGATATTAGTACTGAAGTCTCTAGAGTTGATGCTAAGGCTGATAGTATTGACGAGAAATTTACTTCCAAATTTAATAGTCTTGGTGATATTAGTGGCTATACAGTAGCTGATCTTCCTAGTAACTTAGGTCCAGATGATTTAAGTAAAATATTTAAGTATAATAATAAATACTATGATGTTCACCAACAAAAATTAGACAATGAAGAAGCTTTTGAGTTTACTTTTGATGATGCTAATTTTAAAATTTTTGATATAGCTAGTAATTCTGATATAAGTACTGCTGTTAAAAATGTTTATGACACTTTAGAAAGATACAAACTTAGCGCTTTCTTTGGTGCTTCAAAATCTGAAACTACAGGTAAGAGTAAGTTATTTAGTAGCGCAAAAGATTATAATGGTGCTTTGGGTTATAAATATCTTAAGTTTGGTACTGCTGATTCAAGTGGAACTTTAGTATTAGATTATAGACCAAATCCAACAAATAAAGCTGTTCGTACTATTTATTTGAAGGTATTACCACAACTTAAAACTAAAATAGCTGGGTTAGATCCTCAAGGTAATACTTATTATGATCTTATTGGAATACATAAAACTGGTATTAATATTTATAGAAATTCTAAAGATAATTTACTTGGGTCTGCTACAATTTCAGTTGATGATTTTGATCCAAGCCAATATAATTTTCCAGATGATGCAGATCGTATTATTGAAGAAAATGCTAAGTGAATTAGTTTTGATCTAGATTTATCACCATATGATAAATTAATTATTGAATCTACAAATGACCATAATAGAGACTTAGATTATAGATTTTATCTCATAGGTATTAAAGTAGATGTTGCCACAACTAACTACACCTGTAAAGAGCCGTTTGTCTCAGCAACTGAATATCAAACTGTTTATGGTACAAAAATATTTGATAGTAATATTGTATTTGAAAGTGGTATTTCTGGTGCTGAATCTGGCTTAACCTTATATAATAATGGTGGTGAAGATTCTTCTATTTATTTAGGTGATTCAAGCATACAGCTTTCATCTCAAAATATATATTTAGCTGCTAGTGGAGATATAGAATTATCTACTGGCGATAACTATAAAGCTTATTATAATGGTGAAGAAATTGCAGTAGATGCTGATTTAGTCCATAATACTGGTGATGAAGAAATTAGTGGTATAAAAACATTTAATGATACTGCTAAGTTTGATAGCGGTGCTTCATTTGATGGTGATATTGCTGTTACTGGTTGCTTAACTGGTTATGCAAATTCTGTTAGTATTGATGATATTTCAACTGCTAATAATCTTGAGAATGGAGCTGGTAATGGTGCACTTATCCAAACAAATGTAGCTTTAGATAGTGTAACATGGACAACTTCAAATCAAAATGTTGCTACTGTTGATGAATTTGGTAATGTTGAAGCTGTCGGAGCTGGCAGTACAACAATTACTGCTACTATGGCTGATGGTGCTACTGATACTTGCGAAATTTCTGTAGTGGCACTTGCTGGTAGGGGCAGATTAAGACGTAGCGCTGGTTTAAGAGCAGCAAATTCATCAGACACTACTGTAAATCTTAATATTGGTACTTATGCAGCTGCTCAAACACCTCCTTGGGGTAATGCAGAACAACATTTAGTTATTTATGCTGATGAAAATATTACTATTACAACTTCTGAGGGCTCAAATAATGGTAAATATTATACAAGTGGTAATCAATGACGTTTATATCAATCTGAGCATGCTACATTAACATTTAATTGTTCAAATAATAAAGTAATTAAGAGTATAACTCCTTATTATAGTATTCAAAATGGTGGTAGAATAATTTATAATGGAACAAAAATTGAACCTGAACAAACTATCACTGATATTGATGCACCATCTATTACTGTTGATATTGGTAATGATTCTGAATCAGTTACTAATGGTCAAGTTAGAGCAACTGCTTTTGATATAACTTATGGTGATATTTTAGTTGAGGAAATTGACTTAAATAGAACAGCATTATCATTGTCTCTTGGCGGTGAGTTCCAATTAGAGGCAACAGTTATTCCTTCAACAGCTGTTCAAACAGTTACTTGGTCATCAGATGATAGTAGTATTGCTGAAGTTGATCAAGATGGCTATGTAACAGCTATTAGTGCTGGTACAACAATAATTAGAGCAACTGCTGATGATGGTAGTGGTGTTGAGGCTACTTGTACAGTTGAAGTCGCTGACCACCCAGTTATTCATGTAGAAGAAGTTACAGTTAGCCCAAGTTCAGCTTCAATCTTTGTTAATGATGAGCTACAATTAAGTGCTTCAATCTTGCCTATTGATGCAGATGACCAAGAACTTATTTGGTCTTCATCTGATGATAGTATTGCAACAGTTACTCAAGATGGTTTTGTTAAGGCTATTTCAGATGGTGTTGTTACAATTACTGCTGCTGCTCATGATGATTTCTACAGTGCTGAAGACACTTGTGAAATTATTATTAGACCAGAACCAAAGGCAATTCACTTAAATATTCATAGTGCTTCATTAAAACCTGGTGATAGTATTACACTTACTGCTAAATATAATAAGAAAAATATTGCAGATGGTGATTTAGCTATTGCCTTAGGTTTAGAAAATGAAGCTCATGGTGATAGATCATTTGTTCAAGGTGATCATTTAGTTGCTGAAGAAGATGGACAAGTAATTTTTGGTTCTTATAATGCTGCTTCTAATGCTGCATTTGTTATTGGTAATGGTACTGATGCCGGACATAAATCAAATGCTTTCCAAGTTTATTCTGATGGTAAAGTTACTGCTAGTGGAAAAATTACTGCTGGTGTTTCAACATCAAGTAGTGATTCAGATAATACATTAGTTACTAAAGACTATGTAGATAATAAGACTAACTTCTCTGAAAGCATTACAATTGGAAATACAGTTTTAACAGAAGAAAAGCTAATTAAAGTACTTGCTTTATTAGATGCTTTAGAAGTTAAAGGAGAATAGTAAATTATGGCAAAAACAATACAAGTAAAATTACCTATTACTGATGGTAATAATAATACCTATAATTTAAATTTACCTGATAGTACTTCTTGGGAAGAGAATAGAATAATTGCTACTACAGCAGATGTTAATTTAAAACAAGATATTATTGATAGTAATAATAAATTAGATTATTCTTTAATTGATAATAAGCCAACTTTAGGAACTGCTTCAGCTTATAATACAGGTACAACTGAAGGTACTATTCCAGTAGTTGGTGCAAATGGTAAGTTAAATGAAAGTTTAATTCCAGCTACTGTTATTTCAGATATTTATGAAGCTGGTAGTGAAGCTGCCATGTTAGCTCTTGATGCTAAAAAGAGTGATATGTGTATTAGAAGTGATATTAGTAAGACATTTATTCTTGCTAATACACCTGCTTCAACACTATCTAACTGGGTTGAAATGAGAACTCCAACTTCAACTGTTTTAAGTGTTGCTGGAAAAACTGGTGCTGTTACATTAGATAAATCAGATGTTGGTTTAGGTAATGTTTTAAATCAAACAATTACAGTTACTGGAACATCAGTTTCAGATGGAACTAATACATTTATTAAATATACTCACCCAACAACAACAGCTCAAGCAGCAGCAGCTATAAAAGTTGGTAGAGATAATTTAGGTCATGTTATTTTAGGCACAAGTTTAACAAAAGAAGATGTTGGACTTGGTAATGTAGCTAATGAAGCTGTTTCTCTTATTACTACATCAGGTCAAGAAGCAGTTAATGTTGGCTCTACTTCTTTAAATGTTGTTACTACCGATACTCAACAAACTATTGCTGGAAATAAGACTTTTACTGGAAGCCTTAATACACGTAGTATTACAGTTGAAAATACTTATGGTATTTCTGCTAATTATTTTAAAGATGTTAAACAAATAGGTTATTCACAAGCTTATGGTGCGCCTGATATTGAATTAACTTCTTCTAATATTAAATTATATAAATCAGTACTTCCAAATGATGCTAATAAAGATTTAGGTAACTCTTCTTTAAAATGGAGAGATGCTTATATTTCAAGAAATTTAACAGATGGCACTAACTCAATAACAGTTGCCCAAGCTGTTGAAAAAGTTGGTCCTACAATTAGTATTACATATACTGATTTAAAAGCTTTAAGAGATAATAATCAATTAAAACCTGGACAATTTTATAGGATTACAAACTATCAATGTACAACTACTCAAGCTACTACATCAGCTGCAAGTCATTTATTTGATATTATAGTTAGAGCAGATGATATTGATACACTTAATGAAGAAGCTTGGGCTACAAATCATGTAGGTGATACATATTTTTCAGACTGTAATTTAAGTGCTTGGAAGCTTTGATATTGTTTAGATAATGATACTGATAGATTTAAGTGAGCTGATCCTATAAATGGTAAAGGTATTATTTATCGTATGATAGATGAATTTAATAATGATTGCCCTTATGATTTTAAGAATATCTTATTTACAAAATCTGGTAAATACACTAATGCTTATACATTTAGTTATACAAAAAATAATGAAATTAAAGATGCTTCTTTAGAAGATAATAGTTGCTATAAAAATATTATAGTAGGTAACTTTTTGGGCGGTAAATTTTGATTACCATCTATAGTATTTTATTCAACTAATAGTAGTGATTTACTAAATTGCCATGATAATATATTTGAATCAAGTTGTAGTAGTATATTATTAGGCCAATCTTGTCAAAGAAATATTTTTAAATATTGATGCTATGATATATACTTAGGTAGCTATTGCACAGATAATACATTTGGGCAAGAATGCTATGGCATTAACCTCGGACAAAGATGTAAAAACAACACTTTTAGTGCTTATTGCATGGGAATAAACGCAGCTAATGGTTATATTGAAAATAGCTGTTTTAGAAATATAAGTAAAATAACTTTTTCTGACCCGTACTATACTAAATGTTATTTTGATGGTTGTACTTATCTTACTATACAAGCAAGTACTACTGGAAGTAGTGATAATTATGCTAGATATATTTGTGTGCATCCAGGTATTAGAGGTACATCTTCAGCTTATAAATTAATTACAGTAGATCGAAAATTATCTTATACAACAGATGTCTACCCAATAGGCTCAACAGAAATGTTTATATAGGAAAAAGAAGGAGTAAAATATTATGATAGATAAAAAAATTAATGGTAATATATTCCTTAGTAAATTAGTCAGTGATAATGATGCTAATTCAGAACATTCAAGTGGTTTAGTTATACCAGATACTTCTTCTTATACTAGTGATAAAACTATTTCCACTCTTGATGATTGTATTAGAAAAGTTTATATTAATACACAAGCTATTTTACCATCTTCTCCAGAACAATTTACATATAGTAGTGTTTATACTGAGTTTAACAATAGAATTGAAACATATGAAGATATGTTAGACTATGTAGATAGCTGTATTAATGCTAACTCATTACTCGAAGCTCAAACAAATAATATTCAATTTTATTCCAGTGGATCACAAACACTTTATTATTTTGTTGAGGTAAAAAATAGTAATAATTATATTATTTATAAATTAAATAATAATACTGTCTTAAAACAAGGCGATTTAATTATTCCACTAGATTCAAGCTACCCAACAAGATGGTTTGGCAATTTTAATGGCAGTCTTGAAGCTAGAAGACTTGATCCTAATCAAGAAGCTGATATTATTGAAACAACTTATGCAGATTTAGTTGCTCTTAGACTTCAATCAAAATTAATTCCTGGAAGATTTTATAGAATTACTGACTATCAATGTACTACTACATGTCCTAATACTAGTTCAGCTGGTCATCAATTTGATATTATTGTAAGAGCAGATAGTATTAATAAATTAAGTGAAGAAGCAAGTGCTATTTTACATATTGGAACAACTTATTTTTCTAACTGTAAATTAGAAGCTTGAAAATTATGATATTGTTTGGATAATAATGTTATAAGATTTGAATGAGCTGATCCAACAAATGGAAAAGGTGTTATTTACCGTATGATAGATGAATGGGGAAATGATGTTCCATATGATTTTAAGAATATCTTATTTACAAAATCTGGTAAATACACTAATGCTTATACTTTTAGCTATACTCAAAATGGTAGTATTAAAGATGAATCTGTTCTTGCTACCCCAGTTTCTTATTGTAATATAATTAGAAGATATACTGGTGATGGCCAAAGACTTAATTTTAATGTTTTTTATTCAACAAGCTCTAGTCTTTACTGCCACAATAATATTTTTAACTTTGATTGCCATGATAATACAATTTCTAGATCTGCTTCTGAAAATAGTTTTGAGCAAGGCTGCTATAATATACAACTTGGTAGTTGGGGTGTGTGCAATAAGTTTGGAGCATATTGTCATGATATTATAACTGGAGACTCATTTAACTATAATAGTATTGGTACTGTTTGTTATGACCTTCATTTTGGAGAAGCTAATGTTTGAAATGAAGTTGGCTGTGGTTGCTCTTCTATTTATTTTGGTAATAGTGATGCTACTATTAATCAATGTGCACATAATATAATAGATACTGGTTGTAAGTATCTAAATATTATTTCTACTGATACAGAAGCTATTTTTACTAATCAACTTCAAAATGTTCATATTCATTTAGGTGTTTCAGGAACTTCTTCAAACCAAAAAATAATTACTATTCCTGATAGAAATTTACCATATGAAACAAATATTTATGCTGCAAATTCAACGGATATTATTTTAGATTAATGGAGAAATAATTTATGGGAACTAAGAAAATAACAGGAAAGTTAGATATTTCTAATAATATATCTGTAGCTAATAATTTATCTATAAAAACAGTTGATATTGGACCATCAGCTGATAATTTAGCTCACCTTAATTATGATACAGATGGTGGTTGATTATCTTGTGACTCTGATGTGAGTTTGGGCAATAAGCAGCTTTGAGTAAAGAATATTCATTTAGGTAATGTTCTTTATAATCAATCAGATGCAGACTATGGTGTTAAAGTGCCAGATACATATGGTTGGGAAGATGATAAGTATATTGCCACTACAGATCAAATAGCTGGCCTAAATACTCGTGTTACTTATCTTGAAACCGGTAAGCCAATATTAAAATCATATGAAACTGTTAAATCATATTATACACAAGATGAAGTACAAAATATTATTATTGTAGTTAAAGATACTAAAAATGATGCTCTTAAAAACTATACTATTAGTAATATTGCTATTCCGACAAATACTATAGCTACTTGAACAACACCAGATGGCGGCTCATCAAAAACAGGAACATTGTCAATGACTGTTGCTGTTTCTTTACCAAATGAGCTTAGTAGTTTTTCAGAAGTACTTTATTATCCATCAGCTATTTCATGTAGCTATATACAACTTAGGTCAAATACAACAACAACATCAACTAAAACAACTAGCAATAATGTTAAGTTTAATCTTACAGGTGCTAGAATTAATACTACTAATAATACATTAGAGCTTGATATTACTACAGATACAGCAACATTTACAACTACTATAAGGCCTGGTACATGGTATACATACCCTGCCTCCGACAACCATAATTATATTTTAAGTTCTGATAAGTTTATTTTGAGTACGATTAAACCAAATACTACGGCAATTACTGGTATTTTTCAATTTGATTTTACTAGTGTGCTTACTAATAAAAGCTATAATGAATCAAAAACTACTCAAACTAGTGTGTGGACAAGTGATTGAGCTGTTACATTTGAGCTGCCAACAGATCCAATAGAAGAAATCACTATTGATGATATTATAATTTCGGTAACATCTTCAAGTGGTTCTGCCACAATTTCATCAAAATCTATTTCTGATAATATATTAAAAGTAGAAGGTACTACTTCTTCAGCTACAACATATATTGCAGTTACTGCATCTTTTGACTACTTATCATCTACACTAAGCACTGAATCTCCTAATTATAAAATAAGTAATATACCAGTTGGTGCACCAATACTAGTTTATAGATATAGTGATTAATTAAAAATTATACTTTAAAAAGCCTAGTACTATTTATATTAGGCTTTTATTTTTACCTTATTTTATTTGCTAAATTATTTGATGTATTGGAGAAATTAAATATGACAGATATGTTTAGAAATTATCCACAACCTGATGATTATAAGCCTAATAATTATCCAAAAGTTAGAATTTTTAAGCCAACTGAAATTATGTGTGGTGAAACAGCTATTCATACTTTTGAAGTTCCATTTAATGTTGAAGAAAAATGTTCAATGTATGAGGTTATTTATAAACTAGGTTTAGAGCCAATAATAATTAAAAATAGTATATATGATTTAGAAGCAGAAACTACAGATAAGGCTACTTCATTTATTACTTGTGTCTTAAAACCAGCAGATACTTTATGCTTTAAAAATACAGCTTTAGAAACAAGAGTTCAATTAAAATTTTATATGAATGATGGAACAGTTTCTTATAGTGAAATTTATAAAGTTTATGTGAGAGATGCACTAGATGCTGGTGGTCGTGAAACAGTCAATAAAAATAGTATGATTGCTGGTATTGCAGGCTTCGGATATACGGAGGACTAATAGAAATGGGTAAAATAGATATGAATAATATTGATAATGAATTAGATACTGAAATTACTCCTGAAATTAAGAGAGTTACTTTACATCCACTTACTGCTGATGGTGAAGTTGATTTAGAGGTTAATCTTTATCCAAAAACTCTAGTTGATGGTGTTGTTGATAGAGAAGGTAAAGAAGTTAATATTGCTACACAACAGGAATTAGATACAGCTATTGTTCACTTAGATTCTAAAATTGATGAAAAGCAAGATATTATTCCTGATTTAGAAGACATTAGAAATAAGGCTAATGCAGCAGTTCAACCAGAAGTCTTAGAGACAGCTTTAGAAACAAAACAAGATGTAATTCCTGATTTAGAAGAAATTAGAACTAAAGCTGAGACTGCAGTACATTTTGATGATTTAGCTACTGTTGCTACTACAGGCAGCTATCATGATTTATTAGATAAACCAGTTATTCCTGAAATTCCTGTTGCTGATGTTTTAGTTAATGGCGAATCAGTTGTTAATGATGATACTATTGCTGAGATTAATTTAAAAACTATTAATGGTGAATCAATTAGTGGTGAAGGTAATATTGAAGTTGTTACTGACCTTTCTGACTATTATACAAAAGAAGAGTCTGACAAAATTACTGATGACTTAGAAGAAAGAATTGAAAATGTAGAAGACCAAGTTTTAGTTTATAATTATTTCTATAGTGTCAATTCCCAAGAAATTTTACCAGATGATTCAGATTCAGACTCAGAAGATGAAGTTATTACATATAGCTCCATCATTTTCCCAATTCTTAAAACAAAATATAATTTATTAGAATTTTCTGCCAAAAATCTTTCTGATACTATTACTGATTGCTCTGTAGATTTATTAGAGCCAGAAGTATTATGAACTGGCGATAAAATTTTAGATAATACAACTCCAATTACTTTATATCAAACTGGCCTAAAAGCAGATATGACTACAAGCAAATATGGCTATGATACTTTTGATATATTAAATAAAAAAGTATATAGATATTGTTATCCTATTACTTTTAGAGAATTATTTAGTTTGTTTGATTCAACTGATTTTACATGGAATAGTGGTACAGCAAATGGTAGACTAACTATTCGCCATGATAAATTAGCTACAAAAAATATTTATACAGAAAATGGATTTATTATTAAAACTAATAGAGATATAGGATTAGTTTATAAGGGACTTAGTAATGTTAATTTTACTATAGATAATTTACTATCTATTCCGGGTGTTACAGATAAAGCTTCAATTATTTCAGTTTTATCTGGTGATGATTATGCTGATGTTAAGCTTATTTTTAAGAGAGTTGAGCTAGTTGTTGAAGATAGATCAGATATTGTAATTGAAATTCCATCTATTTCTTGTAGTGGCCAATTTGAAACAGGTATTAGTGGTTTTGGAGGTTGTGTTAAAGCTTCTTATTTAAACATTAATGAATTAATGTATACAAAAGACCAATGTGATGCTAAATTTCAAACTATTTCAGAATATGTTTCTCAATATGCTGCTAATGAACATATTGTTAAGATTGGTGATCCAAATGATAACAATAACATTCCAGCGACTTCAGATATTTATACAACTCTAAAAGATTTTGGTTGGCCTAAAGTTGCAACAGCTCATTGTGTAATTCCAGCTGAAGGTGAAGAATATACTGGTACATTACTACCACAATTTGATGGTGATGCCTTATTTATTAATAATCATAATGAAACTGGTTATGGTTATATTACAGTAGTTGGTTCTAATATTTATTGGTTTAATGTTAAGGCTGTTAGTGGTGAAGAAGTTGTTACTTGTAATTCAATTATTCCTACAGTTCCAGTAAATGTTTCTGCTTTTGAGAATGATGCAGGCTACCTTACAAGTGTTTCTTGGGAAGATGTTGAAGAAAAACCAGAATTTGCCACAGTTGCTACATCTGGTTCTTATAATGATTTAAGTGATAAACCATATATTCCAGAAGATGCACCTAATAATTCAAATATATTAAATGATGAAGCTGATGGTTCACTATATCAGGTTAAACCATTTAATGAAGGTCTAACTTGGACTTCTGCTGATGAAAATATTGCTACAGTTGATGAAAATGGTCATGTTGAAGCTGTTAGTGTTGGTACTACTACTATCACAGTTAAAGACACATTAGGCAGAACTGCTGAATGTGAGGTTAATGTTTCAGCTCCAGTTAATAGAAGCTTAAGAAAAGGTGCTTTACGTTCTACTTCTACTATTACTTGGGAGAAGGTAACTGGTACAATAACTGCTGGCGAATATTTAATTGCATATGCTAAAGATGACACTAATTATTATATGCAACCAACTAATACTGAAAGTTCTGGTGATATAACAACAGCAGCTGGTAAGTATTTAGCAAATACTTTCCCTATTTCATCTGATATAAATCTAGGATTTGTTTTCACTGATGCTGAAAATAGTAAATTTTATATTAAGGATGGGTCATGTTATGTTCGTGCAAATGGTACAACTAACAATGGTTTAGCTAGTGCTAAAGATAATAATACAAATCCAGATTATGGCATTTGGACAATTACTGAAACTGCATCTGGTTCAGGCGAATATACAATTATTAATAATAATGACCGTCAAATTTCTCTTTACTTGTCAAGTACTACAAATAACTGGCG
>AUXO010854449.1_pt1 | contig 14696 bp, 11 predicted proteins | sample 768731 | NCBI WGS metagenome assembly AUXO01 (sample SAMN02715735, study PRJNA202380) | gut metagenome | biome: sheep rumen | host: Ovis aries | place: New Zealand: Palmerston North | reverse complement strand
GGATAGTTGTCAGTAGTGAACTCCTTCTGCACTCCGTCTTTCTCAAGGATGAACGTCGTTTCAAACTGTGGCTGCGGTGCTCCTTCAGGAATCGTCATTCCTTCTTGGATATTCGCTCCAATATGATATGGACGGAAGTCGAATAACGGCAGAGTCCACAGGCTCCAGCCGGCTACCGCCAGGATGAACAGCGCAGAATAGTTGAACACTATCCACTGGTTGGTGATACTGATCATCCTTACCATATCTGTTGACCATCGGCAGATGACGGCAGTTGCTGCCAGAAGTATCACGTTCTTCCAGAATGTCTGCCAGTTGGTGAGCACTATTGCATCGCCAAAGCATCCGCAGTCGCTGATAGGGTTTGTTATTGCCAGCCATAGTGTGATGGCGGTCATCACTACTATCAGCGCAAGGGTAATCCTTGACACCAGTCGCCTGTGGATGGCAAAAAGCAGGCAGATGCCAATCATGAACTCAACTGTACACAACAATACTGACGCTCCAAGTGTCATGATGTCAGGTACGACATCTTTCATTCCCCACGCGATAAGATAGTCGTTTATCTTATATTGCGTCCCCAGTGGGTCGACAGCCTTGACGAATCCTGAAAATATAAACGTCAGGGCAAGCAGGAACCGTATGATGTTAATAGTGATCTTTCTCACTCTGTAAGCTTAATTACTCCAAAGACCGCATAGTTTATGATATCCATATAATTGGAATCTATTCCCTCGCTGACAAGTGTATCGCCTGCAAGGTTCTCTATCTCTTTGATGCGCTCAATCTTTGTGAGAATGAAGTCCGTATACGAACTGACTCTCATCGATCTCCACGCCTCGTCATAGTCATGATTCTTGCGCTTCATCAGTTCCAGAGCCTCATGGGCATACTGGTCGTAGAGGCGCATTGCCTCGTCGTTGGTGATATCCACCACGTCGGCAAAGCCTTTGTTCAGCTGGATCAGTCCCACGATACCGTAGTTGATAAGCGCTATAAACTCTGGGCGTATACCTTCACCTACAAGGCTCTCCTTCTTTATCTCCAGCGATCGTATGCGTTTTGCCTTGATAAAGAGCTGGTCGGTAAGTGCTGTGGGACGCAGAATGCGCCACGATGCCTTATAATCGTGTAGCTTCTTCTCGAACAGTGAGCGACATTCGCTCATAGCCTGCTCGAACTGGGCATTTGTCTTCTCCATTTGGTCCATATCGGGTGCAAAGTTACAATAAAAAAGTGAAAAGTGAAGAGCAAATGGTGAAAAAATTGCCTTTTAAGGCGTATATTTCCGTTTTTCAGTCGCCTGTTTTTAGTTATTCGTCACTTTTTGCTTCTTTCTTATGTAGCGTATCTTGGCTCCCAAAACCTCACATTGCGTGCGCAGCGAATCACGCTTTATGCGAGTTTGTGTAAACATAGTTAACTCTTCCGGGGTGGCTCGCAGGGCTGCTTTGTCCTTCTCAACCTTTGTCTGCTGATAATTGAAGTCGTGGGTGACAAGTTGCAGCAGACTGTCAGTTCGAGCCAGTTCCTCCTGAGCCTTCTTCAGCTCTATTTCCTGTTGTAGATGGAGGGCTTTCTTGCGAGTGTCGATTGCGTTGGGGTAAACTTTGCGCAGGGAGTCAATGCATGCACGAGCCTCAGAATATTGTCCTTGTTCGTACAACTTGCTGGCCTTCTCAAGCAGTATCTCTGCCTCATTCTGCTTGTTGGAACTGCCGCAGGATATTACGATCAAGGCGCAAGCTAAGATAAAAAACTGCTGTCTCATTATCTAATTTATTTGTTTCGGCTGCAAAATTACAAAAAAAAATTGTATCTTTGCACCCTCGAAAGAAGAATTTATTATGAAACTATATAGCGACGAAGAATTAGCAGAGATACTTGACCAGAATATATTCCACCAGATAAGCGATGCAGCCGACCGTCTTGGGCTCGAATGCTTTGTTGTCGGAGGATATGTGAGGGACATATTCCTTGAGCGCCCGTCGAATGATATCGACGTGGTAGTTGTGGGCAGCGGTATCAGTGTTGCAGAGGAGCTGAAGCAGATAGTTGGGCGCAAGGCTCATCTCAGCGTGTTCCGCAACTTTGGCACTGCCCAGGTGAAGTTCCGCGAAAAAGGGGTGGAATATGAGGTTGAGTTCGTGGGAGCTCGAAAAGAGAGCTATAGCCACGACTCTCGAAAACCTATAGTGGAGGACGGCACTCTTGAAGATGACCAGAATCGCCGTGACTTTACTATCAACGCTATGGCAATATGCCTTAACAAAGACCGTTTCGGACAACTTGTTGACCCCTTCAATGGGCTGGCTGACTTAGAAGACGGAATCATTGCCACACCTCTTGAGCCAGACATCACATTTAGTGACGACCCGTTGAGAATGATGCGATGCGTGAGATTTGCCACACAGCTGAATTTCCAGATAGAGGATGAGACGTGGAATGCCCTTGTTAGGATGGCCGATAGAATAACAATCGTCAGCGGTGAGCGTATAAAGGACGAACTCAACAAGATTATCCTTGCCCCTCATCCAAGTTTAGGATTCGACTATCTGCAGAGGTCTGGCCTGCTGCAGATAATATTCCCAGAGCTTTCTGCCCTTGACATAGTAGACCAAAAGAATGGCAGGGCTCATAAGAACAATTTCTATCACACTCTCGAGGTGTTGGAAAATGTCGTAAAAGCAGCCCCAAACCCCTCGTGGGAAGACTCTGGAATGGGCCTGTGGCTGAGATGGGCTGCCATCATGCATGATATAGGAAAGACGAAGTCGAAACGTTGGGATCCTGCTGTAGGCTGGACTTTCCATAATCATAATAATATAGGTGCAAAGATGGTGCCTCAGATATTCCGCAGACTGTCACTGCCACTGGATATGAAGATGAAATATGTTCAGAAGCTCGTGGAATTGCACATGCGCCCCATTGCCATCGCTGACGAGGAGGTCACAGACAGTGCCGTTCGCCGGCTAATGAACGATGCGGGTGACGATATCGATGACCTGATGACTCTCTGTGAGGCCGACATAACATCCAAGAATGAAGTGCGTAAGAAACTCTTCCTGGAGAATTTCCGAATGGTACGGGAGAAACTGACCGACCTGAAGGAAAAAGACTATAAGCGCCTGCTGCAGCCGGTAATCGACGGAAATGAAATTATGGACCTTTTTCATCTCAAGCCATCGCGCGAAGTCGGTGTGCTGAAACAGTTCCTTAAGGATGCAGTACTCGACAATAAAGTAGAGAATGAACGAGAGCCTCTTATGCAGCTATTGATGGAGAAGGCAAAGCAAATGAAACTGATATGAATATGAAGAGACTATTACTAACCGCAATTGTAGCCCTGATTTCAATTCAAATCTGGGCAAATCCCGTTGATGAACTCCTTGAACGCATCGATAAGGGGGCATCTGCCAAATTCAAGACAGAACTCGTAAAGAGCGAGAAAGATTTCTTTGAGCTCGACCAGTTGGGTAAGAAAGTCGTAGTACGTGGCAACACTTGGGTGAATATTGCATCAGGTGTCAACTGGTACCTTAAGTATTATGCAGGCATACACCTATCCTGGAATCAGATGCAGGCGGAACTTCCTGCTGTACTCCCTGCCGTCTATAAAAAAGAGCGCCATGAGACAGATCTTACTCTCCGCTATGACTTCAACTACTGTACTTTCAGCTATTCTATGGCATTCTGGGACTGGAAGCGCTGGGAGCAGGAGATAGACTGGATGGCCCTTCACGGGGTGAACCTTCCTTTGGCTATCGTCGGTGAGGAGTGCGTTTGGCGCAATATGCTCCTGAAACTGGGGTATACAGAGGAAGAGGTTGGAAGATTCATCGCAGGTCCTGCATTCCTGGCCTGGTGGGAGATGAATAATCTGGAAGGTTGGGGAGGACCGCTGCCGCTCTCTTGGTACGACCGTCAGGAGAAACTCCAGAAGCAGATACTTGCCCGTATGAGGCGGCTTGGCATGCATCCTGTCTTACCAGGCTATAGTGGCATGGTGCCTCACGATGCTAAGGAGCGGCTGGGGCTTAATGTAGCCGATGCTGGGCTTTGGAACGGATTTCAGCGTCCGGCAAATCTTCTGCCTACTGATTCACGTTTCGCGGAGATTGCAAAACTCTATTTCGACGAACTGACGAGACTCTATGGCAAGGCTGACTATTACTCTATGGATCCATTCCACGAGAGCAACGATGATGCCTCTATCGACTATGCAAAGGCTGGTGAAGCGATGATGCAGGCAATGAAGCGTGTTAATCCTAAGGCCGTATGGGTGATTCAGGGATGGACAGAAAATCCGCGTCCCCAGATGGTGGATGGTATGAACGCAGGCGATCTCCTCGTTCTCGACCTTTTCTCTGAGTGTCGGCCAATGTTTGGTATTCCAAGCATCTGGAAAAGGGAAGAGGGATATAAACAGCATCACTGGCTATTCTGTATGCTCGAGAACTTCGGTGCCAATGTAGGACTTCATGGACGTATGGACCAGCTTATCGATAATTTCTATTCGAGGAATGGGAATACATGCAAGGGTATAGGATTCACAATGGAAGGGTCTGAGAACAATCCTGTCATGTTCGAACTTATGAGTGAGCTACCTTGGCGTTCAGAGAAATTCAAGAAAGAAGACTGGATCAAGGGGTACGTCAAGGCTCGTTATGGCACTGACGATCCCAATATACAGCGTGCGTGGTCAATGCTTGCACGCAGTATCTATAACTGTCCGGCTGGCAACAATCAGCAGGGGCCTCATGAGAGTATATTCTGTGGGCGGCCATCGCTGAACAACTTCCAGGCGTCTTCATGGTCGAAGATGAAGAATTACTATGATCCAGTCAATACCCGTGAGGCTGCCAAACTGATGAACAGTGTTGCAGAGAAATATCGTGGCAATAATAATTTCGAGTATGACCTTGTAGACATAACCCGTCAAGCACTTGCCGATCAGGCTCGCCTGCAGTATCATCGAACAATAGCCGACTATAAGGCTTTTGCCCGTAGTGAGTTTGAGAGTGACTATCGTCGTTTCCTTCTTATGCTCCTGGCTCAGGATAAACTATTGGGTACTCGTTCCGAGTTCCGCCTGGGACGCTGGACTCAGGCTGCTGTTAGCTGTGGGGCTACACCTGATGAGAAACGTCTTTATGAGTGGAATGCACGTGTGCAGATTACTACATGGGGCAATCGCTATTGCGCTGATACGGGTGGATTGCGCGACTATGCCCATAAGGAGTGGCAGGGACTTCTCAAAGACTTCTACTACGTACGCTGGAAGACCTATTTTGATGCCCTTGCAGCGCAGATGTCGGATCAGATGAAACCTCAGCGCGACCTCCTTGGAGGTGGTCCTAATGCTACCAAGACTGCTGCCGAGCTGTTCCAGATGGCGTTGCCTCAAGAAGTAAAGATCGACTGGTATGCTATTGAGGAACCCTGGACTCTTCAGCAGAATTCATATACTTCTGCTCCTGAAGGCTCTCCTGTGGATGTGGCTCGTGAAGTAATGGAATTACTCAGGTGATAATTTGGAATCAACATAATTAGTTATGCTAATCTTATTGTATGCAGAGTAAGCGTTTATTAAGTCTGGATATCCTTCGTGGAATAACCGTTGCAGGCATGATTCTCGTAAACAACGGTTATGGCGAGTCATTTGAGATGCTGCGTCATTCCAAGTGGAACGGTATGACTCCGTGCGACCTCGTGTTTCCATTCTTCCTGTTTATAATGGGAATCTCATGTTACTTGTCGCTTGTGAAGTCGGAGTTCAAACCCACAGCTCCGGTAATCCGTCGTATTGTTAAGCGGACAGTGCTGCTCTTTGCAATCGGACTGTTTATAAATTGGTTCGACCACGCCGTCAAGGGTGACATTCTTTGCTTCGGTCATCTGCGTCTGTGGGCCGTGATGCAGCGTATAGCACTCTGCTACGGCATTGTTTCACTATTCGCTCTCTTCTGCAATCATAAATACACCATACCAACAGTCATCATCCTGCTTGCAATCTATTCCGCTATACTCATCTTCGGAAATGGCTATGCCGAAGATGCAGACGTTAATATAATAGCTCAGGCAGACCTCAGTCTCTTTGGTCATGAGCATGTCTATCATAAGAGCCCTGTTGATCCAGAAGGGCTTCTGGGTACAGTCTCTTCTGTGGCTCATGTGATGTTGGGATTCTATTGCGGCATGCTTATTCGGAAGGAGAAAAATGTTAACGAGAAGGTTATTGCTGTCTTTGTTGTAGGCACAGTACTTGTCGTCGGAGGATACCTTCTCTCTTATGGACTTCCCCTTAATAAACGCATCTGGAGTCCCAGCTACGTTATGATGACTTGTGGCTTAGCATCGCTGCTTCAGGCTTTTCTGATGTATGTGATAGACATAAAGGAGAAAAAGTCCTGGACGAAGTTCTTCCATGTGTTCGGAGTCAATGCTCTTGCCCTCTATGTGTCGAGTGAACTTCTTGCCATCCTGTTGAGTAATATTGGTGTCTCTGAGATTGTGTATAATGGTATTCATACTATTATTGCTCCCCTTAAGTGGGCATCTCTGGTTTACGCTATCTACTTTGTCATGCTTAATTTTACAATTGGCTATGTCCTTTATCGCAAGAAAATTTATATAAAGTTATAGTAACTGAATTAAAGATATGAAGAAAAACATAATATTGATTTATGCCTTGTTGCTTATAGCTATAAGCGACTCATGGGCATCTAAACGAGAGATACATATCCTGGCAGCCAACGACATGCATGCCACGATAGATGCGTTCCCACAGCTGGCTGCCATTATTGACAGCCTTCGCACTGAAGATCCTTCTCTATTAGTGTTTTCTGGAGGTGATAACCGTACCGGTAATCCGCTGAATGACAAATACGAGATAAGCAGTTATCCGATGGTGACGCTGATGAACATGGTGGGATTCAATGCATCTACCCTGGGTAATCATGAGTTTGATACGCATTCGTTGTCACGTCTCATTGGGCTGTCTGATTTCCGTTACATTTGCGCTAATGTCTTTCCCTCTGATTCTGCCAACATCAAGCTCGTGCCTTACCAGGTCTTTGATGTTGAAGGTCTCAAAGTGGGTGTTATTGGTTGTATACAGTTAAGTCCGAATGGCATACCGAGTACGCATCCTGACAATGTGAAAGGCATCGCATTCAAACCAGCTCAGGAAGTAATACCTCAATACGAGTGGCTTAGCAGAGAATGTGATGCCACAATCTTGCTTTCTCATCTGGGCTACCCTGATGATATTAAGATGGCAGAGATGTTTCCTTGGCTTGACCTGATTATCGGGGGGCACACACATACGCAGCTGAAAGGCGATGAGATCCACAATGGCATTCTTATCACACAGAATAAAAATAAGTTTATGGGTTGTGTCACTTATATCACGCTAACCATAGAAAACGGAAAAGTCGTTGGCAAAAAGGCTGAATATATTAATGTAATGAAGTATCCGAAGAAGAACAAGGTGGTTCAGGCAATGGTCGATCACTTCAGTTGCAATCCTGCCTTTAATCGTGTATTGGCCTTAGCCGAAGAACCTTTTGAAGCTCGTGAGGAATTGGGTTGCATGATGTGCGATGCATATATTGAAGAATGCAATACTGATCTGGCCGTTGAGAATCCTGGAGGCGTGCGGATAGACAGCCATCCTGCTGGCGACATAACCGTACTTGATGTGCTTGAGATGGATCCATTCGACAATCATGCAGTAATACTGGAACTGACTGGCGAGGAACTGGTGACGATGTTGCGTACTTATTGCCACAACAAAGTCAGGAGTTTCCCATATGTTGGAGGCTTCAAATGTGAGTTGACGATCGACCGTAGCGATCCTGGTATTATTAAGAGTGTAAAGCTCTTTACACTTGACGGAAGGAAATTCGACATGAAGAAAAGGTATCGCGTGGCAACCAACAGCTATGTTCCTGCTACCAGTAAGATACCAAAAGGATCTGACCGTATTCTTAATATGCAAACCACAGACTTGCTGATGAGGTATTTGGAAAACAAGAAATCTGTCAACTATAGAGGTGTCCGTAGGCTTACTGTGCTTACGAAGTAATTTCTGCTACGCCTAAGAATTTTTTTCCCTACGTGAGGGAGTAAAAACTCCCACGTTGGGAAAAAAAGAGATGTAGAACGGCTGCCTCTACTCCTTGTATATTTTCATCAGGAGCAATCCGATGAAAATCCATAGTATCTCCCTTACTCTGCAGATAATGCTGACGAAGATGCCAAGGGCTGCTGTGAGACCCATGACGGCTATTGAGATGACAAAGCCGCCCTCTTGAACACCAAGCTGCATGGGCAGGAATCCGATGAGATTGGCCAGCAGGGTGGTAAACGACAGGATAAGGATAGAATGCAGGAACGTAAGGGTAAGCCCAGACAATCCACCGCCGCAGTCGATTCCAAACAGCAGGAGCATAAACATAATCTCTAAACTCTGAACGATACGAGACAAATACTCAAGTAAAAGACTGTAATAGAAAGACCGCTTATCCTGCTGATGTAGAGATGCAATGTGCTTGTCAACATTGTGAAGAGCCTCGCTATGTCGGTCAAGCATACGGGCACTCCAATTGTGAAGACCTGGTATCTTTCCTATTCCTCGTAAAGTCTTAATGACAAGCCCGTATCGGTATCCACGCGAGAATAGGTAGAAAGCGATAAGGCAGAACGCCGTGATAATCAGTAGCACTACGGCAGTTCCTGATGTAAATGGCAGGTCACCGATGGCAGCAAGTGCGAGATAGAGGAATATGGTGGTGAACCACAGCCAAAAGTGGGCAAAGATATGCATCATCGCATAGAGTATTACCGATGAGGCTGCTCGCTGGTTGCCTATGTCCTTTGACAATTCGACTATACGGTATGGCTCCCCTCCAAGACCGCCAACAGGAGTAGCATAGTTAAGGGCATAGCCTGTGATTGTCAGTCGGAAGATACGCCAGAAACTGACATGCTCCCCCTCGTTCAGCTGGCATTTGATAATCTCCATCCAGGCAAGAGCGTTTATACCGTAGATGATAATCCAAATACCGAAGATGGGAATAAGCCAGTAGCCGGCATGACAGAGATGATGCCACAATTCTATGAAACTGACATCGAAAGTCAGCATCATCACCACAACGGCTACTACACCAATGATGAAAAACAGGTTGTTTATACCTTTCTTTGTCATAGTTTATCAGCTATTCGGCTACAGAATCCTTCATGCCGGCGGCGTACATACTCAGTGAGCAAGCCCATGGCGAAAATCTCAAAGATAAAAAACTCTGCTGGCAGGTCGATAAGTATGAATACGAAAAGCCAGAAAGATCGGAAGTTGAAAGTCAGTAGACCATTCCAAGGCATTAAGGCCAGTGATTCGCGATGAATTTCCTCACGGATATTCTGAGGAAGTTGGTCTGAACTGCCATATTTCTCTCGGATGCTTTTCATCAGACGCTGAAACTGAGGGGTGACATCTTCTTGCTTTTTAGTGTAATCGATATAAGACTTCTGGAAAATCCTCTCATATTTTGGCGTTTTCTCGTCCATCTGATCGTAGATTTCCTGTTGGCGGACAGAACTGTCGAGTTCACTGCCCTTTTCACCTTTTAAGAAGAAGAGATGTACTTGGATATAATAGTCCGCCAATCGCTGTTGTGCAGCAATGCCCAGAAATCCTGACATCAGGCCGAGTACGAAAACTACAGTTGTGGCAATAAGAGCATTCTGTGGCGTATCGCTGATGCCCAACCATCCGAACTCCAGGCTATGGTGTTGATAGAATCGCCATACCATACCAAGATATATAGGCGTAAACCATACAAAACCGGCCAGTCCGTCGAGAATACGTCCTACCTTGCTCTTTTTGCCTGTCATGCGAGCCAATTGACCGTCAGTACAGTCCAGAATGTCGGCCACCATGAGCAGTAAAATGGCGAGGAGGTTAAGGGCAAGACCTATGGCTCCTTCATAGTAATAACTGCCATGGGCAAAGAATACACAACTGCCAGCACCGATGAACATTGAAAGGATGGTCACGGTGTTGGGATGGATATCAAAATAGGCGAATCCCTTTGCACAATAATAGCATAAAGGTCTTATTACATGAAGGTCGAGCCAGTCTTCTGTCTCGACTGATTTCATCGACTGATAAATTTTTTCATTCATATTCTTGACAATTAGACATTTAGACAATTAGACATGTAGACTGAGATTTAGAATGTAAGTCTGAATATGTATCTTATGCCCCATTTGGTGCTGGTAGGCAGCTCAAGGTAGTTCAGGCGTCGTACGTACTCTACATGGATAATCTTGAATATGTTGTGTATGCCGAAAACTACCTCAACATAAGGTTTCTTAGTGTCCATCACGTAGCAACCTTCAGGGAACCACATTAGTCTGTCGCTGCCTGCATTTTCAGGAGCATATGGGTTGTTCTTATCGCTGAGACCTCCCCAAAGCGTGTTCACTGCTATATATTCACGCCATTTCAGATGACGGATAAGTGGTATGCGGTTGAAGATCTTTCCGTTGAGGTCCCATGAGAGCATCATAGATGCGTAACGGTCGTTCATGAACTCCATATTGTTGATGAGATTGAACATCTCTTCCTCGATGATAAACGACGTGTTGGCGATAGGGTGTATCAGCAGAGGGTATGGAACCTGGTTCCATTGAATACCGGCTTTGAGGAAAAGGTCAACCTTTCCCCAGCTGTTCAGCCAGAAACGTTTGTAAATCTTTGCCTCAGTGAGGTTATAGTTATAATCTCCGCCAAGAACGTTGCGGAATCCCATAGTGTGGCTTAGGCTCAAAGCTGGGGCATCTTTATTGATGGTGATGCGACGTTGCTTGTTGTTGATATATGTCTCATCAGGAGCATAGCGCAGTTCTGCGAACAATTCTGTTGTGCGCAGAAACTCGCGATGAGCCTTGAGGTCACCGGTGTATTTTATCTCAGGCTGGTTGAGCTTCCTGAAAGACATTGCCCCTACAGGCTGCTGCTCCTCTGTCTTGAAAGTAAGAGTGGTACGCAGGCCACCGTAGGCTTCGTATATATAGGAAAGCTTTTGCCGGTTGCTCAGTATCATTTTGTCGATACCTGTCCACTTGAATGCAACGAGAAAATTATCCTTATCGGTTGGCAGATATCTGTCACTCGGAGAACTTACATCATAGGTGCTCTCTACCTCAATCGTTCTCTTAGGATATTCCCAAGGCATGTAGATCTTGTCGATTAGAGAGTAGGTGAATGTCGCTCCGTAGTAGTTCTTATGACTTCCCCAGCCGTGTGCATAGTATGCCTTTCCGAAGATGCGTTTATGCAAGTTTCCTGTCGTTTGGAGACTCAGTCGGTTGCGCCATCCATCGAACTTGTTTCTTGTAAGCATAGTGTTTACGGGGGCAATGTCAATCTTGTTTGGAGTGCCTGTCTCAATGGAGTTCTCGATTAGGGCATTAAGACCCGTCATGAAGTACTTGAAGCCCTTGATGTTCTGGATGTTCTTGACGAAGCTGCTCATTGAGTCCTCACTCTTGGTGAGTTCAACCTGGCGATATTGGTTCCAGAAGGACTTGTTGCGCATGCCCGCATCGGCTTCGCGCACTTCCGTTCGCTTGCCTTTGAAAAGCCGTTTGGGTAATGGGTCGAAGGAATAGCCCGTCATTCGTGTTGTCCTTATTACAATGCACTGCTTTATGAATTTGGCAAATTGTAATTCGGCTACCATGTCGTCGCGTGAGAGCACCCACTCTCCGTTGTCAAGCTGCTCATACTCTTGTTCTATACGCATGTTATGCACGAAGTTTACTGAAGTCTGCTTAGGCAGTGTCAGTTCGCACCGGCGTACGTGGTATGATGAGTCCTTAAGGATATACAAGTCGCCTCGGAATCCAAAGTCCATCTGGTTGTTGGGCAGGAAATGCAGATGAATGCATGAGTCACGTTCCACCTTTACGGTGTCCTCTATATAGAAGCGATAGAAACCAATAGCATCCTTGCCGATAGGCGATGTGAATGGATATTGTACCAGTCGGATTTGGTCATCGTAGAGGTTTACATCCGTGAAGACTTCTTTCATCACAACATTCAGGATATCACCTGTCTGGAAAAGGTCATTGATGCCTGATGACTGCTGACCTTGTATGATAGATTTCTTCTTTCCAGAAGATTTCTGCCATATCATTTCCGTTACGGTCTCATCGACACTTATTGGCAGAATGAGCTTGTTGTTGTACTGGCATACCTCTACTTGTTCCTTCAGCCAGGGAGTGCTTGAAAATGGCTTCTTCTCTAACTGCTCAGGGGTGATGTCATTTGCACCAAGGGTAAGTTTCTCGTACTTGTCATAACGATAGTAATCGTGATTTGACAGGTCGGAAAGTTTTTTGGCAGCTATGACTTTCTTCATCAGTTCCACGGCAGGATTATTCTTACGGCTGTATCTGCCCCTCTTGGCGTGGATGGTGACTTGTTTGAGCTGACGATTGTCTGGCTTCAGCTTGATGTTCATACGCGAATTGTCACCTTCACTGATTGTTATGTCTTGTGCAATGTATCCTACAGCACTGTAAGTGATTGTCCATCCGTTGTGTCTTGCAATGGAATAACGTCCCTCAATGTCTGCTACTACAGCCACATGATGACCCTTGTAGACAACACTGGCGTAAGGGATGCACTCACCCGTCTCAGCATCGGAAACGACACCAGTCATATTCTGCGCACTGAGATGCAAAAACATCATCAGCAACAGTAATGATATATAATTACGCTTATTCAAAGCTAAACTTGCTAAATTCATAATCAGTAAATCCTCCGTCACGCTCAACGAATCTCAGTAACTTGAAAGCAGAAGTCTTCATATCGAGCACAAGGACGAATTTGGAATACATCATTCTCTTCTTTTTCTTAACTTTGTTAATTATAGGAGTGATGGTGATAGAAAGAGATGTACCCGTTTTCTGGATAGACACGTCTGGAAGTTTGGAGATGTCGGTTGTGCCTCCATTGATAACACTTGATAGAACGGTATGGAAAGTGGCGAACTGAGGGTTTTTCCTACTGTCAGTGGAATGTTCCTTGCCATTGACGGTCATTGTGAATCTGGTGCCCTTCATTAGCAGCTTGTCGAGCCCCTCATTTGTAGATATGCTCACCATGTCTGGGTGCATTATAAATGCTCCGCCTGTGGTGACGATATCTTTCTTGAGTGATTTCTTATGTATAATTCTTGTGACGTTTGCACCTGCCTGCTTGAAGTTCTTATAGCGGGCACATGCCTTCTGGAAGTCCGACTGCTGTGCTGTTGCACTAATGCTGATGAATATGCTCATCAGCATCATTATATTTCTAATTATTCTCATATTCTTAATAAATTCTTAGATGTCTAAAACGAAATTAAGTATATAATCCTCCGTTGATTGAAATTACATTGCCTGTGATATATCCAGCATTTGGTGATACCAGGAACGCTACGAGATCAGCGACCTCCTCTGGTGTCCCAAATCGGTTGGCGGGAATAGTCTTCTTAAGAGCTGCCTCGTCAAGCCCTTCTGTCATATCAGTCTTAATAAAGCCTGGAGCTACGGCATTTACTGTGATTCCACGACGAGCGACCTCTTGTGCCAAAGCTTTTGTGGCAGCAATGATTCCTCCTTTGGCTGCAGAATAGTTAGTCTGCCCAGGTAAACCTTTTATCCCACTTACGCTGGCCATGTTGATTATACGTCCGAACTTATGCAGCTGCATAGCAGGAAGTAGTGGCTGTGTTACATTGAAGAAGCCTGACAGAGTGATGTCCAATACACGATGCCAGTCACTCTCAGGCATCAGCGCCAGCACATTGTCACGACGTATGCCTGCATTGTTGACTACTACTTCAATATAATCATCGGGATGGTCTTTCTGCCATGCTTCTATTGCAGTTTTGGTCTGCTCTGAATTGCTCACGTCAAAGGGGAGTAACTCACCATTTCCACCAATCATCTCCAGAGTGTTCTTCGCTTCCGCGTCATTACTGGCATAATTGATGATAACCTGATAGCCCATGTGGGCTAGTTTCACACAGATGGCACGTCCGATGCCTCGACTGCCGCCTGTAATTAGTGCATACTTACTCATATTACATTTCTTTTTGTTGTTACAGATTAATTATGTTGCGTGTGTGCTCAGGACCAAGTATCTCAGCACAAGTAAGAACAGCTGTCATCATTACTCCCTCTATCCCATGAAGCGTCAGATTTTGGCCCGTGAGCAGCAGGTTGGGAATTGGGGTACGGGAAGAGAGAATCGTGAGCATGTTTCTGTAGTCTTTTCTCATGCCATAAGCAGAACCTTCAGGGGTTAGGTTATAGTCACGCCATGTCAGAGGACTGCTGGTGTATTGTGCAGTTATCATATTGCTGAGTCCTGGTATCTGGGTCTCTGCTAATTCTATGCACTCACGGGCAACCTGCTGTTTCATGGCCTTGTAGTCCTCGCCGCGATGTCCAACAGTAGTATTCTCCCATCTCTTGCAGCGATCCCACGTCATGTGTGTCAGCAAGTCTATCTGGGTGGCATATTTGCCCTCTTTGGGAACAAGGCAACTTGCCATAACCCTGTCTATAGGTTTATTCTCGTCGCAAGGCTCCCAAACATTTGCTTTACGGTAAATGAACTTGTTATGATTAAAATA
>AUXO018521549.1_pt1 | contig 14701 bp, 10 predicted proteins | sample 768731 | NCBI WGS metagenome assembly AUXO01 (sample SAMN02715735, study PRJNA202380) | gut metagenome | biome: sheep rumen | host: Ovis aries | place: New Zealand: Palmerston North | reverse complement strand
CTGAAGAAAGAATACTTGGATCAAAAGCATGAGCCGGATCATCAGATACATAGATAGTTGTGAGTACATTCACAGTATTAGCATTAGTATTGAACATCCATTTTGACTCCTTGACGCCACTCAGATCCATCGAAGAGATATCAATGGTCGTGATCGAACGGCAATTAGCAAATGTTGATGTTGTATTGATCAGCTTATTGCTGGTTATGAAACCGCCCATGTTCCTGATCTCCTCTAAGTTGAGCCTGAAACTGAACATTCTATACATTGTGGTTAAGTTTACCGCATTTGCTGATTCAGGCAGGATAACAAGGGTTAAGTAATCTTTAATAAACCTCAAGCCATTCTCGCTCTTGCCGTTTACACAGAACATTTCTTTACAGCTGGTGACACTGTCAAAACTGAAACTTCTGATATCAAGTGTCACGTTTTCAGTAGTTGTTCTGTTATTGCTCATGTTGGTTCCAAAGTCGTAGAACATGTATTCCATTGTGGCAACACTATGTGTATCCCAACCTGATAACACAATATCACCCCTGACACTATTGCATTCCCTGAACATATTATTCATATTCGTGCAGACAGGTGTCTTGAAGTTATTCATGGATATGGATTCAAGTTTCTTGCAGGACTCAAACATTGAATCACACGTACCACAAAGAGACAGATTATTATCTTCAATAACGACCGACTTGATGCCTGAAGTCTTGAACATGCTTGAAAGAGATGTACACGCCTGAAGATTAGTATTGGTGATCGAAACAGATTCAAGAACCGTGCTTCCCTGGAACATACTCTCAGCAGTTCCGCAGGCACTAAGATCCGTACCATCAATAACAACACTCTTCAGTTTAGAACAGTTCATGAACATACCCTGAACTGAAGTGCAATTGCTGAGTGTTGCATTAGACATTTCAAATACAACAAGCTGGCCATTACCCTTGAACTGTTCCTTGAGCGAATCAAGTTCAAGAACGGCATCATTTAAGATCAATGTGTCGACACTGTCATTTGTCAGGAACTGCTTGATTTCCTTACAAGCCGCCGGCATATGGATACCGGTAAGATCAAGTGTAGTAAAGCCGTGACATCCGGAGAAGATCTCTCTGAAGTACAGAAGATCTTCAAAGTAAACATTTTTCATTCCGATATTGCTGAGCGAAGTGCAGTTCTGGAACATCTGAGCAATAGTCGTAACTTGCTTAAGATCGACTTTATCCCCGCTCTTCGTAAAGACAGATTCAAAATCAAAACTCGTAAGGTCATAGCAATTGTAGAAAGCTTGAGACAGATTCGTACAGGCTGAAGCATCGATCTGAGACAAAGACAGATTCGAGAGGTTTTGGCAATTATAGAAAGCCTGGCTGAGATTGCTTAATGCAAGATTCTCTGCCATGAACGTCTCAAGAGAAGTACAGCCCTTTGCTATCATCGACATATCAACTGCAATGCTTTTGTCCTGTTTGCATTCTGACATATCCAGACTTACCAGAGATGTACAGCCTGAACACATTTCTTTCATGCTGGTTACTTTCGAAACATCACAGACGCCAAAGGATATACTTTGCAACTTGGCACAGTTGTAGAACATCCTGTACATGCTTGTACATTCATTTCCTATCAAGCCGTTAACTTCAAGGTGTTCAAGTTTCTTACATCCGCTGAACATTTCTCTTGCATTGCTGGACTTGAATCCGCTCATACTGCTAATCTTAACACGTTCAAGGTTGCTGCATCCGGAGAACATGTACTGTGTCGACATATTCTCACGGCCGGTTTTGACATCCGAGAGATCAACTGTGACTAAGGTTGTTTTATTTTTGAACAACGAATCAAATGAAGTAATCCCCGTCAGCTCCACCCCTGAAGCGTTAAGGTTTACGAGTGAAATGCTGTTGAACATCGGAGACATGCTGGTGACCTTTGGAAGCTTCATGCCGCTGATATCAAGATCATGCAGAGAAGAACAACCGGAAAACATGTTATCTATCTTTTTGAGCGATGAGAAATCCACATCTGTAAAGCCATTTATCTCAACCAGTGATGTACAGCCGTTAAACATCTTTTCAGCGTCGGTAACATGGCTCAGATCCAATATACCATTCTCATTCCTGACAAATACACCAAAATTGATCCACTTCAAACTGGAACAACCATTGAATGTACTGATCAGGTAATCGATCTGGGAGATATCGATATTCTCAAGATCAAGCGTAGTAAGGTTTGTACAGCCGTCAAACGTCTGTCTCATCGATGACCAAGTCATATTGTGTGCCCTGAAAGTAGTGAGCGACGGACACATTCTGACGATACTCTGCATATTGATCGGGTTGGTCGGAGTACGGCTGCATACGGTAAGATCCAATTCCAATATCGATGTGCATTCCTTACACATATCCATCATGTTGGTTACACCTGAAAGATCTGCACCTTCAAAATTAACATACTCAAGTTCATGACACGCGTAGAATGTTTCATGAAGGTTTTCAGTAGATGCTGTGATCCTGTGGAGCATCTCAAACCTCTTAAGTTTATGGCAGTGCTTGAACATCTTCTCCATTGTCTCTACACGCGGGAAGCTGGATTCACCGAAATCAGCATCTTCAAGCGAATAGCAGTTTTCGAACATGCTCGTCATGTCTGTTGTATAACAGAAGTTGATCCTCTCAAGTCCCTTGATATGCTGCAGATTATTCAGACCAGTAAACATTTTGCTGCAGCTGGTATTAGCATTAAAGTGACCTGATTCGCTCAGGATATAAGCAGTACCATCCTTAATGTACATGTTATAGACTTCACCGGAGTCTTTAATTGAAACAACTACGGAAGTCACGCCCAATAAACCTTCGATATAATCATCTTTCTTGCCAAAGATGATATTTGTTATGTCGTTTTTATTCTTTATCTTATTGTTAAAATCATTTCCAAGTAAAAGCTTTCCTTCTACAGGAACATAGGTAACAACAACTGTGGTGCCATCGATCCTGATGCTCTCGAGCGAATACCCGTCATAATGGTCTACGACCCAAACAGGATTTGATGAATCAATATCGGACGGATCAACATCATCAAAAGTATATATGCCTTCACGGGTACTTGCATTAGGAACGATCGGAACTACCTGCCCTCTGACACCATTCAGATACAAAGCTGCGAGGAAAGGATGTGCATCATCAAATGACGGGATCGGCGGAGGATTAGCCTCGTCTTCACCCTTTGAGAAAACAACCTTGATCATTACCTTGTCAGGTTCGAGTTCGCCCGAAGGAAGAATGTAGCCATCGCTGCTTGGGACACCTTGACCTGATCCGTTAACAGTAAAGCAAAGAGCAGTGCTCCTGGAATATACGCAATCAGCCTTAACATCAGAATACTCGCCCTTGAATATATATATATCGCATACAACAAATGCAGGGATCTTGCTGCCTGTGGCAGATTCTGCATATTCCATATTCCTGAATGTCAATGCCACTGTAAAATCACTGTAGGTAGCAGCAGGGATCGGATTTGTATAATCGTAGCGCTCTGACGGGACAGGATAATCATCCTGATAAGCTGACTTGTAGTAACCCAGATGAACTATTCCGCGCTTAACACTGTCTTCACTGTCAAAGAGAGCTGCTACGGAACGGTTTGCTCCGCCCTCACCATTAACGATCTCATCTCTTGCCTGAGTTGTAACCGGGAAACAGGAATATAAAGCTTCGCAGAAACCTGCATTTCTCTTGAATACAAGAACATCACCCTCGTTTGCTTTGTTATTCAGAGCCTCATCTATAAGAACGCTGTCATCTAATGAGCCGAAATCAGAACGTGATGCGATCCATACTGATGTCTCGCCATCCAGCATGGCATTCTCGCACTCCTGACGGAGTGAATCTACGATCGAATCAGCCAGGAGCTGTGCTCTGCCGGTATCCTGGGAGTAGCTGTACATTCTCTCTATAGGGTTGATAAGACCGATGCATACGATCGCAAAGATAGATGTAAGAGCCATGCATACGACCAGCTCGACCAAAGTAACCCCCTTGCGGGAACGGGCTCTGTTGAAAATCATCCTGAGGTCTTTATCCATTGTCCTTCACCTCATAAACCCAATAGTAATAACTGCGGATATCGGTTCCGGTTATCTGCTGAACTCTGTACTGATGCGCAACCAGGCTTCCTGTAGAGCCTGATACGGTTGTCTCGATATTCTCCCCGCTTATCATCTGGGCCGTAACCTCATCTGCGGGATCTGCTACATTGTTAATGGTCTTCTGGAGGGCGATGATCGCTTTGTCAGCTGCATCGCATTCCTCAATGGCATATGTTCTGGCATTGCCGGCATACTTTAAGCCCTGTGCGAAGAGGACCATCATGATAGACAGGATGAGGAAGGATACTACGACTTCCATTATGGTCTCTCCCCTGTTATCCTGAAGCAGATTCTTTAAACCTGAGATACGCTTGATCATCTGTACTCCTTTGTATAAACATAAGTCGCATCGCCGACCTGAGCCGTTACTACGATCATTCTGCTTCCACTGCTTAATTTCTCGACTGTAGCTGTAACAGAAGAATCCGGGAGCTGCTCAAAACCTGTCTGGCTTGCAATGGTATCTCCTGCAGGAACAGCATTGATATCAAGCTTACCGGTATTAACGAGGTTGTCTATGGACTCACCCATGCTGGCTGCAAGCTCGTAAGCCTGATCCTGATTGAGCTGCTTTGTAGCGGAAGCGATATAAGTTGTGGTGGTGACCCTGAGCAGGACAACAGCTGTGAGAACAACTATCGCAAGTATAGAGACAAGGACAAGACTTGCCCCCTCGTTAGATCTGAGAATCTCCTTTATCCTTCTAATCAGCATATCCACTCCAATAATACACCGGGGCATAGATCCCCTATATAATAATAAGTATCATATGGAGGCCCTTAATTGTCAATAAAAGCAACACAAATATTACTAAATGTTCACGAGAGAAGATAAATCCCTGTCAGCTGTAGGAATTTAAAACTGTAAGCACATTGCCGCCGGCATGGTTGGAGATGACATAGAGCTGGATACCAACATTTGCGTCGTCAACTTTGGCAATATTCGTACTGATGGTATCACCTGTGACAGCAGCGGTCATGGTGCCGGTCTTAAGAGGGTTCTTGTGGGTCCATTCCCCGCCGCTTACATAGAACCACGCATCAGAATCTTCACTCACCGCATATGCGACAAAATAGACTGTATATCTCTTGGCAGGATCCTTCTCATAAACGGAGCTGTCACCACATCCAATGACCAGAAGATAGGGTTCAGTATCTCTGCTGAGCCCCATGGAGCTTATGACCTGATCACCTAATGCTTTGTTTGTGTCGTTGGAAGATGCAGATGTCCAGTCAGCTGAGCCCGGAGTTAATGCAGCAAGCTTCTTAAGCCTTAGGTTGTTCATTACAACCTGCATCGAATCCATGGCCAGAAGAGCCTTTGCCTGTTCGCCCTGCTCCTTGGATGTCCTGACATAACCTGAGAGAGAAGGAACTATCATTGCAGCAAGAACAGAGAGGATAACCAGGATGATTATCGTCTCAGCAAGAGTAAAACCTCTGCGTCTGTCTGATCTGTTCTTCGTAATTCTGACCATACTTAATTATACACCCAATTAATTCAATAAATAATGAGCAAACAGTATATTTTCTTTGTCAAAGATACGGTTGTACTGAACATACTCCAATCCCTTAAGAAGATCTGCCTCAGATGATCTTGCCGCATCGGGATAATAATCTCCGTTACTGTCCCATACACCTATGGCTGTTACGGCAGGAACTGTCTCATGGAGCCTCAGAAGATACCTGTCATAGTCCGGCAGTCTCATGCCTGCGGCACCCAGAGCATAGCTAACAAGATAATTGGTAGATAAGGTGTTATAAATTCCATCCGATGCACTCTGTCCCATAAAGTCTTCTTCCGGGATGTCATAGTTTGCCCAGATAACATAAGGAACATAGTAGCTGTAGAGGGACTGATCTCCGGTTTCATGATCTGCCGGATGAGCGGACAGATCCTCTGACGCTTCATCATCAAAACTGGGCTGATGGTCTCCGTACATTATTATCACGGTAGGCTCATCCACCTTCTCAAAATATTCGGTAAGGTGCATAAATGCCGTATCACTGATCTTGATAAGGCTCAGGTAAGTATTGATGGACTGCGCGGCATCAAAATTGGTCACAGTTACAGGATCTTCGAAGGTCATATCCTCAGTATAACCGCCGTGTCCCTGGATAGTTACGTTAAAGCAGAACCAGGGATCGGAAGAAACTGTCCTGTAGTCTTCAAACATCTCCTCGACTACTCTGTAATCAGCTTCGTCTGATAATATGTGTCTGATCATATCCGATTCCGGATAATCGGTAAGGAAGCTGTCTTCAAACCTTGCTTCATCGAATCCGAAATAACTGTACACTCCCTCCCTCTTATATCCGGACGAATAGTAAGAGTGATAAGCCACCGTATGGTAGGGTATATCCTGACTCTCGAGCATAGTAGCGACCGTGGGGATCTCATGGTTTGTGTACTGGGTATAAGGAACCGATCCATATGGCAGGAACTGCAGCGAAGTCTGTGTAAGGACTTCAAATTCAGTGTTTGCGGTAGGACCGCCTGTAATAGACATATTGAGATAACCCTTGAGGGTATTCTCTGTAAGACTGTGGATAAACGGCATATAGTCCTGATCGGTCTCGATATCATAGGCAACGGCAAGATCGGAGAATGCCTCATTTTGTATGATGATGATATTGGGCATGACATAACTGTCATTATCTCCAGTCTCTTCATCTCTAAGGGCATCTTCTATTGCAAGGCTAGCGGCTTCAGGCGTATAGCCCTCGCATTCCACCGAATTTATGGAACTCATATTACTCAGGAAATAAGGTATATAGCCGGCATTCTTGATGTTCTCGTTATAATCCCAGCCGATCCCGAAGATATAGTTATAAAGAAGTCCTGTGCTAAAGCTTACTATGATGCCTCCTATAAGAAGCTCTACTGCAACGGCCCTAATTAGGATCTCCTTGGGCTTAATGCCCTTCTTCGATCTGCCTTGTTCATCAGGAAATCTGAGAAATATGACCAGAGCAAAGGAGATGATCAATAAGGCAAGAGATATAAAGAACCAGACTCCCGGTTTATAGACATAGCCGCCCGCAACTTCCAAAGCTGTCTTTACGACCGTGATATCTCCAAATAAAACATAATTACCCCTGAACTGATAGACGACGTCATTTACCAGACCTATTACAAAAGCAAGTATAAGGCTTACTCCCGCACCTATCCTTACGCTCGGGGATACAAGGTCTATAAGGATCTGGAGCAAAAGCCAGTACATTATATTAAACAGAAGCATCGTAGACATAACATTCATCTTGCTCCCGGTCTGGAATTCCAGAAGACAGCAGGAGATTACCGATATGCCGAAAACAAAAAGTGTCTTGGCTATCAGGGGATGAGCCTGCGGCATGTTCTTTATAGCTTTGATAAATCTGGGCCAGTCTATTACAGATGCAGAAAGAACCAGGAAAGCCAGAAAGATCCTCAGATATCCGTACCAGCTGTTCAGAGCATAGAAATCCGTAAAGATCTCATGGGAGAATACTGTTCCCAGGGTAAGGATATAGTAGAAAGCCAGAAGTCCCAATACCGGTCTTGCTATAGAGATCAGCCATCTGACATCAGTCTTATCGCTGTCTTGTGTCTTCTTAAATGAAATGTGGAATCTTAAACCTGCAAAAGTAACCGGAAAAAGTATAACTGTCAGATTGATAAGGCTGGCGATGTGATATTTAAGCGAATTATACTCGCTGTCCGGTACGTGGCTTATGTTCTCATTTAAAGCGCTCAGCATATCGTGACTTACATAGTAGTCATTCTTAAACATCTGCAGCCCGTCAACAAGAAAGTAGATGCCTATTGCCAGGATAGCCAGCGCAATATATATCAGATTATTAACCGTTGTCTTCGATCTTTGCATATGCCAATAATAACAGAAAAGCACCGGACCCTTAAGAGCCCGGTGCAAAAAAACTAGATCTTAATCAACCGCTGTTCCTGAATTAAGAAGCTTTTGCTGCTGTCCAGGAAGGAACACCGTTGTTAATTGTAAGTGTATATGTACTGTCATTGATCACTACACTACCACCTGTGATTATGTAATGAGTAGTATCGAATTTGAATGTAAATGATGTAACAGCATTTGTATCAACACCTGCAAGATTCAATACGTCTGAACCGTAATTATGAGCAGCAGAACCGCTACCTACAGTTGTATTCTTAGTAAGAGATGTTACTCCAGTGATTTTATCTCTGCCGTACATATCTGTGATAACTGCCTGTGCTGCTGAGTAAACTGTAGCAGCTGTCTGGTATTCCTTCTCTTCTCTTGCTCTCTTGATGTATCCTGTAAGTGCAGGTACGAGCATTGCTGCAAGAACTGCAAGGATAACGAGAACAACGATAAGCTCAACTAATGTGAAACCTTTCTTACTTTCTTTTCTCATCTTTCTCATAATAATGACCTCCTTTTTCTTTAACCCTTGGGTTTGCTTGATATGACAAATATATATCGAATTCGGAACAAGTGCAACACATTTTCGCCACAATTCACCTTCCCGTAATAAATTGTTCAATAACCGGGGAATTAAAAACGAATTGTTAACGCACCTGGCTAAAGAGCCTTGTCGCAAGCAGGAGATCATCTCCAAAGAGCGCAGCAAAGCCAATACCTGTGGCGAGGAACGGTGCCAGCCTGATCTTCGTGTTCTTTGACCCATGCCGCATAAGGATAGTTATTGAATATATCCCTGCCAGGAGGAATGCTATAAGAGATGCTATCAGAGTCTTATCCAGAGCCAGATATAGTCCTGCAGCAGCCATAAGCTTTATGTCGCCGCCTCCAAAACCGCCCTTAACAAACAGAGCGCAGATAAGCATGGGGACCGATATACAGAGCGATCCTGCAATATGAAGGAATAATGTGCCTGAAGACAGATCCCCTTTAAATATGATCCTTAAAACGCCACAGGCTGCAATAAGCAGACAAAGCATATCAGGAACTATCCCCTCCCCGATATCTGCTGCCGCAGCTGCTGCAAGAAAGACCAGAAATATGGCTGAAAGGATGGTCTCAGCCTTAAATCCCTGCACGATAACAGCAGATGCTATCGCAACAATTGCAAAAATATAAAACACGGGAGTGAATATCGCTCCCATGTCTTTAATAAAACCTTTGGTTTCTGTCTTATCAGTCGTCATAATATGCGACTCGCTCAAGCTCTTCCATCGTTGTTATTCCGGCTTCAACAAGCTTGATGGCAGCCTGCTTGAGTGTGATCATGTTCTGCTCTTTGATGGCATAATTCTTCATCTCTTCAGCCTGAGCGCCTCTTGCGATCATCTTGCGCATATTCTTGTCTACTACAAGGACTTCATGGATCGCCGTACGGCCGGCATATCCTGAGCCGTGGCAGTGAGCGCATCCTACAGCCTTCCTGGCATTAGGAATATCATGACCGACAAAATCTATCTGTGCATCGGTAAGAGGCTCTATTTGACAGCAATGAGGACATACCTTACGCATGAGCCTCTGCGCTACTACACCTGCAAGAGCAGATGAGAGTAGATAAGGTTCTGCGCCCATATCACAAAGTCTTACTACAGTCGATGCAGCATCGTTTGTATGAAGGGTAGAAAGAACCAGGTGACCTGTTATAGCGGCACGGATGGCAATAGTAGCCGTCTCAGAGTCACGTGTCTCACCTACCATTATGATGTCGGGGTCCTGACGCATGAGCGCTCTTAAACCGATATCGAATGTAAGTCCCGCCTGAGGATGTACCTGAACCTGATTGAGCCTGGGAAGGTTCTTCTCGACAGGGTCCTCTATAGTGCTGATATTGACCTGCTTGTGGGACAGGGATGCAAGAGCCATATAGAGTGTGGTGGTCTTACCTGAACCCGTAGGACCTGTGATATATATAAGTCCGTTAGGCATCTTAAGCATCTTTGAGAATTTGTTATATGCATCGGTATCCATGCCGAAGGTTTCATTATTATCAACATTAACTTCTGACATAATGAGACGCATAACTACCTTCTCGCCAAATACGGTAGGGATGACATTGATACGGACATTTACGATCTGTCCCTGTATCCTTACTCTGAAGTGTCCGTCCTGAGGGATCCTGCGCTCTGCGATATCAAGCTCACCCATGATCTTGATCCTGGCAACAAGGGAGTCCTGAACATTCTTCTGGAGCGTCAGATAGTCAATAAGCGTACCGTCGATACGCATCCTGACCATAACGTGCTTCTCGAAGGGCTCGATATGGATATCTGAAGCATTGTCCTGGAATGCCTTATCCAGGAGAGAGTTAACAAGGTTGATGATAGGAGCATCATCTGCGCCGGCGCTGGTATCGATGACCAGCTCATCGATATCAAGACCTGTAGCATTGACGTTAGCATTCTCTGCTGCGGCCTTGGCCTTGATCTCTGCATACTGATAATCTATGGCATTCTTAAGAGGTTCAAGCTCAGCTAAGACCGTATCTATCGGCATACCGATAGTCTGTCTGATATCCTCTATGGCATAGAGGTTAAGAGGATCGTTAACAGCCAGGATGACCTGTCCGTCCTTGATTGCAATGGGGAGCATGACATACTGCTCAGCCATCTGCTTGGGGATAAGCTTAACAGCTTCAACTTCGATCCTGTATGTTGCGATATCGATAAGCTCGGTATCAAGTCTGTCAGCAAGAGCTGCCAGGATCTGCTGCTCACTCGCATATCCTAATTCCTGGAGCACCTCACCTATTCGTTTGCCTTGAGATTCCTTCTGGATCTGGAGAGCTTCCTTAAGCTGGGCCTCCGAGATATAACCGGCAGAAACCAGCAGGTCACCTATTCTAATCTTGTTTGCTGCTATATTGTTATCCATATCATCAACCCTCTTCCGTGCTGTCGAATTCCGGTTTCTCTGACATATAGAAATTCAGATCGATAGAAAGCTGTCTGTCATTTTGGTTTATAACGGTAACCGTACCGTCCTCATTCTCGATAGCGGCTGGTGTGGCAGCGCTCCAGGTAAATCCTGTAATGCGGACAGAAGGATTCTTGGTGAGATCATCTATGAGCTGCTGCTCCGTTGCGCCGTTGCCTGTAATAAGGATGCTTATCTTAGCGCATTGTACCTGGGACATCGTAGTCTGATCTGTATTCGATAGTGCATTGTAATAAGCAACCAGCAATGACTGGGTCTCATCACCTGAAGTTTCTGTTGCATCTGCAACATCCTGACCGGCATTAGGATCTGAATTGGAAACTGCCTCCATATCAGCATAGATATAAGGCTGCTCAGCACAATAGGAACCGTCTCTTATATCGATCACGAAGTTCACAGGTGTAAGACCGTAGCTCAGGACATACTCTGTTACCAGCTTCTCGATCTCGGAGTTATCCATAACGTCGTAGAAATCAGCTGTTGAATCGGTGATATCGGATACAGCCTTGTCATACAGGGACTCAGCACTGGACAGATTGATTATCTTGCTGCGGTTGATAGCCTGTTCAGAACGTGCTGTATCGATCTGGTCGTCTAATGTTCCGAGCTTTACCCATGCAGGTCTAATGAAATACCATGCAAATAATGCAACAACCGCAAAGTAGACAACGATTGCTATAGTCCTTTTATCCTGACGGCTGAGGTTAGTATCAAATTTCATATCAGTTTGCCTCCTCCGTTACTTCTTCTGTTTCCGGTGTCTCCTCTACCTCCCGGGGAGCCAGAGTGCAGACAACATTTATCTGCCATCCGCCATTATCCTTGATGGCAGAATAGCCTGTGTAATCGATCTTGGCAAACATCTCGTTGCCCATGAGATCAGCTATGAACTGATTGATCTTCTCTACTGTTCTTGACTGCGCTGTTATGCTGAATACGCCTGTATCCGCATTGTAGGAATTGTAGATGACCTTAACGTTATAAGGCTTGGCTGCCTCTGAGATCTCATCGTTGATCGTAGAATCCGGGATAGGATATGTATCAAGATATTCATTAAGGAGATTGACACCACCCTGGCGACCGCCAAGACCTGAGACGACATCGGTGATCTCGTCGTATCTTGTTATCTGGGCAACATTGTCTGGATCTGTGTTATAGCTGTTTAGTTCTGCAAGAGTCTTCTTCTTCTGACCGCCGATAAATACAAGGATCAGATAGATTATTACCAATAAGAGCAGGAATCCTGCCGCAGGAAGGATGACCTTGAGCCTGTTCCTGCTGTTTATAAACTTATCAGCACTCTTCTTTGTAGCAGTAAGGAGCGTCTGTCTGTCTGAATTGATCTTAAGGAGACCTGCACAGGGATATACAAAATAAGGGAACTGCTTAGCATCTGATGACTGAACAAAACTCGGACATGATACTGAAGAGATGTTTACAAGACTGTCTATATTCAGTATGTCATTGCTGAGCCTTGCTACCTGCTGATCTCCGAGACCTGCAAATCTGATGTCTTCGATCTGGTCTTCGAGACGCTGGGCTGATGCGAACTGCCTTATCTCAGATATGGAGTTAAAGATCTCTTTTGCAAATTCCGGCGTTCCCGGCTGGGTAAAGAGTCTTCTGGTGGAATGGTAGAAATACTTACCCTGCGAGAAGAAAATGGTAACAAGGGAATTGCCGTCTAAGATCATGTAGACCACGGAATTATTGTGGGTCGTACCCTGAAGGAGCCTTATGGCAAGGTTGACACCGTCGTGGATATCGTCGATCTTGACGCCTATCTTGCCAAAGATCGCAACATAGGTATTGACGAATTCCGCTTCAGCCATCTCGGATATGACACGCTGGCTCTTGGCTTTGGTGTCCTTGTCAATGAGATACCAGGCAGATACAGCCTTGGTAAATCTTCCGTTCTCCGCATCCTTTGTCTCCCGCGCAACATACTCAGTTGTCTTCTTCTCATTCAGAAGCGGCATCTCAATGATGTTTGCACGCAGCTGCGGGCTGTTCAGGATCAGCGTAACTTCGGACTTGGGGAGCTTATTCTTCTTCCAGCAATCTGCAATCGCAAAAGACAGAGCCTCCTCATCCATTACTACGCCGTTAAGGACCGCACCTTCAGGAATGGCAGCAGAAATGAACTGCTTGACCTTAACGCCTGAAGCCGTTCCCTTGCCGACTGCTATCTGGATGTTAGTGTTTGATAAAAATACCGTAACAGACATATGTTTATTATATTCCCTTTCTTACGTACCTGCGCCTATCGTTGAATAAGACTGATAGATCGGCTGTATTACTGCTATCATTACAAAACCAACTATTGCCGCCATTACGACGATCATAACAGGTTCGATATACGATGTTAGTTTGAGGAGCGCCTGGCGTGAATAGAAGTCCAGGTCATTTGCTACAGATTCCAGCATCGGAGCAAGCATACCGGTCTCCTCACCTACCTTGATGGTTGAAGGAAGCTTGGCAACAAATCCGTCAACGCCTCTTAAGGCATCTGATATGGATCCGCCTGCCGAAACCTGCTTTAAGACCTCATCAAACTGAGATTCGATATATTTGTTGCCGATAGTATTCTTGGCAATATCGATGCAGTTATATACCGGGATACCACCGGAATAAAGAGAGCTCATGGTCCTTGCAAATCTTGCGGAATAAATGACCTTGGTAAGCTTTCCCCACTTGCCCTTGACCTTGATCATGTCGATGGTATAGCGCACTGCCGGAATCTTGGTGATCATCTTGCCAAAGATTATAAAGAACAGTACAACGAGCACGATGACATACCATCTGGTTGCCACAAAATTTGATATACTCATCAGGATCCTTGTGGCAAGAGGGAGTTTCTCCATCCCGGCAAACAGGTCCTCGAACTGAGGGAGAACATATCCGAAGAGGATAGCAACTACAATAACGATCAGTACGCTTAATATCTTAGGGTATGTAAGAGCATTCTTGGCAGTCTGCTCCAATTCGTTCTCGTTTGTATAATGAGCTGCAAGCCTTAATGCGGTATCGTCAAGATTACCTGTAGCCTCTGAGGCCTTGATCATGAATATGAACAGCGGTGGGAATGAGGGATCGAGCTCGCTCATGGCATTTGACAGAGATACGCCCTGCACGATCCTGTCTCTTATCCTCAGGTATATATCCCTCTCGTAGTTATCGATAGACTCGTCATTTGCAATGATCTCCAGAGACTTTACAAGAGATACTCCGGATTTAGTAAGAGTTCCCAGCTGTCTTGCAAAATCCGCAAGCTGGGGCTTCTTTAAGGGTTTAAGAGCAACTCGCCTGCTGATAAGCGAAGCCTCGATAAGCATGAGACCTTCGTTATGAAAACGTCTCTGAAGATCCGCCTCATCACTGGCGTTGGTGCGGCCCTTTACGATCTTGCCATTAGCATCCTGAGCTTGATATTTATATTCCGGCATGTCCGATCCCTTCCTTAAGAATTATTCCGTCTCATATTTTAATACATTAAACGAGTAGTAGATATTCCAGCTGCCCGAGGTCTGATATGAGGATGCTGCATCCGGTTCCGCATCCGGATCGGCAGTGAGCCTTGAATCCACATAGACTACGGTATATAGCCCCTTGCGGTATTCAAACCTCAGTGGGGTGTTGTCCTCCTCATTCCAGGAATAAAGATAGACCTC
>AUXO014855912.1_pt1 | contig 14703 bp, 11 predicted proteins | sample 768731 | NCBI WGS metagenome assembly AUXO01 (sample SAMN02715735, study PRJNA202380) | gut metagenome | biome: sheep rumen | host: Ovis aries | place: New Zealand: Palmerston North | reverse complement strand
GGAAGATATTCATTGTTCAGCCATTTTGAAAAGTCATATCCTGAAACATATTTTTTTTCTTTTTCATAGATTTTTTTGCTGTATGCCAGATAGAAATTGTAGATAAATCTGCATACACCGATTGTTTTGTGAATGATTTGCTTTTGTTCAGGTGTGGGAAAGATTTCAGTCTTATATGCTTTCAGCATTTTATCACCTCTTGAGCACATTTTAACACTTTTTTCTACATTTGTCTATGCTTTCTACTCCTGATTAGTAACTCCTTTTTGTCATACTAATATAAACTCTCCCCCACCTAAAGAGGCGGGGGTTTTCTTGCTAACCTTTGATAAAAAATCACTCCAAAACCGCCCTCCAAAAATGGGGCGGTTTCTTTTGCTTATGTCAAGGTAAGGCAATAGCTGTACAGTGTCCCCATAAGAAACTCTCCGGAAAAGTAGTCAGAATGATTTACCGCAAGCGTTCCGGCTTTTTGGGCGTGGGTATTGAGAATAATGCTGTTCAAGGTTACGACAGGATTGGAAAAGCGGTCATTGTCATTTGTCCCAAATGTTGCAAATAAATCTTTTTCGCCAGAATCGTAACATTTCGCCACGTCATTCCCATATAATGTCATATTATCATAGGCAATGGAAGCAAATTCTCCCTCATCCTTGAAAGTGAAATACATGGCATAAAGATTGACATTATATCCGCTGAAATCGACACAGTAAAAATAATACAATCCCTCCGGATAGTTGGGGTCTTCACCAGTAAAGTCGATATACTCTAAAAAATCGTTCTGACCTTCCGGCAATGGGAATGCCTGCATCAGCAAATCATTGATATCAGCGTAATTATCGCCCATATTGTGCAATTGCCAATCTGAATCAGGATAACCCATGATATTTTTTTCAGAATGCTTTTCCCTGACAGTATCTTTCATCAATGTGGTATTGCAATAGTAAATGGGATTGATGCTTAATCTGTCGATATTCTGATAAAGGAATCCGGCGAAGGGGGAATAATCCATGACTTTCACAGGAGCGTATTCATCCGGTTCAATGCAATATACTTTAGCTTTTCCGGTTTCGAATTTTTCGCCGAAATTGCTTCGGAGCTGGTCGAGAGTTTCTGTGTAATGGCTGTCCAGCTCACGCAATACATTCAAATTCGTTCCGTCCTCTTGGATTGCAGACAGGGGGAGGATGTACCGCTGTTTCAGGGCGCAGTATTCCGCCTTATTGCTGTCAGCTCCGGAAACTGAAACACTCCCGAAAAACAAATACATGATAATCAGAGGGACGGCAACAATTCCCAAAGGAAGCACAATATTTTTCAGAATCGAAATCATTTCCGACCTCCTTTCTTTTTAGAATGCTGTAACTTTTCTTCGGTGTTCAAGTCTTCCAGATACAAAAAGCGTTCTTTTGACTGCCACAAATAAATTCTTCTGCTCAGCCATAATTTGAACAGGAATTTGATTGACAGTATATTTGTTTTAGAATAACGCTGTTGTAAAAATTGATGGTCAATCTCCTTCCATTTTTTCTTGAAATTCTTATCTCCGTAGCAAGTAATAAATTCCGGAATGCTTATCAGCCCATTGACAAATAATTCTGCTGGGATGTTGTTGGTATATTTGACAGGTTTTCCATGCTTCTGATACAGAGATTCATAATATTCGAGAAAGTCCATATTCGCCTGTATGTCAGATTTGAGCGCATTCTTGATGGTTTTCATTTCGATATGATTGGTATGACAATACTCTGCAAGGAAGTTAATTTCTTTATAGGTAGCATATTCCAGATTGGCTTTTTTATTTCCGCCTTTGAGGGCATTCAGGAAATATTCCACAATGGTCAGCTGTTCCGGAATGGGTGCAGGAAGCTGTCTTTTTGCTGAAAACCGATTGATATATTTGGTGAGTTCAAAATTGATTTTAACCAGCTGTTCCCTGTCTGCAAGATGAAGCTCGTCCTGATTGGCTATCATGGTATCTACGGACTGTACAATTAAATTCACATACTCACTGCCTTGGGTCTGCTTTCCGAGGGATTTTTCAAGCAATGCCTGCAATGCCCTGATAACCATTTCTTCTGGAAAATAGCTTTTGACAACATCAATATTTTTAATAAAAGTCTCATAATTTTCCAGTTCGTGAAAAATGACACTCTGACAGAAATCTTTTTTGTCACACACGAATAAATAGACATCATGAGCCAGCGTTCCCTTTTCGCCCTTTTTAGTGGAAAACAGAGAAAGATAATAATAATATTCATCCAATAAATTACGATTTTCCAGAAAGGAAACATCCGAAATATACATATCTGAAATAAACAGCAAATGTTTCAGGCTCTGCTTTTCAGTCAGATTCACCAGACAGGTATATAATTTATCATAGCCGGAATCTTTTGTGAAATCAGGAAGCATGAGATTATTTCTGATATAGGAAAGATGCTCCAGCCTTGCGGGCTGACGGATGAATTTCAAGTCTTCCGCATCAATAATGGTATCATTGGCAATCGCAGACGGTAAATGTTTCACAATATAATTCAAAACGGTTTTCAGGGATTCTTCACTCATTCCGCCTGAACCAAAATGAGAATGTCCGCCGATGAAATTCAGGAGATATTGATTCAATGCAGAAAGCTTTTCCCCATAAGCAACCGAAGTAAAAGCCCCTGAATCATCAATGGTATGGTCTTCCACCACGGAGGCACTGCTTTGACGGTTTGTGGCATTGATTCCCGAACTGGTTGTAATTTTGTAAAGGCGGTAATGATAGATATAATAAGCGGAAGTATGCTCACCGAGAATCATTGCCGGATTTTGCAGTCTCCTGACACTATCCGGCGTTCCTTCTGTCCATGCATAGGAAGCAGACGAATTATTTGTGCTAAATTCATATCTTCTGTTTTCCATTGGAAATCTCCTCACAAAGTTCAATCAACATATTCACGAAATCAGCCACATACATACGGGATTCTAACACGCTGGACGGGTCAGGGCCACCAAGAGGAGAAATGCACTGTATCCGTACTCTGTTATCTGACAATACTCTACAATCCTGATACAGTCTTTCAGAAGCTTGTTTCAATTGGAACGCTTTTTGTTTTTCACTGCAATTGACTGCCAGAGATTTGCAAATTTCTGTAATGACAATATCAGAATTCCGATTGAAAAATACTTTCCGCAGTAATTGTACTTGCTGTGCATTTCGATTATTTTTTCTCAGTTCATCATGTCCAAGATTGGGCGGTTCTCCAAGCATCATTTCCTGTGCAACTTCTCCGAAAATATCGCATTTATTGAATAAAAGCATGGTATGCTTCATTGACTCCGTTTGTGTTGTGCGGATAAGTTTTCGGATAAAAGAAGACGAAGTCAAAAGCTGGTTGATTGTCTGAGTAATATCAATTTCATTGTTTGCCTGTTGTTCTGTTGGTTTGCAGATAGGATGAATAATCACAATTGCATCACTATGATTCAAAATTTCCACAGGGTCAACCATTTTATTTTTCCCGACTACTTCCCCCATGGTATCAATCAATGTTACCTTGTATTTTCCTATCAGTACTGTTACAGGTGGCTGATTCGTACCTGTTGCATCAGGAAGGTTAAAATTGAAAAACAAATCCTGTTCAAGAAATTCATAATACACGGACACATAGGCATCATTCATTTTTTCAAATGATTCTATTGCTTCTTTTTTCCCGCTTATAGAAAACAGTTCATTCAGCATTGCAAGGAGCAAAACCGTTTTTCCGGAACTTCTTGTTCCAAAAAACATAATATTGACATTTTCATCTGTAATTTCATCAGACTCATAAAATGTCCCTCCGTTTTCCTGTATGCTTCTTACCCGATGCGTTTCAAGGCGCATATGACAGCTTCCACAACATAACAAACAAGCAGGGTTGTGATTTTTTCCGTACGTAAGATACCAGCCGTCAATCGATGCAAATGCATCCTGTTTCAATTTTCCGAAAATCTTTGCATCTTGTGTGACTCTGAAAAAATCTTCCACATATGAATCCATAGGAACACTTTCTCCAACCTGAACAGAAAAACGGGTATATTTGCTGACAATTCTTTTTTCCGTGCCGTCCGGCTGTTTTTTGGTGGCATTCATTCCATAATTTTCCATTGTCTTATCAAGAGCGACATCATTAAATATAATATTTTTATCATCAATTACAATATCACATCCCAATGTATTACTATGAATTGTTCCAGCTGAACAGTTTTCTCGGATTTTGTCTTTCAAATCCTGCACTGCCCTTTCATCTGGTTCAATCAAATAGCCAACTTCTGTCACATATTTTCCGCAAAACTTGCAATATACCTTTTCCATGATATTCACCTCATCCGATTAAAATTCAAGATAAATCACAATTTCTGTTTTCACTTTGGGGGAATCCCGATTTTCCTGTTTCGGTTCTAACTCATATTTGAGGTAAATTCCACCGCTTTGGTCATATCGAATAATATTTTCGTTTTCGTCGTTTCCGCTGTGAATGACAACCGATTCACTTTTTCCCCAATGATTCAACAATTCCGAAAGAAAATCTGTTCCCTCGGTCTTTTCGGTTTGCACGTCACATCTGACTTTGAAGCCCTCTTTTTGGGGAATCATGGAAAGCTGGATGAAAGAGCCTTCATCTCCTTTGGAATCATATACCAGATGACTTATCGGAATTTCTTCAGAATCGGATTCGTTATCTTTTCCGTTGAGTGAGGGCATTCTTTTGAAATTTCTCCCATTAAATCTGACATAATAATGATAGGTGAAAAGATATTTTCCATAAACTTTTTTCCGGAAAAAGCCTGTTTTTTCCTTTGTGTCCTCATCAGGTGTGACTTTTGTTTTTCCGAGGGAAAGCCCCTTTTGCAGTCCATAACAAGAAATTGTATTTTCTTCGCTGTCATAAAAATTAACCAGTATGACACATTTTTTCAACTCCGTAAATCTTTTTTCAATTTCTGAAACAGATTTTTCGGAAGAATCAGAAAAATATTGTTCCAATGTCTGGAAAATTCGGGGTTCTGGTTCATCATCATTCTGAGTTTTGGTTTTGTTGACAGGAGGAACTTTTCTTTTCTGTTTTGGTTTGGGTTTGGGTTTAGAATGTGTTGGTTCAGGGGTAGGCGGTTCTTCATGAGAAGCTGAACTCTCTTCGGGAATATCCTGTGTTTCTTCGTCTGACGGTTCTTCCTGCGGTATGCTGTCAGGAAACATATCTTCTATTTCTGCATCCGACCTGTCAAGAAATAAAGGCTGACGTTCCGAGGGCTGTTCATTTTCAGGACAGAGAGAATAACTTGATGTCCGATTTTCCGGACTGTCGGAATTACTGAAAAAATATTCCTGTGTATTCTCTTGCTGTTGGGAATCATTCTGTTGTGAAAAATCCTGTGCAGTATTTGGTACAGACTGCCGGCTGTTTGCCCTACTGCTGTAAAGGCTGATATTTTTTCCGACAATTCCGCAAACATCATTGAATTTTTCAAAAGCATCAGGACGATAGGCAATATCCTGAATATATTCATTGATTGCCGTTGACATCATCTCAATGACATTGGAAACATATTCCCCTTCAATCTCCCGTTTGTAGGATTCAGGAAAACTTTCCCACGCACCCTGAATGTATTTCATGGCAACATCAAGCGTTCCCAGAAAATTGGATTCATAACTTCCGCTGTCAATCAATGTTTCCGAAAGTTCTTTCAGTTGTTCCATCTTCTCTTGGTAATTTCTAAACATAATACACCTCACTGTTTCAAAATGGCACTGCAATTCTGGTAAATCTCAAATAATTCTCCCCTGATTGCCCTGATTTCCCTTTTTTCAGCCGAAAAACCGTAAATGATAATATTGCTTATATCTGCATGACCTGTCAGCAGATTATTTTTGAATGCATTCAGTTTCCCGACTGTGTTTTCATATTCGCTGTTGTTTTCATTGACAAAGAAAATATTCTTGTTGACTCCGTACACACGAGAATACACATCAATGCACCAGTCCGCCACCAGATACGAAAACAGCCTTAAAATGAATTCCAAATCATTGGAAAGCCTTCTCATTTTCGGCAATGTGTATTCACAAAAAACAGGATTCTGAGATAACAGCTCCATAATCTGCATATCTGACTTTCTGGAAAGATACCTCCCAACAAAATCTGTTTCTAATTCCTGATGCAACTTTATCAGGAAATTTTCACGCACATTCCGGATTGATTCTTCCGGTGAAAAATCTTCATCCTCCAGAATTGCCGTAAAATTCAGCATTTTCAGAATATCCATTGAAAAAGGGATGCTTTCCGGCATTTCCCAATTTTCAGTATTTTCATGATTCACAGTGCCAATATCAAACAATGTCTGCTGATATGCTGTAAGGATGTCAGGAAACTTCTGGTTAGACTTCAATACTCTTATTATGGAAGGACTTGCATTTTGTATCTGTGAATATTCCTCAAAGTGTTCCATCTTTTTGCAGACACGATAACACCACATCACGGACATTTCCATCAACAAAATTCCCAATACACAACTTAGATAAATCAGCACCACACACAGAAATAAAAACGGATATTTCATAAATAACTGATTTGAAATTTTTGTTGCACCTATGCCAGCAAGTACAAAATACGTGATGGCTGTGGAAAGAACGGCATTCAATACCCACATCCACAGTTTGGGCTTTGAAAAATCAATCATTTGACGAACCAATCCGGACATTATTTTCACCTGCCTTCTGTTCCGAAAATAATCGCAATACTTTCCTCATATTTCAATACCAATGCATCCGACCCATACAAGGTGAAAGCATATTGTTCCTGATTCTTATTTTCCAGCATTCCGGTCATGTAGTAATAGCCGTTATTTGTGCCGGTCAGAACTTCCATGGATACACCATATTTGTCAGAATAATTTCTCACAGTGTAAAGCCCCTGTAAATCTGTAAGCAGTTCCTCAGAGGTGCAGGGAATTGTTTCAGAAACGGAATTTTCCAAAAATGTCGGTACTGCCTTTTCACCACTGAAAATGCGCTGTGTGATGGAATTCAGATGCAAAGGACTGATTCTGTAATCATCCTGTACAGCAGATTCCTCCACAATGTCGAAATCCGTCAGGAAACAATATTTTTCAGCGTGGGGATGTTCCTCACTTTCAATCATACTTTTTGTTGTGCGGTATTGCTTCAAATCAAGATATTCATTCAGATAGCCTTCCCTGTCATCAATTTCAGAGAATATTTTGTCAGGGGCTATCACTGGCATCAATGCAAACATACCGTCTTTCTGTTCGGAATTTCCGGAAAATTTTGTTGTAAATACACGAATTTTTCCGCTTGACAAATCCTGCACGACACATCCGCCATATGTCCCGTTGAGATAGAACAATTCATATAACTGATGCTGTCTGAAATCATCCAGACTTAGTGTCACATCTTCCCCGAAAGCATATTCTTTGGAATCATTGTCCTTATTCTCGGCGGTTCGCATTAGATACTGATACCCATAATCATAATCAGTATTTTTGGAGTTGCCGAACAGGTAGGACAATAACTTTTTCTTGTTGTAAAGATAATTTCCCAAGGCAGTATTGGTATTTTCTGCTACAATTGTATCCGGACTGAAAATAGTCTCTCCGTCAGGGGAAAGAAAATTTCCGGAAGCAGTATAATAATTATAGTAAGTGGTTGAAATATTATAGCTGTCCAATTCCTTGTTGGTGTTCCGGATTGCCATTACTGACCTGTTATAGCCTTGAATGCGGAGTTTCAGATTTTCGGGGGATTCTGTCATAACAGTTTCTTCCTGTCGGTGAAGCTTGTCGGAAACGAATTTTTGTATACTTTCATGAAACTGCAAACCGATTGCACCCAATATCACCGGAATGATGATAAAATTTCCGAAGCCGTTCGCATGATTTCCGGATTTCATAACGCTTTCACTCCTCTGCACTGCTTAAAGTATCCAGTTTTTTCAGTACCTGCGTAAATATCAGATAAAATACCGCCATATTCATAAAACCATTGCTGATAAAGGGCAATGTCACCCCTGTAAACAGAAACAGCCCGAAATTTGCCACAATATGAACCAGTGTATTTGAAATAAACAGCGTACATCCGCCAATACAAAACAAATTTCTCACGCTGTAAATACTTTTTCCGGTGTATTTCGTCTTGAGTCTCTCCACCATTTTCACAGGAACTGTCACCATCAACAACATCAATACACTGCCCATCAAAGTCCCGAATACTGTCACAATATTCATGAAGGAAAAGTCTTCCACACGTGTCTGCACTCTTCCTGCGAGACTGACATTATACGGCAACGCCACAAAAAGTCGGGGGCTTTCATTGAGGGCGGTGTTCATTTCCCCAATCTGCGGATTGTCTGACAAGTTGAAAATTCTGTCAAGTTTATCATATAACCCAAAATTTTTCAGGGCAATTGTCAGAACGGAATCTTTCAGATAAATACTGTAGCACAGAAAATATAATCCTACCATACACAAAATGAAAATCACAACCACAAGTGCTATCACACTTCCAAGTTGATTCTGTTTCTTTTCCTCCTCACTCATCAGTGAGAACAGGAAATAAATAAACAGAAATGTGAACAGGCTCAATATCAAAGCCGTTCCGAATTCACCTGCCAAAAATCCCACTAAAAATATTATCCCATCCACAAGCAAAACCTGCACCAATGTTTTGAATACGCCTTTCCTAGGTTCATTTTCCTGCGGTTCAGCATTCATTTTCTGATGGTAAAATACGGCAAATATCAGAAGTACCAGAACTTTCAGTACTTCCAGTATGGCATTACGGAAAGAGGTCTGACTTCTCATCACAAATGCACCGACGGCAAACAGAAAAATAAACACTGTCAAAAACCTGAAATAGAATTTTGTATTCCTGCTGAGATTGTCCACGCAGAATTTACGGGAATGTCCGTCAAAAAACGCCACAAATGCACAGATAAACAGGATTTCCGCCACTGCCTTGACAAGCTGTTTCACGATGTCGCCATTACTTTCTATTTTCGGGCATCCGTATACACAAACAATTGCTCCGACAAGAGATACTACTGAGAGAATCCATCCGGCTAAAGTCTTCTGATTTTTAGAGTTGACAAAATACTGCACTGCTATGATACATAATGTCACAGGGAAAACCCCTGTAATGCCAAGGGAATAATCCAAAATTTCCAAGAAAGTACGGTTTACGTCGAATCCTACAATATACAGATTCAGAAATATTCCCAGTTCAATCATACTTGTCATGAAAACCGTAATAATGGTATTATTACTGCTCCTCTGGTATGTGGTCAGTAAAAATACTTTCGAAAACCACACTGACAACATACAGAAAAACATCACTACAACACGCCACCCACGGTTTTCAATGTTCACATTCGCCAAGAAGCAAAACACGAACATCACAAAGAAAAAGATATCAATTCCCAAATGCATGAGAATCCAGCGAAATTTACTTTTTGTCATGTGCATCACCTCCCGACAGTGTAATAAAGCCACTGAATTGCAAGACTATCAATATAATTCTGACTGGTGTATAAATGAAATGCTGTATCACTTTCATACCACATACAGTCCGCTGTATATGGGATTGAAACAGTATTTTCCTCACTATAATAGGAATGATACAGGGACTTGTCTTTATATGTTGCCAGTATCAGCAAATTTTCCACATAATCCCACGGCATATTGGTTTCAATACATTTTGAATCAGAATTCTGTGAAATTTTCTGTTCGGCAATATTCTGAAGAACCGAAAACAGAAAATCATTTTCCATCTGATAAGCAAGTTTCTCCATTGTCTGCGGATATTTGCCGTTCATCCGCACATAATCCAGAAATACCTTTTCAACATTCATGATTTCCGAAACATAGGAAGCATAATTGAAAGCCATTTTCCCTGTTTCCAGACCTGTGGAAAGATAATATTCCGCCGTGGCTTTTTCAGAAGAAGTCATTTCTTCGGGGATGGTGTTCTGATGGATAACAGCATTGACAAATTTTTCCGGCGGTGTGAAAAACATGGTATCACCTGCGAGAATATCCGAAAATCCGTTATATTTCAAGAGCATGAAATAATTAAAATGAATTTTAAAAGTATCCTCTGCCAGTGCAAGGATTTGCGGATAATCATTTCCCATGTTTTTAATTTCCGTTTCGAAATTATCAGCTCCGGTATTCACATATTTGTTAAGGTTCACAATATCTACAGAATATCGGGAACGATTCACACAAATGCACTTTGTGAAGAGATAACCGCCCTGACTGTCTTCACACAAAACCAGCGTGAAATCACAATCTTTGAAATGTTTCTCAACATCTTTGGCATTTTCCGCCGTGCCAAGATTGTACAACACCTGACTTTCCTGCATGACAGTTTCCACCACTTCATTATGATAAATCATATTGTTATCATAAAATTTCCGGTATTCAGGCTGATATTTCACATTTGTGTAGAAAAACAGCACAATTCCTACGATAATCACGAACAAAATACCCGCCAGCATGGTGATTTTAATATTCCGGTCAGACCTGTCAAGTCCGTTGCCTTTCGAGTAAATAAAAATTGATTTCCAGTCACCGTGATGATTTTCCAATCTACAGTAATATTTGCTGAATACATACAAGATATTCGGAATGGTGCTGTCCGGACTATACATATATACATGGTGTGAGTCTTCACCGCTTCCACGGCAAAAGAATGTATACCCACCCTCTCTGACCTCATCGGGAACGGATTCAGGACTTTCATAAATGGTGGAATACTGCATTTCCCAGTCAGAAATATAACAGATAGTGGTATCATTTTCCGCCAGTTCCAACGGTTGATTCAGAAAAAGATAGAAAATATACAGCATTGCGGTAACGCTGATAAAATACGAGAGACAAGCCATCGTTGTCTGATGCTGGAAAGAAATCACAATCAACACAATCATTGTCACTGCAACAATCACTGCCATCAATCTCACAGCCGACAAAAGTTTTTTTCTATTATCCATGTATTCACCGCCTATTCCATTAACGCATCAGAAACGGAAAAATAAATATTCTTCAACGTTGCACCAAATGCGTTTGCTCCGCCGAGTTCATAGCCATTTTTTGCGAATACTGTAATACAGTATCCTTCCGGATTTTCTGTCATTTCATCAGATGTGATGAACCCTGTCAGAACAAGTGCTTTCTTGTCAACATCATAGTCCGCCGTTCCGGTTTTGATATAATACTGATAATCCAAGCCCTGATTGGTTTCACGGTTTGCAAATTCACTGTGTCCCTGTTTGGCGGTCAGTCTCATGAGATTCCACATATTTTCACGGATATTTTCGGGGAGATTCTGAATTTGCACAGCATCTTCCGCACCCTCTGTCTGGTACAATTTTTTATCCTGTTCGTAAGCTTCCCCTAAAGTCAGCAGGAGTGTATCAGCTTTGATGGAAGGCATATGAAATTCCCCTGAAGCAATGCAGGAAACAATACTATTCAGATATAACGGCGAAATCCTGAAATAATTGATACTGGAATTGTTTCTTGCTTCACCTGCCGACATGGTTTGTGAATATTTCTCCAGAAGACTTTTAGAAACGCATCCGGCTGAACCATATGCCATTCTTGCGAGGGTATAGGCAGGGTCAAGAGAATCTCTCTCAATATAGGACAAATCAGGCTGTTCGAACATTTCCCAGTCACAGGGGAAATAATAGCCTGATACGGAATTCCCGAACATATTCAGCCCGAAATATTTATTCAGGGTCTCCGTCACGGTATCAAGCCCCAATTCAAGGTATGCCCTTGCAAAAAAGGTATTGTAAGAAAGAGAAAAGGCATTCTGAGTATTTCCCAGCAAGCACAATGCCCCGTTATAAACTGTAAAATTCTGGACTTTCCAAGGGTCAAGGAATGTCTGTTTCTGGTCATTATTGAGATAGTCATAGTAGGTATTGAATTCTGAACCGCTGTTCAGGTGGAAGTCTCCGGAATCCTTGTCATAATACACATAATTGCATCCATCGCCGGAAGAGGACGGAAATTTCCCGTTTTCGGCATTATCCAGCATGACTACACTTGCCATAATTTTAGCAGTACTGCCGATATAGTCGCCATTGGAATGGTAACTGGAATTAGAATGCACCTGTACAAGGTCATCGAGAAAATATTTTGTTCCCTCGTCTGTCCACTCTCTTTCACCAGTTTCAGGATTAAGGCTTTTTGGTCTTTCGTGGATAATAATATATTCATCCGGATTTTCGTATTCACTGCAAATATGCTCATTATTTTTTGCAACGCTTCTTTCCAATTCCAGACGTTCGTCACCGTCTTCAATCAGCAGTTGACAATCCTTGAAATAGGCAATATCAGAAGTGTGATTGGCAATGGCGATAATATGATTATCAAAGTCGCTGACAACCACACAGCCATCAACTGGCTTTCCGTTCACACCCTTCTCCAGTTCCTTGTAACAGAGTTTTGTCAGGGAAGAATCCAGTCTTGTCGTGAATGTGATTTTCGGGGCAATGACGCTGTTTTCAGCGATTTCTTTCAGAATGCCCGACATATACAGCATTCCCTCCTCACTGTAAATTTTCTCTCCGTTAATCATATTCACCAATACTTCCCCGTCACTGTCCGTAATTTCAGTATCAAGACCATACAGACTTTCAAGGAGAAATGTTTCATCGGTGTTGTCGGGTTCTGTGATTTCCTGAGGATTTTCGGTTTCTTTAAAAAAGTCATTGTCAACAGTTTCCTCGACAGGATACGTTTTGATGGTCTTTGCACTTGTTCCGCATCCGGTAAACAAAACCAGCATCCCACACAAAACAGCCAATATTTTCCGAACTTTATTCATATAGCAATACCTCTTTCCTGTTGACCATGTTCACAAATTCCTCAAACGAAACATGTTCAAAATACTGACTTCTGTAATAAGCATAATAATAGAGGGTATCCCTGTTATCAATTACAGAATCAAAATTAAAGTCAGTCAGTTCCGTTCCCTGAACATCTCCCCCATCAGCGGTAATTTCTGCCAGCATTTCAGCCATTTTATCCCCGTCCTGATAATCTACAATTCCATCATGGTTCAAGTCCCCGTATAATGAAAAAACTCCGCTCTTTATCTCCTGTAAAAACAAAACCTGCAACAACACAATCACAAGAGACAGAACGACAGCAAAAAGCGAACACGCAAGAACAGCAGACAAACCGTATTTCAGTTTCAAATTTCTTTTTCTCATATCTCCTCCACCCGATAATTTTTCAGAATTACGCATTTCCTAAAAATCTGGTCAGATTGATAGTATTGACAGATTTTTGCATAATATCGACGTTGGAAAAATCGGTGCTTCCCTCCGGAACGAAAGTTTCCGTCATAATGATGAAACAAGTTTTCGGAATTAAAGTTTTATGATTTCTTTCCACGCCGTCGAAATTAAGAAACCAATAAGAGATACACTTTTTCCCGACAGTATACCATGAATTTGCATCATCATCCTTCTGTAAAACCTCACGGACTTTCACATCAAAGCGTTTCGCCTTTAGTTCCATAGAAGTTTCTTTAGATGAAACTGGTTGCTGTAAAAACTGCAATACTTTTGTTTTCAGTCCCGTGGGGGTTTCGTTACGATATACTGTGATTGTAAAATCATCATAAGTTTTGATACTGTCACGGTCTACAACTCCGGAAGTAACTGTATTCAGATATTCATTATAAACAATCTGGTAATCACTTCTCGGCTTGGTTTCCAGCGTCATAAAATTTTTCCCTGCACTGTCGCTTAAAATCACAATTCCTGTTTCTTCTCCGGAATCATATACTTTCATATCCGTTGGGATGGAAATATCAAACTCCAGATTCAAATAAAGCTGTCTGTATTTTTCACTCAGCTTGTAGTATTCATCATAAAGATTGACGTTTTCCACGGTTTCAGTCAAAAAATCCTCCTGACTCAACACATCAGGGTTGGAATAGTGACAACCTGTCACCATCACCAGCATACTGACCGCCAATGAAAGGCATATCAGCCTTTTCCAAAAAATTTTTCTCTCGAAAATGGACAATATCATTCCCATATTCCCCCTTTCCTGTTCTGCTGACTTTTTTCGACTTTTTCCTATTATAGCACATTCCCCCTCAAAAGTCAATACCAGACACCGGAATGTCACATCTGAAAGAAACTGTCATTTGTTTGCTGATTTTTTGTAAAAATCTCGTAATATGATACCTTTACTTTTGTAATACAGAACGATGACCGGAAAATGCTCGGCTTGAATCAGGCAGAAAGTCGCCTGAATTGTAAACTTTTTATGAAAATTGCACAGAAGTGTACATAAAAAATATGCTATGCAAGCTGTTTATGAAAGAAAACAAGAATGAAATTACCGTCATGACTTTAAAATAATTTAAGGAGGAATTTATTGTATGTATGAATTGATTCCCGAAGAACTGAAACAACTGAAAAATTGGGTTGTCTGGAAAGCAGTACCCGACCCGAAAGCCCATTCCGGAGTGAAGAAAATCCCCGTCAATCCCAGAACAGGCGGACAGGCTCAATCCAATAATCCCGAAACTTGGACGGATTTTGAAACGGCTGAAAGAGTTTCAAGAGACTATGCAGGCATTGGCTTTATGTTTGAAGGTTCGGGCTATTTTGGGGTAGATTTGGACGATATGCCGGAAGA
>AUXO016156409.1_pt1 | contig 14704 bp, 12 predicted proteins | sample 768731 | NCBI WGS metagenome assembly AUXO01 (sample SAMN02715735, study PRJNA202380) | gut metagenome | biome: sheep rumen | host: Ovis aries | place: New Zealand: Palmerston North | reverse complement strand
CTGATGCAGTATCTGCACGATATGGGAGCGGAAGTCTGGATTTATACGACTTCCTTCCGGTCGGAAAGATATATCCGGAATCTGTTCCGGCATTATCATATTCAGATAGATGAAGTTGTGAACGGCGCACGGCATCAGCACGAAGTGCAGGGGCATAAAGCCGAAGCCATGCCCTCGAAATATCCGTCACATTACCGGATAGATTTGCATGTTGATGATGACAAATCCGTTCTTGAAAACGGGAAGTATTACGGATTCAAAGTCTGGCTGATTCAGGAAGATGATGCGCACTGGACGGAGAAAATTATAGAACAGATTCAGAAAAAGAGAAATCTGCCTTTCACCTGATTTCCGTCACAAAAAGAAATCTTTTGCATATCCTGCAATAAAGGAGTGATGCAGATGCAGAATAAAACAGTTGTCATCGCCGGAGGTGATTTGCGTTACGGCTATACCGCCGCCGCTTTGTCTGATAAATTTGAAACTTATGCAGTCGGCTTTACACAGCAGTATGTTCCGTCGCAGGTGAAATTACTGGATGCCCCGGCTGATTTGCCAATGTGTGATGTATTAGTTCTGCCAATGCCAGTTTCAGATGATGGTATTTTTATCAATGCGCCTTTCAGTCAGATACAGTTACCTCTTCCGGCATTTGTGCCGAAGCTGAAACCAGATGCCATTGTACTGGGCGGCAAATTCGGAAAGACTCAGGCTTTCTTTGATGCAAACAGCATTGAAACAGCGGATTACTTAACCAGCGAAGATTTCGCTGTCCGGAATGCCGTCCCCACTGCCGAAGGTGCAATTCAGATAATGCTGGAAGAAATGCCCTGTACTATCTATGGAAGTAAAGTGCTGATTCTTGGCTTTGGCAGAATCGGCAGCCGCATGGCACAGACACTTCATGCAATGGGTGCGGAAGTGACCGTGGCAGCACGAGATGTCGTCAAACGCACACAGGCAGAAATGCTCGGCTGCCGGAGTATATCATTTACAGAACTAGAAGCTGCCGCCGAAGCATTTGACGTGATTTGTAATACTGTTCCGGCAACAGTCGTGACAGAAGCAGTTCTGGAAAAAATTCAGAAAGATGCTTTAATTCTGGACTTAGCCTCGAAGCCCGGCGGAATTGACTGGAAAGCAGCGCAGAAAATTGGTCGGCGTGTAGTATGGGCATTATCACTGCCCGGTAAAACTGCCCCCGTAACTGCCGGAAAAATCATTGCCAAAACAATTCTTCATATTCTGGAAGAAAGGAGGATTGCAGATGCATGATTTAGAAAATATCCGGATAGGCTTTGCCATGACAGGTTCTTTCTGTACCTTCAAACAGGCATTTGCGCAGGCGGAATATCTGGTGTCATGTGGTGCAGAACTAATTCCGGTCATGTCATGGAATGCTGCCGGAATTTCCACAAGATTCGGCGAAGCTGCCGAAATGCGTGAACGGCTGGAAAATATCGCCCGGCGAAAAGTGATATGCAGTATTGAAGATGCCGAACCGATAGGACCAAAACGCATGACAGATATTATGCTTGTCGAACCATGTACTTCCAACACAGCAGCAAAATTAGCATGGAGTATCACGGATACCCCTGTCACAATGGCAGTCAAATCACATCTGAGAAGTCAGAAACCAGTTGTGCTGGCATTGGCATCGAATGATTCGCTTGCCGGAACACTGAAAAATCTTGGAATGCTGTCAAATGCAAAACATTATTATTTTGTTCCTCTCCGGCAGGACGATGCACAGAAAAAGCCGAATTCCTTAGTTGCAGATTTCGCCAGAACAGCAGATACGCTTGTCAGTGCGCTGAATGGGATACAGATTCAGCCGTCAGTCATACAGATATAAAAATAAAGAGACAGTTCCGGCTGTCTCTTTTTTGTCCGGAATTTTTCCTGTCTGAAATAAAAAATTGTACGGATTTCCGAAACTCCAGAATCTGATTGCAATTTTCCGGAAATTATGCTATCATGAAACATGAGGTGTTGATTTATGGCAGGAATTGTATTGAATCAAGCAGTTATCATGTTTATTATCATTCTGATTGGTGCAGGATGCTTTAAGCTGAATCTGCTGTCAAAAGAAGCGGTCAGTCAGATTTCCGGACTGGTTCTGAAAGTTGTAAATCCGATAGTGATACTGATGGCATATCAGAAAGAATATAAGCCGGAACTTGTCAGAAATCTGGGCAGAACTTTTATTTTGTCAGTCGTTGCCTATATCATAGCAATGTTAGTTTCTTATTCAGGAATCCAAGAAAAGGAAGGACGTGAAACAGTAATAGAACGCTTTTCCTGTATTTACTCAAACTGCGGCTTTATGGGAATTCCGTTAGTAATGGCAATGTTCGGTTATGACGGTGTATTTTATCTTACGGCATTTCTGACGGTTTTCAATGCGCTGGTATGGTCTCACGGAGTAATGCAGATGTCAGGAGAAAAATCCCTGAAATCACTGGGAAAAGTTCTGCGTTCTCCGGCGATTATTGCAATTGTCATCGGCATGATATTATTTTTCGCCCGGATAGAACTGCCTTCTGTGATTGCCGAAACTTTTGAAGAAATCGGCAGTTTGAATTCACCGCTTGCAATGATAGTCGCCGGTGCAACAATTGCACAGACAAATTTATTAAAAGTCTTCCGGAAACCAAGAATTTTTTATATCTGCTTTCTGAAATTATTGTTGATTCCAGTTTTGACAATACTGCTGTTCAAATTATTTCCCTATGATAAAACAGTGGAAATGACCGTACTTGCTGCAATCGCCGCACCAAGTGCAGCAATCTGTACCATGCAGTGTTTGAATTATCACCGGAATGCAGCGTATGCTTCGGAAATATTTGGTGTGACAACACTTTTTTCTATCGGGACAATGCCGCTGATGATGGTAATATACGAATTTTTATTATGAAATATGTAGAAAATCTGCTTTTGATTTTATGCACAAAGTACAATTTTTTTGAATTTTTCAGATTCTTAAAGCAAAAGCACTTGTATTTTATGTTCTGATTTGTTATAATATTAGATAAACATACTAAAATTTTTTCAGAATCCTATTTAGTATGAATATAGTAAGGAGGATTTTACTTATGAGTAATAAAAAAATGACAGCTGCATTTATGGCTATGGCTATGGCAGCAAGTATGACAGCAGTTTCCGCAGCAGCAGAAGAAGCACAGGAAACGCCCGATGAAGTTACTTCTGTTGTAGAAACGGCTGAACCTGTACAGACGCAGGAAGCTGTACAGACACAAGAACCTGTGCAGACGCAGGAAGCTGTACAGACACAGGAAGCCGTACAGACACAGGAAGCTGTACAGACGCAGGAAGCTGTACAGACACAGGAAGCAACACAAGCTCCGGAAACTGATGCAGTATCAACACAGGAAGAATCTGTTATCGAAACAGAAACAACTGCCAGTGAAAGTGCAGCTGCTTCTGAAACAACAACAACAGAAAAAGAAACAATTGCAACCACAACAGAAACAGAACAGGTTATTGCTGACCTGAAAGCTCCCAAACTTGGCGAATTTAAAGTAAGCAAGGCAGAGGACGGCGACAGCGCAGTAGCTGTTGTTTCATGGAATGCTGTTACTGGTGCAGAAGGCTATCAGGTTTATAGAACTGTAGTAATCGCTGGTGAAGAAGATACACCTATGACACAGGCTTTCGATGTAAAGGGTACTTCCTATCAGACAGGCGGTCAGGAAGCCATGAAAGAAACTATTAAAGTTCGTGCATTCAAAGTCGTAGATGGCAAGAAAGTATATGGCGCATGGAGTACTTCTATGACTGTTTATCTGAATGGTATGAAGGAAGATAAAGCAGCAACAGAAACTACAAAGACAACCACAAAAGCTACTACAAAAGCTACCACAAAGGCAACTACAAAAGCAACTACCGCTGCTTCCGGAAAGACAGAATCCCCGAAAACAGGCGACAGCACAAATATTCCGGCAGCCGCTGCTGCTGCAACAGCTTCTGCACTGCTTGCCAGCGCAGCAATCACAAAGAAAAAGAAATAATTCAGCGTTTGCATCAATGCTGAAAAAATTCCCCTGAATTCCTCAGGGGGATTTTTTTTCAGAAATCAGGCTTGCTTTTTTTTCAGGAATATGCTATAATAATTAGGATAATAAAAATCATGCCCGAAAGGAATGATATGATGCAGAGCGGAATCAGTAAATTAGACCTGAAAAGAATCAACCGGATGCAGGTACTCCGCACAATCTGGGAAGCAGGACCAGTTTCCAGAGTGGATTTGTCACAAAAATTGCAGATTACACGAGCTTCCATCACCCAGATTACAAATGCGATGATTCAAGAAGGCATTCTGATGGAAATCGGAGAAGCCCCCTATCAGAATCAGCAGGACAGCCGTCTGCCAAAAGGCAGACGGAAAATTCTTCTGGATATTAACGCAAATTATAAATTTGTTCTTGGTGCGGTTATCAGCGAACAGGAAGTGACAGTCGGGTTATGTACTATGCATATGGAAATTCTGGATAAAACCTATATGCGCTGTACCGACCATACCAGCCGGAAAGAAATCATTCAGTTTATTATCAATTCAGCAGAACATATGATGAGTGACAGCTGCCTGACAAAAAATGATGTATTAGGGCTTGGCGTAGGTGTCATGCCGATTATGATAGGAAGAATGCGGGTATTTTATAAAGATGGTATTCTGGATTTCACAGAACTGACAAAGGCGTTGACGGCATTTCCACAGATGCCGCCTGTGTTTTGCGGAAATGCCGTCTGGCTACAGGCACTTGCAAATGCAGATTTGCAAAGAGGAAATATCACTGTCAATGCAAATCATGTTTACTTGCACCTTGGCAGCCATATTCACATTGCACTGCTGAGAGCAGAAAAGTCTGAGAAAGATTATCTGACATACAGCTATTTGACAGAGCGGTGTATTGTCAGACCGGGCGGCAGACAGCAGGACAGTTATCCGGCAGGTTCAGTTCGGGCGCAGTTATCTGTACAGGCAATGCAGGCAAGAATTGCAGAAGTTTACAGCAAAGAGAAAACGCCGTTTCTGTATTCAGCAACAGACGGATATATTGAGCGTGTAACACTGGAACAGATGTATCAGGCAGTTTCTTCGGGAGATGCCCGGTGTGAATCGGTCGTGAATGAAATCATGCAGGACTGGAGCGTATTGCTGCATAATTTGGTCTGCTGTTTTCAGGCACAGACAGTGGTACTGCATCATTTTGAAATGACAGAAAAAGGCTTTGCTATATTTAAGAAATATATAAAACAGTTTACAAGTGATGATATTGCAGAACGGTTAGTTTGCAGCAGTGTGGAAGGCAAAACAGATTTTCTGGGTGGCTGTTCTCTGGTATTACTAAAAAATTTCTACATGAACGGCGGAATTCCAGAATAAAGCATTATTGAATTTACCATAAAATCATAAGGCAATGAAGCCTCATACAGTCTGAGTAATCAGAAGCTGTATGAGGTTTTTATATTTATAAATAATAATATTTTATATTTTTGGAGGTTTTTGATTATGGAAGAACATCAGACAAAATATGTATTTGTCACCGGAGGAGTCGTTTCCGGACTGGGAAAAGGCATCACAGCGGCATCACTCGGCAGACTGCTGAAAGCAAGAGGCTACCGGGTGACAATTATGAAGCTTGACCCTTATATCAATGTTGACCCCGGAACGATGAGTCCTTATCAGCACGGCGAAGTTTTCGTTACAGAAGACGGCGGCGAAACGGATTTGGACCTTGGACATTATGAAAGATTTATTGATGAAAACCTTTCTGTAAATAATAATGCAACTACCGGAAAGATTTACTGGACAGTACTCAATAAAGAACGTCGTGGTGATTATCTGGGCGGAACAGTACAGGTCATTCCGCATATTACAAATGAAATTAAAGAAAGAATCTATCGTGCAGGCAAGAACAGCAATGCAGATATTGTCATTACAGAAATCGGCGGAACAGTGGGTGATATTGAAAGTACGCCCTTTCTGGAGGCAATCCGGCAGTTTGCCGGAGAAGTCGGCAGAGAAAATGCCATGTATATTCATGTGACACTGCTGCCGTTTATTTCCGGCTCAAATGAGCTGAAATCAAAACCCACACAGCATTCTGTGAAAGAATTATTATCCATTGGCATTCAGCCGAATATTATTGTCTGCCGGACAGAACAGCAGATTCCGGCAGATGTCGCCGAAAAAATAGCCTTGTTCTGCAATGTCCGGAAAGCAGATATTATTCAGAATATGACTGCACCTTCTCTGTATGAAGTGCCTGTCATGCTTGAACAGGAAGGACTTGCAAAAGAAGTCTGCTATCATCTGGGACTGATTAACCGTGGACCTGATTTGGCTGACTGGATAGCTATGACGGAACGCCAGAACCATGCAGAAAAAGAAGTTATCATCGGACTGGTCGGGAAATATGTTTCTTTACAGGATGCCTATCTTTCTGTAGCAGAAGCCCTTCGACACGGCGGAATTGTCAACGATGCAAAAGTTCATATTCTCTGGATAGATTCTGAAAAAATAATGCCGGATACTGCGGAAAAACTGCTTAGTTCCTGTGACGGCATTATTGTGCCGGGCGGATTTGGAGACAGAGGTATCGAAGGCATGATTGAAGCAATTCGTTACGGAAGAGAACACAATATTCCTGTATTCGGCATTTGTCTGGGTATGCAGATGATGGTAGTCGAAACAGCACGACATCTTGCCGGACTGCCGGAAGCAAATTCTTCAGAATTTAAGCCGGACGGCACACAAAATGTCATTGATATTATGGACGAACAGAAAGATATTACTGAAAAAGGCGGTACAATGCGGTTAGGATTATACCCTTGCAAACTGGTGAAAAATACACTTGTTTCCAGAATTTACGGAGAAGAACTGATTTATGAACGTCATCGTCACAGATGGGAATTGAATAATGCTTACCGTAAGCATCTGACAGAATCCGGATTAAAAATTGCAGGACTTTCTCCGGATGAAAAACTTGTCGAAATTGTGGAGCGACCGGAACACCCATGGTTTGTAGGTGTGCAGTTTCATCCGGAATTCAAGTCCCGTCCAAATCGTCCGCAGAAATTGTTTGCAGATTTTATCCGTGCATCTTTGGAAACAAAAGAAAAGAAATTATAATTTTTCTATTGCAATTTTTCTGAAATTATGTTATGATAAAAGATATGAAAAAATTTTTTAAAGAAGGGATTTTGCTATTATGAGTTCAGGAAAAACAGGGTTTGACAATGACAAATATTTAAAAATGCAGTCAGAACATATCCGGGAGCGGATTTCGCATTTCGGAGACAAACTGTATCTGGAATTCGGCGGAAAGCTGTTTGATGATTATCATGCATCAAGAGTATTGCCGGGATTTAAGCCGGACAGTAAATTGCAGATGTTATTGCAGCTTAAAGACGAAGCCGAAATTGTGATTGTCATTAATGCCGGAGATATTGAGAAAAATAAGGTTCGTGGAGATTTAGGAATTACTTATGATAAAGATGTGATTCGTCTGTTCCAGATTTTTACAAAAATCGGCTTGTATGTCAGCAGTGTTGTGCTGACCCGGTATGAGCATCAGCCCACAGCAGATGCATTTCAGAGCCGTCTGGAAGCTCTCGGCGTGAAAGTATATCATCATTATTCTATCAAAGGTTATCCGTCAAATCTGGAATTGATTATGAGTGACGGCGGCTACGGAAAAAATGACTATATTCAGACTTCCCGTCGTCTGGTTGTTGTCACTGCACCGGGCCCCGGCAGCGGTAAAATGGCAACATGTCTCTCACAGATATACCATGAACATAAACGGGGTATCAAGGCAGGCTATGCAAAGTTTGAAACATTCCCTATCTGGAATCTTCCTTTGCGTCATCCGGTAAATATTGCATACGAAGCGGCAACTTCTGACCTGAATGATGTGAATATGATTGACCCGTTTCATCTGGAAGCCTATAATAAAACAACTGTGAACTATAATCGTGATATTGAAATTTTCCCGGTTCTGAATTCTATGTTTGAACGGATTCTTGGTAAATCTCCTTATAAATCCCCGACAGATATGGGCGTGAACATGGCAGGCAACTGCATTATTGACAATGCGACTGTGTGCGAAGCTGCCAATGAAGAAATTATCCGGCGTTACTATACTGCATTATGCGGACAGAAAAAAGGAACAGTTTCCGAAGAAGAAATCTATAAGCTGGAACTGCTGCTCAAACAGGCAGGGCTGAAAGCCGAAGACAGAAGCGTGATTGCTCCGGCACTTGCCAAAGAACAGCAGACCGGAGAGCCGGCAGCAGCAATGGAACTGCCGGACGGTACAATTCTGACCGGAAGAACCTCTGAATTGCTGGGCGCATGTTCCGCATTGCTTTTGAATGCGCTGAAACATTTCGCTGAACTGGATGATAAAATTCTGCTGATGTCTCCGCATGTCATTGAACCTATTCAGAATCTGAAAATTCAGCATCTGGGAAATCAGAATCCTCGTCTGCACACAGATGAAACATTACTTGCATTATCTATCTGTGCAGCAACAGACGAAAATGCAAAAAAGGCAATGGAACAGATTTCAAAACTCTGGGGCTGCGAAGTGCATTCTACAGTAATTCTTTCTCCGGTAGATGAAAGAATTTTCAAACGACTGGGTGTGAACCTGACCTGTGAACCAAAATTTTCCTGAAAAAAGAACGTCTCTCCGGTATGCCGGAGAGGCGTTTTATTTGACAAAAAAAATCAGTTTTTTGCTACCCAGCAAAGCAGTAATCCACCATCGCCATAATGTGTTGTGGTACTGCATCCGCATCTTGTGACAATAGTGCTGTCGAAATCAGAAACCTGATTGATTTCTTTGCGGCAGTCTTCCAGAATATTGGAAGGAATTCCAGTATGTCCAAGAAAGAAATGACTCCTCTCCACTATTTTGGCATCTTTCAGAACATCATCAATAAATTTGATAGAGGCTTTATCCAGCTTACCCCGGTAATTTTTCTTGACATAAAAATAACCGTCTTCTACAGAGACAGTCGGCATCATACCAAATACAGAAAGCAGAAGGTTCTGTCCAATGTTGATATGTCCGCCAGAATGAATATATTTCAGATTACTGATTAATACATGCATCCGGATTCTGTTCGCCATTTCAGAACAAGTCTTGACAATAGTTTCTGCCAGTTCGCCTGCTGCCGCCATCTGAGCAGCTTTGAGTACAATCGGCATACCACCAATAGAATAGGCTTTGCTGTCGATAATATGAATCTTATTAAAATTTTCTGCTGCCGCAGAGGCATAATCAAAAGCAGAAGATAACTTTGCTGATGTGGAAATATGAATCACAGTATAGCCCATATGTGCAAATTTGGTGAAAAAACGGAAAATGTCCTGCACAGTCGGCGGTGCAGTAACAGCAAGGTCATCTTCTTTTTTGAAATATTCAACAATGTCATCCGGTGTTACACTGTCGTCATCAAGTGTTTCGATTGCTCCCATCTTGATGATAACAGGCAGTTTTTTGACACCATATTTTTTTATAATTTCAGGGTCAATATCCAGACCGCTGTCATAAGTAACTACAATTTTTTCGTCCACAGAAATATCTCCTCTCAAGTCAGAATATAGTGCGTATAAATAGTAATCTTTAGTTAATTATAACATATTTTTCCTGTTTTGTCAACTGAATGTCTTTGCAGGTTTATCACAAAAATAGAAGAATTTTTTTGTGAAAGGGAAATAATATTCCTCACATGTAGAATAAATTGACTGAAAAGCAGACTTTCCGCACAGAATGCAGAAAGTCTGTTCAGAAAATTTATGAATCAGTCGCCGAAGGAGATGCCTAAATCACGGGCAGTCTGAACTTCCTGACCTTTGGGGTCAACAAGTTTTTTCTTTCCGGCGATGTCTTCCAGTTTGTTGGAAGTGACCTGACCGTTGACATAAGCCACAGTCCTGCCGAATTTTTCTTCAGAAATAAGTTTTGCAGCATGAACACCGAACTGAGTAGCAAGCAGTCTGTCATAAGCACTGGGCGAGCCACCACGGAGCATATGACCCGGAACACAGACACGGGCTTCAATTCCGGTATTTGCCTGAATCTGAGCAGCAATACGGGCAGTGTCATTGCCGTTTTCAACATGATATTTTTCACGTTCTTTTTTCTTGAGTTTTGCAATTTCGGTATTATTGACACCTTCTGCAACAGCAAGAATGGAGAATGTCTTGCCTTTCTGGGCACGTTTCACAACAGCATCGCAGACTTTGTCCATATCATAAGGAATTTCGGGAAGCAGGATAATATCTGCACCGCCGGCAATACCGGAATAAAGAGTCAGCCAGCCGGCTTTATTGCCCATAATTTCGCAGACAAGAATTCTGGAATGGCTTGCAGCAGTGGTATGCAGTCTGTCAAGGGCATCTGTGGCAATATCTACCGCAGTATGAAAGCCGAAAGTTACATCAGTACCATAGAGGTCATTGTCGATAGTTTTCGGCAGACCAATGACATTCAGACCATTCTGGGCAAGCAGATTGGAAGTTTTATGTGTTCCATTGCCGCCGAGTGTCAGCAGACAGTCAAGTTTTTGTTTTTTGTAAGTTTCAATCATGTTATCTACTTTATTGATATTATCGTCCCCGATGACGGTCATCATCTTGAACGGCTGCCGTTTTGTGCCGAGAATTGTACCGCCCTGTGTCAGAATGCCGGAAAATTCAGATGGCTGCATATCTCTGCAAAGACCGTGAATCAGTCCGTAATAGCCGTTGGAAATGCCGACAATCTGGACATTGTCTTCACCGAAGCGTTCATAGCAGGCTTTCACAACACCTCTGATGGTTGCATTCAAACCGGGACAATCTCCGCCGCTGGTTAAAATGCCAATACGTTTTTTCATGTTGAATTTCCTCCTTGATTTAAAAAATTTATTATTTTAAGATTTAATAATATTGCCGATATAGAGTATTTCATCACAAAGTCCCCAGTAGCCGAACAGCAGCAAGTGCTGTCTGCCGGAATGGGCAGTGAAAAATAATTTCCATTCTCCGACATCGCCCTGTGCCGTCCAGGAGTCATAATGCCAGTTCTTCCATGTGAATTGATAGAGCTGCACAGAATGCGGATTATGTGTTGTGAATGGTTCAAATAAATCAGCGTGAATCCGGGCAGGGTAATATTGATATAGTGCAGAAAGCGGAATGACTTCCTGAACAGTAACAGAAACCCATGCACAGAAATCATTTTTTGATAAAAATTTATCCAGATGACAGGTTACAAGAGCAGATTGTTCCAGTTCTTCAGGCGGTTCGCCGATACCGTTGACAGAAGACAGAGCCGGTTGAAAAAGGGTTTTAAAAATATTGTCAGAAGTCATACAAAACGGATGACTGATTTTCAGGTATCTTTTTTCACCAGTTTTCGGAACTGCATCACTTCTGAGAAAAATATTGGTTTGCAGTTCCGGAATCGGCTGTGTCATATCCAGCCATTCTGCGTTGATACAGTAAAGAAATTCCTCAAAATACTGAAATGTTTCATCTGGTTCTGGCAGCTTGGAACTGCCGCAGACACTGCATTTAAAAAGCGATTGCATAGAACACGGAAAAGAAATGCATTACTGTTCCGGCGAGAACAAACAGATGCCAGATAGAATGAAAATATTTCACAGATTTTTTCTTATAGAAGAATACACCGCCGGAGTACATCAGACCGCCGGCAATAAGCATTATCAGGCTGAATGTCGGAAGCTGTTCATACAGCGGCTTGATAGCAAAGACAATCGCCCAGCCCATCAGGACATAGCATACAGTCGAAAGTCTGCTGAATTTCTCAAGATTAATCGAAGTCAGAATAATGCCAAGTGCGGCAGCCGTCCAGATAGCGCACAGAATTGTAATTCCCAGCCAGAAAGGCTTGATACAGCAAAGGGCATATGGCGTATACGTTCCGGCAATCAGCAGAAAAATCGTATCATGGTCGAAAATTCTGAAAATGCGTTTGGCTTTCTGATTTGTCAGTGCATGATAAAGTGTAGACATTGTATAGAGAATAATCATGGATGCGCCGAAGACAGAAGCTGAAACAATTTCCTTTGCCCCTCGGTTCATTGTACAGAAGACAATCAGAACAGCACACCCGGCAATGGCAAGCAATGCGCCTACGCCGTGAGAAACAGAATTGAAAATTTCCTCACCAAGCGTATAGACCGGCACAGGTTTTAATTTTTTCTCCTGAATCATCATAATCAATCCACTTCCTTTCCATAAGTGTTGATTTGCAGACGTTTCCGGAAAGCCTCAGCAGGCATGGGCTTGCCGTACAGGTAGCCTTGAATATAGTCACAGCCCATTTCCTTGAGAATATCAGACTGCCCCTGATATTCTACACCTTCTGCAATCGTTTCCATATTCATAGATTTTGCGATTTGAATTACTGCTGAAACAATGACCTGTGCCACAGAGTCAGTTTCAATTTCAATAATGAAAGACCTGTCTAGTTTCAGCAGAGTCAGCGGCAGTCTCTGGATATAGCTCAGAGAAGAATAGCCTGTGCCGAAGTCATCCATTGCCAGCAGGACACCCATCGCACGAAGTGCATTCATCTGGTCGATAGTGTAGTCAATATCACCAAGAGCAAGCCGTTCTGTCAGTTCCAGTTCGAGATATTTTGCTTCTAAGCCGGCTTTGTCAAGTTCAGCTTGTACGACTTCACAGACATTTGCCTGATAGAAGTCACCGGACGCAAAATTGATAGACATGACAATCGGGGAAAGTCCTTCTTTCTGCCATGCACCTGTATGCTGACAGGCTTCACGGAGAACAAAATTGCTGATGTCAGAAATCATGCCGGATTTTTCAGCAATGGGGATAAAGACATTCGGAGAAATCATAGTACCATCAGGTTTTATCCAGCGGATAAGAGCTTCTGCACCCATGATTTTGTCAGTGTGCAGGTCATATTTCGGCTGATAGTAAAGCTGAAGATGATGATTTTCAATGGCATCAGAGAGGGCTTTTTCCATTTCGCCCTGATGCAGAATTTCCTGATGCATTTCGGCATCATAACCCATCATGTAGGCAAGTTCGCCCTTGCGGATGGTGAGGGCAAATTCAGCATGTTCGAGAACTTCTTCAAAAGTTTTGCCGTCTCTGGGGAGGTGAGCCACACCAGCAGAACACGTCAGGGAGAGAGAAGCAAATTCACCAGATTCCAGTTTGGCAAAATCCTGCCGGATAAGTTCCAGTCTTCTTGCAGGAAGTTCCTCATCTTCATAGTCGTGCATCAGCAGGGCAAAATTATCAGCACCAAGCCGGGCTGCCAGTCCGGGCTTGTCCTGTTTGCCCTGGTCCTGATATTTCGAGAGGATAGAAGCAAATGCCCTTAATACTTTGTTGCCGCTTGCATAGCCACAGGAATCGTTGATAAGATGGAAACGGTCTATATCCAGAACCATTACCCAATAGGGCTTATGTTCTTTTTCATAAGCAGTATAGCATTCATTGCCGTATTCAATCAATTTTTTACGGTTAGAAATTTCTGTGATTTCATCCTGATAGGCGAGTTTTTCAAGCTGGGCATCTTTTTCTTTTTCTTTAGTGATATTGACCAATGCACCGCCGACAATGGGAATTCCGCTTTTGTCAAACAGATTGGCATGATAGTGATAAGCATACCAGATAAACGGCTTGCCGATTTCCGGATGAATCCGGAATTCCATAACACGGGGGGAAGGCTCTTTTTCAGGGTCAGGGTGTTCCAGTTCATGAATATAATTATCAAATTTATATCTGTCAGAGACATAAATTCTTTTCCGGAATTCATGAAAAGAAATATGGTCAGATTTAATATTCAGAAAATCCTGTGCTTCTTTGGAAACATAATATTCATCATAACAGCCGTTATGAATTGTTTCGCAAAGCAGAAAACCCACACCGGAAAGCTTCATGGAAAGTTCATAGCGGTTTTGAGAAATGGCAAGATTTTCACTTTTTTCGCTGAGTGAAAGTTTGGCTTCTTCAAGTTCAGTTGTTTCAAAGCCCACGGAGAAATAAAGGGAAGTGATTTTATTTTCCATCATCAGGGAGGTAGACCAGTTAATATAACGTTTTTTATCCGGAGTGACCTGCAATCCGGTAGGATAAGTGCCGCTGCTCATGATTTCGGCAGCTTCTTTAGGACTTAAGCCGATATCATGAATAAAGCGGTTCAGTTCCAGTGCATGGCTGCTGTTGTCATCTTCTGCAATGCCGAGAAGTTCATTCATAGCATGATTGCCGTACATCATGGAAAGGTCAGAAGACCAGATAAAAGCCGGGTCTTCAATGCGGTCAACCATATCGAAAATACGGTTCATGTCAACAGAACTATGCTGACTCTGATAGCGTCTGACAACAAGTACAAGAGAAACAGTGAGGATAATCATGCTCAGAATATAGATGCGCAAGGCAGCCATAGCATGTTCCGGGTAAGAGGGTACTATAAGCAGCACCCAAATAGAAAGCAGGGCGAACAGAAGCTCCACCCAGAGAATCAGGTTTTTGTTATTCTGCATAATCAGATACCGGCGGCACGGTGCTATCCTCCTATTGTCTTGAATTGAAAAGCTTCATGAGCCGAAGCCGCATCTCATGTTCTTGTAATAATATTATACTGCTTTTTCCGGGAAAAGTCAATAAAAACAGAAAAAA
>AUXO012045193.1_pt1 | contig 14707 bp, 6 predicted proteins | sample 768731 | NCBI WGS metagenome assembly AUXO01 (sample SAMN02715735, study PRJNA202380) | gut metagenome | biome: sheep rumen | host: Ovis aries | place: New Zealand: Palmerston North | reverse complement strand
ACTTTTCCAACAGTGTACTCTCAGAGAGCAATTGATCAGTTGACTAAACTCAGTCGCCTACTGGATATGGGATACAGGGTTTGTTATATTTTTGTGTCGCTTAGCCCAAGAGTTAAGGGAATAAAAATCAATTCAGAAATAACTGAGTATTACAGACTGTTCGTCGAATGTGTTAATAAGGGAATGATTCCAAAGGGCTATGCAATTAAACTTAAAGACGCACAAACAACAATTCATTCTGAATTATGCGTTTTATTATGACTACAGTACAGTGTCGCTTATATGAGCACACTTACTTTTGTAGCCTTTTATTACACCTTCGTTGTTGTTCTGAGTGCCATAATCCAAATAGCCAGTATCCAGGCTGTATTTGGAAAGAATGCATCAACAAACAAGGATATTTTGATATCGGTAAAAGTAGAACTTGAAAGAGGATTATAGGATGGACATCAAAATTGGAAAAGCTGATATTGCGTCGCTTGGATGCGAGGGATGTAAGAAAAAATTTATTTGTAATGTGGCCAACAATGATCCGATTGCAAAAAGTTATATTGAATCAAAAATAGGGATACAGCTTCCCCAACAGGATCCCCCTGCCATCATTGATAATTCAGGCGGAGATGGTGAAAAAGGAATAATTCTCTATTTGTTGAATCAAGGTAAATCTGTTTCATCTATGGGAGATGCTGCCAGTTTTACACATTCTTATAATGATGCAACAATTGGACAACCATATATCATTTTTAGACCAAGTGATATACCTAATTTAGAGCGTGAATTATCAAAGGAGATAGCGAGAGCACAGTATACGACGGAAAATGCAACTGACTGTAACAATATGATTGCTATTGCAAGGAGAGGGACAGACTATTTTTACCAGTTAAGTTTGACACCTTCCTTTGCAGATTTGTACCCGTATTTAATACCTGCAGCTTCAACCGTTTATAGCAGGCACAATATATATGTATCTAAACGCGAGAATCACATTAGGCCAGACCTGATTAAAATAATTCAACCGAGCGCAGGAATTCCCGTTTTAACTGACGATTTTAGACAGGGTATTAGCGATGGGGCAAAGTATATTTTGGAGGTTTGTGACATTAAGACATCCGAGTTTACTAGCAGTTTCTTTTTTGAACTTGGATATTATATGGTTTTATTGAAATCATGGCTAAATAGCACGGGGTTATCATCGCAATTTGAAGTTTCATATAAAGCTTTGATATTTCCTTTCGATGTGGTGAATAACTCCATTCGCGATATAGACGGATGGAGAATGGAGTTTTCTTTGGTAAAAGAAAAACTATTTAACATTTTGAACTATATTATTCCGGAAATACTTAATGCTATTGAGACGGGAGATAAAACACTGATTGAGATCGTAAAAAGATCTCCGCGATGTCAGGTTTGTGACTACTATGGTGGCCAGTACGAGGGAAAACTCTACGAAAAATACAGAAGAAGAGGGCCTTCAGGAAAAGCGGATTATGAGGCATATATAAAAGATCCGAATAATCACTTTTGCAGATATTATCTATGCTTAAAGCAGGATATTAACATTCTCCCTAGCATAAAAACAAGTGAAATAAAGTATCTTCAGGACAAAGGGATATTAGATTTAGCAAGCCTAAAAACAGAACTGAGATCAGGCACTTTGTTAACTAATAACACGTCATTGATGGCGAATTCTCATAGGCTGATTAAAGAAATTGATATTCATGGATCTGGCACATTTTCTCGAAAGGTGAATATTACAAACCTGCTTGCTCCTATGAGGGCCCAGTTGCAAATTTACACTATAATTAGGCAAGATTCTCAACGAAGAACCCTTTGCTACGGTATTTCATATAGTGTTTATGTTGCTAACGTTGATACAACAACTATAGATTCATCAATGGTAGTTGATGCTACAGGATTGTTAAAAGAAAACAATAGTGAATCGCCATACTTAGTTGAGATAGATAGTTCGGATGTTCGCCATAAACTAACCGCACTTATTGAGTATATGCTCAAGATGAAAGAAGTATTAGAACGGTTTAATCGAGTAATGGCGATGGACAGATACGGAAACAGAACGCACGTTTCCTATGGGATTTTCTATTGGGGCAAAAAAACATACGATGCTTTTAAGGATAATATTCAGTCCTTGTTAGAATATATTGCCGATAATGGGGGAAGTGTAGGAAAACTATATCCTGGCATGTCAGCAACGAGAATAGCCAAAATTGATCGTGCTATTAAACAGGCAATTAATGAATTTGCTGATATTTTTTCAGATGAAGACGTTACTTACTATGAAAGAATATTAAAAAGTCCATTGTTTGACTTGAAGACTATTTATTCCAATGTAGTTGCGGTGGACACGAACTTCAATTATAACTTGATGGATGTATATAATACTGTCTTCGGAAAAAATGATTTGAATTATCATTACCGCCCTGATTCAGATAATTATTCTGCATATACTTTTGATTCTTGGTTTAGTGTGGATAGGATAACAAACCCAGGAGAAAAGACTCGTCAACAAATGGAATTGCAGTCAAGAGATAAACAGCATTTTTACTATCTCGCGATGCTTTACAATGAATTATACAACTCTGCAGGTGTTCTTGGGTCAATTATAAAAAAAGGTGTTTTACCACTTCTGGGAATGGGAAGGGAAGACCCTAATATTCGAAATGGGAGGTTATTGTATTTATACTTCTTTCAGAAAATGAATGCTGCATATGATCAGGTTGAGATAGAGAATAACCATATTGCACCTGATGTACAAAAGCAATTTGGAGGAAAGAGCATTAAACTTATTCGAGAACTGACGAACTCGGAATTAGGAAAATTTGGGATTAATTTAACTGCACATGAACGTGCGTATTTCTCTGAAAAAAGTGTTGAAAATGCAAATCTTGATGTAAATGCTTTCGGCTTAACTATTTATCCTGAAGACAAATTTATGGATACGTTTAAGAAAATCACCAATGTCTCGGGGTATAATAGTTGTCTTTATGTCGATGTGGATTTGCCGTCTTGGAAGTCGTTTAAGTTGTATACAAATGTAGTAAACTGCGATATTTCATATATGGATGTAACAAATAAAATAATAAAGTTACATTTTGATACGGTTGTGGAATCTATTATATCTGAATTAGAAACTAGATATGGATATGATTTTAGCCAAAATTTATATGTAGAAGACACTTTTAAGGATTTCTGGAGTGTGCGACTTAAAAATACTGCGATAGATTTGCAGAAACGTTCGAGACAACATAAGCTAGCAGTATTTGAAAACCCAACATTAAGACATGAGAGACATTATTCAACTACAGATGTTGAGGATGTGATTAATTCGGCAATATCACGGGGGACTGCTTTACTAGATGATTCTCAGAAAAGGGCTATTGCTACTATATATAACGATAATATTTCTTTGCTGTGGGGTCCACCAGGAACAGGGAAGAGTTATACATTAGGGCATTACATGCTTCTTGAATTAATAGAACAAGTGCAGTGTAAGATTTTACTTCTAGGAAATTATACAGCTACAGACAACTTATTAAATAGTTTATTAAGTAGGATAAAAGAATACGAATGTGCACCTGCAATCGCCGATAAACTGGATATTGTAAGATTCCATTCATATTCTAAAGAATTAGAGCCCCTAATGCCAATTCCTGGAGTTTCAGATAGACAGTGGAAATCGAATGATCCGGAGTTAAATATTCTACGTCCGTTTACTGTCATATCTAGTACACCAGATCAATTGTCTAGAATTGCGGATCGTGGACCAAACGGAACAAGAATCCGTAGACAATTAGCTTCGCTTGATCAATTTGATATTGTCATCGTTGACGAAGCATCTCAGATGGATGTCGGACATTTCCTTCCAGGATTATTAAGAATTTTTGCTTCAGCTACATCTCACTCGAAAATTGTAATAGCTGGTGACGATAAGCAACTACAGCCTATTAGGAAAGAAGAAATCCACGGTGATAATGAAACATTATTTGGGTCCATATATAACTATTATCGTGATTTTGAAACTTCGCCGGGAGTAAAGCTACTTACCCCTGTGTCCCTCGATGAAAGTAGAAGGTCTAATCGGTGTATTATTGATTTTATAAGAATGGCCTTTGAGTATAAGCCTAGTTTTATATCAGCCAAGCCATTCGATAAGATCGAATATACAAATCACACTTATTCTTCTCAATTATTTGAGGCTATTCTCAAGCCGGAAATTGGTTTGGCATTGTTAGAATATGATGATGGATTATCCAATCAAAAAAACCAGTTTGAAGTAGATCAAATTAGTGCCTTGGTAAGAGAAGTGTGGAATTGCGAAATAAAACGCTTTTTGAAAGATTTAAGAAAGTTTTTTGGAAATGGAATAGGTATAGTGGTTCCTCACACTGCACAGAGAACAGCTGTTAGAAATAGACTCTTTGACGATTTTAAAACCATTCTCCCAGAAGGAGGATATACAGATGTTGAACTTAGAGAAATAATTAATGGTTCAGTGGACACAGTGGAACGTTTTCAGGGTCAAGAAAGAGATCTAATTATTTCTGGTTATGTTTTGGGAAATGAAGATGCTATAGCGAGCGAAGAGGCATTTATTTATGATAAATGCAGGATGAATGTTATTATAAGTCGGGCTAGATACAAGGCAATTGTGCTTGCAAGTAGAGAACTAATGAATAATATTAGTGACGACATAAAGATAATTGATTTACAAAGACCGTTCCAACTTCTAAAAGATTATTGTAATAGTAAAACATGCATATTAGAACCAGGATGGAAAAATGGGATGCTATATACAAGGGATATTTAAATGAAAGCACGAAAGAATATTCGAGTCTGATGTAAAAGAGAAAAGGAAGTTATAATCCATAAAGAGTCCCTTTCCTATGGTAGATTTTAGCTTCGACACTAATTATAAGCATGGATTAGGCACTTTTTTAGTAATTCACCAGATTAGTAAAAGCAACATTCAGTTTGATGTATTGTAACCATGTGGAATAGTATTTTTTGTGACTTACAGCCATGAAATTATTCAGGTTTAATTATCGATTAATTCTTGTGTTAAATAAACGATTTGTTAAGTCTTTTCAATAGAAAGGAGGCGGGCGTTCCAAACCACTAATTGTAATGCCAACTATATATGCTTAATTTTGAACAGAGTCACTTGGAAGAATTGCAAGAAATAATACGGTACGATAATGCAGTTTTGTTTCTTGGACAAGACTATCAATTAGCGCTAAATGGAGCCAATTATTTTGTTAATGAAATTAATACCCGCTTATGCAAACAAAAGTCTCCCTCGCTTTCTTATTCAGATCTTTGGTTAAAAATGAGTGAATACTCAACTTCGAACAAAAAAGTGGGAGGTCATGCTGTTCTTGATGATATTCAAAAGAATCGATTATTAGAGATTGGTGGAGAGATACCTCAGAATAAGAAACTTTCGGAATTATTAAATTGCGGATGGGCCTCTGTCATCACTTCATCTGTTGATCCTGGCATTGTTCAATCTGAAGGAGTAAGTTGCACTCCTATTTATACGATTAATAATCGCCCAGCGGGAATTGCCAATAAGCGAAAGCTTCATGTAACGTACATGTTTGGCTGTATTAGAGAAAATAACAGTTATCCAGTGACATACAAAATTCGAAATGATGTTAAAACGAATGCTGAAGATATGTACACCAGAGTGTTAAAAGAGGCAATTCAATATAATGGTGCATTGCTTATTGATGGATGGAATCCGTCTACGGACTGGGCATCTCTGAGAACAGTTTTGGGAAATGGAATAATCGATGCAGACATGGTCTTTCCTAAAATCTATATATTTAGTTGTTCACCAGATACAAAGGGATTGATCTATGATTCTGAATTTACAGAGGAGTTGGCGGAAAGTGATAAGTTAATAGTCTCTGAATTAAGCATTTATGAATGTCTGCATGACTTCATCACTGAAGTAGCAAAGGAAAAGCAGGAAGAATTGGAATCCTTGGAAGCTTCCGAAACCATTGCTTTTCAGCGCGGAAAGAGAACAATTTCGGTTAATATTCCACGATCGAAAATACGTGAGCTTGATCCCGAAAGAATACATCTTCTTACGCCACGAGATCGTATTCAGGTTGCTTTTGATCAAGAAGGGATAAGGAATCTCACAATAAAATTTCTTTCGAATTCTAATGGTCGCTTTCCATATTGGCAAGGATATTTACATGGGTGTTGCTTTGATCGTGATGTTTACCAAAACAAACAAAAGACGGGATTATATGATCGAGCCTTAACTATACTACAGGCATCGAATCTACATAAGTCTAATAACACGATAATTATTCATGGACCATCAAATAGTGGAAAAACAATTCTTCTTGGAAAGCTGGCAATGGATCTAAGTCGAAATTATCCTGTGCTTTATATTAACGGAGAGTTAGAAGCAGACGACCCGGAAGTAACTCGACATAGATATCAGAATATAGTTACATTTATCAACACATATTTGACAAGAAATATACAAACAGGGAGCAAGGTCCGCGCGGTTGTAATCTGGGATAACGATTCCTTTATTGATAAATTACAAAACTATCATGAACTTGCAAAAGAATTAGCAGAAAGCAATACTATTCTTATTGGTTCTGCATACGAAATACGTGATACGGAAGGAAGTATAAAACGCCCTAAAAAAGGAGTAGAGTATATCAATATCTCTTCTATCTTAAATCCAGGAACAGAATTATCCAATATGGAAAATATGCTGGCAAGAAATCTAGGTGATGAGATAGCTCAAGTTTTTTCACGAATCAGAAAGACACCTGTTAACAAAAATAATCAACCGGATTTGATCCACGATGAAAACAGGATTTTGTCCTTATTACAAAGAACCTTTCGTATAGCAGGAGAGGACGCTTGGCAGATAATTGACGAGGCAGTCAACCGTGCACATATAGAAGCTGCTGGCTCTGAAGAGTTAATGCGAAACCGAATAGAGGAAGCAATCCATAAGGCATCAAGAAATTACAATACAGATATAAGCGGATTGGCTGAAATTCTTGCGCAATGCACTGATGAAGAGGAAAAAGGCGAGGAATGGTATCGCCAGTTGGAAAAATGTGCTCCTACATTAAATGATATTCTGGCAATTGCAGGGCAATTTGGAATTCGTTTGCCATTAAAATTAGTTCAAGACGTAATTTGTGACACGGATATATGTCCCGATATTAAAAACTACATGGATGCAGTAGCAGATATTCTGTCGTTTGATACTATGTTAGAATACCCATTCCCGGTAGACGAAGTTGGCCATACTATGGTCGGATATAGATCTCCGGAAGAGGCCGAAATATATTTGATGTCTCACTACAAACGCCGTGAAAGGAATTATAGGGATACGCTTGACAGTGAAGGTAATCCCTTCTTAGAAGATAGAGAGATATATATATTAGAGAAGCTGATTGAGCATAGCAATCTTGAGGACTACTCAAGTTTTAATTGGCACAAAGTCACTACAGTTCGTGAACTGCTAGATCAGTTTGGGAGTAATTCAAGAAAAGGCGAACAATTTGCCAGCCAATATGCGTACAAATATGATGAACTGGCAACATTTATTCTCAAACATGGCGGAAGTGAAAATCCGGAAATGGCGCTAAGCGCTGCATTTCTTAAAAGAGAGCAACTAACAAAATCCATGGTCAACAGCGTCAGTTATAACTACAACATTAAACCGGTAGAGAAGAAAATCCTTGATGATGCGGCAGATGGACTGGAACATGCCATTGAAATCGAAGAGCGCGACAATGCAGATGATACACCCAGAATAATGCGTATTTATGTTGAATGGTGTACAAATCGAAATTATACTCTTGACAGGGAAAATCCCGGGCCAAAAGATATTGAGCTCTTCCACCAGATTCATGCACGGTTTTCCAAGGCGCTTTCCATATATTTACGCCAGACAATTCATCGTATGAAGCCTCTCAATATGATGGATGTTTATCTAAACGGCTTTAGCTATTATTCGATGGCAATGGAGAAGCTTTATCATGTTAATTCTAACCCAGCGAAGGCAGATCCAATCAAGATGAGCGAGTATATCGATGAAGTCTCTTTTGCGATGAATACGGTGTTGGGAAATTTACTTGATTTTGACGAGATTATAGATTCGAATCAAAACAAGAATCAAAAAATATTAAATGTCTATAAACTTGCAAAGAAATCTATTCGCTCATTAGAAGCAAAAGCAAGGGCACATGGTTCTGCAGCTTACATTTTACTTAATGCACGCAGCATGTGGATCAGGCAAGAAGATAATATAAATGATGAAGATATTTTGGACGTTAAAAATGCTGACTTGTACCTAATATCGGATTTTGCAGATGGCGTGGGCAGTACTCCTGCTGCGATGGTCGAATGTGCAAGAAATGTATACACATACCTAACGCAACCTGACAATCTAAATGTACTGCTTAGCAGACGCACGAGAGGTGAAAAGGAAGTTGCCGCTCTAGAAATGCTGATTCGTGCAACGTGGATTGCTAAAACTGGTAATGTGCCTTTCACACTAAATCAGTTTCCTAAATTATCGAAAAAAGATTGGGAGGAAATGCACAAATACTGCCGAGTATACGTTAACAGTGAAAATGAACGTGCAAAGTATGCTTTTGCATATTATTTGGAAGGAATTTATTTTTGGGCCTTTACTGCTGATACTTGGAATCATGTAACAAGAACAACTCCGAGTAAAGAACAATTTGATTATTGTTATAGATCGGGAATACGGCCACATGGCGTATATCCTTCTGATAGTTTTATTTTCCTATGTGAACCGGGAACAGGTGTCCCCATAAGATTTAATGCGAGGATTAATAAGCGGTCCTCATATAGGGACGAAGCTGATATCAGTAGCGCAGTAATTCCTTCAACAGTAAAAGAAATGCCTAGTGTTACACACAGACAAAAAATATTCTGTGCTCAGTCGTTACAAAGGCAATCGCAAAGAAATAGCGTTGAATCACGAATAATAACTATTCGATTTAATTTGAGGGGAGCTTTAGCAGGGCCTGAAAATCCAGAAACGGAGGTAAATTCCTATGGCAAGGAATAATACAAGCGTTCTTGTCCCAAAGTTTTTGGATATGGAGAAGGCAAGAGCACTCAACAATATTGTATACAAGAATACAGGATGCTTTCTGTTTATTACTTTGCCTGAAGAGAGGTTATTGTCTCCACGCCCAAATACTGCGGGGAGTGATAATTATGCGTACAATGTGGTTAATCTTTATAAAATGTACAGAGATTTTGGACATTTTTGCCTTTGGTTTACAATACAGGAATCACAAGCTCCCCAATATTATATGGTTGAATCCCCTGATACCATGGTAATTGAAGCAATTGATAAACTTAAAAAAAGTCACCTTAGAGCAAAAGACCATTATAACTTTGTTGCTATAGTTGCGAGACATGTAATAACACATGGTATATTTCAGCAATTTTCAATGCTTAGCCCATACCGCGATCCGAAGATTATGATTTTAGAAAAAACATTTGAAAAAATACTATCCGGTAAGAAATGGCCTGATTCAGAAAAAGACTGGAAAGCTATAAATCGATGGCTGGTTGAAGAGTCTGACTTCATGTATGACTGGATCGATCAGTGGGCACAAATATGGCAACATTGTACAAAAGAAATAAATAGCTTAAAAGATAGGTTTTACTACGGACGATGGGAATACTCTCAAAATAAAGATACATGTTACTCAACAAATTGTGATAATTTTCAGATTAAGGATTATGAGGGTAGTAAATATTATTTGTTTGATGAAAGAGATCCAAATCTTTCCTCTTTTGCGAGAGCTTTTACATTTCAACATATACTAGATGCTAAAGATTACCTGGTAGCTGCTGCTCCAACTTCTAGATCCCAGTATGATGAAAATGGATTTTGGAGAAGCGATAGAGCTGATGAGAAGCTTAAAATACTATTTAGAAATATTAATTGTTACGGGATTCAGAATGTTCGAGACAAAATGTTACATCCGCTTAGTACCGCTACTGTCTGTCCGGATGCCTTTAGATTGTATTTGGAAGGCCTGACGGCTAAAATGGCCTCCTTACCGGCAATAAACCCAAAACCGAAGAAGACTTCAAGATTTCGCAGATAATTACATAGTCGTGGCTGTAAGGCCATTTACTGCACATGCAGTTAATGGCCTTTTTGTTATGAGGATTAGCTCTTTAGGGCCTGTTAGTACATATTGGTAAATTTAGATCGCAGAGATTGTGGTTTTATTATCTCTGCATATTCACCAAACTTAAGGAAATAGTATTCCACCTGTTGTGCTGTGCAATTAAAAACGTATATATCTTTTGATGATAAGTCATTGTTTTTATGTGACCGTAAGTGTAATTGATTATTATATTCAATAATTCCGCAGTCTGATAATCGAACATGGATTGCTGACAGTCTGTTCTAATATAGCAACTTCTTCAGATGGTAAGTGCGCACTTTGATGCAATTTATTGGCTCTTATCCACATTGGTGCCAAACACTGTGAAGACATGTCTAAGCTCAAGGACAAGTACGGTAGGCTAGCTGAGAATCTCAAGGATCTTCAGGAGCAGAAGCGCTACCGTGAGGCTGATGTCATCATGGACGGGCACTTGAAGAACGGTAAAAGTTTGGATCTGGATGAGAACATGACGTTTTTAAAGCTCTGAGGGTCTTTAGTTCAACTTTTTTGCAAAGTTCTCATTCATAGTAGTTAGGAGGCCTATATGCATATCCTGTGCAGCCAGTCGATAACGATGTGGTGTGGAATGTAATTATAGAAAGAGAAGCATATGCAAGAGCATAAAAAATACGGTATTTGGACCGAGATTGACGAGATAACAGTAAGATTGGAATGCAGGGAGGAAATATTTTACCCTGAAGGCATTACTATTCCGCAGGAGTTGTTAAACTTCTGGGGATCTCCTACTGAAGATACAGAGGTATCACTTTCATTTGGAGGATACGAATATATCCTCAATTTAAATGTAGATAATGATTCTAAGCATGTTCAGTTAATCTTTGATCCTTATCTAGAAGGGGAATGGAGAAATTACTTTGACGGAACCTATTGCTTAGATATCTCCAAGAAACTAACGGAAATTGGAAATGGAAAAAAGGGCAAACACAAGAGCATACTGATTGGGATGTACGATGCGATTTTTTCCCATAACAAAACAGGGAAGAGAACCAAAAGGGAGCAACAAATAGATCCATCAAAGTATGATCCAAAACTCTCTGCAGAGACATATTATGATGTTCTGTCAGATAAAGATATTATCCGTCACAATTGGGTGGAGTCTCTCTATGATTTATATCAAATGCCCGATCATGAAGGGACATGTAAGAAATTGGAAATTCGATACGGAAATGCAGCATGGCATTATTTGAAGAATTATTCCAATTTAGGAACATGCCTTGTAAAGGCAACAGGCAGAAAGGCACCGGAAGAATATTGCATTCCAAAATACTGGCCTATCCTGTTCACCCGGAAAACAATAATGGAGAACGGGCAGGAGCACTTTTGCTATAAATTGAGGGAACCTGTGCAGACTGCAATTAGGCTGTTGGAAAAAAATGGCTTCTTTACAAAGGAGAAAGCTTCTATGAATCAAGTTAAGCTCAACACGATTCTTTATGGCCCGCCTGGTACTGGAAAAACATATTATTCTGTTATTTATGCTGTTGCCATATGCGAAGGGAAGTTGGTTGAAGAAGTTGAAAACGAAAATTACAAAGATATTTTAGCTCGGTATAGAGAATATATGAGTGAGGGAAGAATTGCTTTTACAACATTTCATCAATCCTACGGATATGAGGAATTTATAGAAGGCATTCGCCCTGTTCTATCAGAAAAAGCTCAAAGTAATAAAAATGAGCTGAAGTATATCCTACATGATGGAATTTTCAAAAAGTTGTGTAAATCTGCCCAGAAAGCCAAAGAAGGAATAATACCTTATGATGAAAACACAAAAGTATGGCTTGTATGGCTTGATGAAAGTACAAAGGAGCAATGTTTTCAGGACAATGTTATAAAATTCAAGGATTCCGGGGATGAATTTGGGGACGCGGCTAGACTTAATCTTTTGAAGCAGATAAAAAAAGGAGATCTAGTTCTTTCATATATCGGTATTGATGGAAAATGTGATAATTTTGGAATTGTACAGGATTCAAGTCCATCTTTTGAATACTCTGAAGACGAAAATGGTTATTGGGTAAGAAAAACTGAATGGAATAATAATGTTGATTTCTTTATCGTTGAGTCAATACTGGGAACGAAAGCATTTGCCCGTCGTAAAGGAATAGATAAAATTGTCGGTCTCAGCATTGAAGACATAATTGATCTAATAGAAAGTTCATTGAAGGAGACCCCTTTAAGACCAGCAAAAGAAGAGTTCCCGGATGACCAAAACAATTCCTATGTTCTGATTATTGACGAGATTAATAGAGGAAATATTTCTAAAATACTGGGTGAGCTGATAACTCTCATAGAAGAGACAAAAAGAGAAGGTGCAGAGGAGGCAATAGAGGCAGTTCTGCCTTATTCTGGCCAAACGTTTTCTGTACCAAATAATGTGTACATTATAGGTACTATGAACACAGCAGACAGATCTATTGCACTAATGGATACAGCTCTTCGAAGGAGATTCTCTTTTGTTGAAATGATGCCAAATACCAAAGTACTGGAAGATATCGGGATCGACAATGTTGTAATTAATGGAGTGAACCTCAACATTGCCAGGATGTTAAATGTAATTAATGAGAGGATAGAGTACCTGTACGATCGTGAACATACAATAGGGCACGCGTTTTTCAGGAAGCTTGCAGATGCTCCTTCTATCGAGACGTTGTCCATGGTATTTGAAGAAAATATCATCCCGCTTCTTCAAGAATACTTTTATGAAGACTATGAAAAAATCCAGCTTGTTTTGGGAGATAACGGAAAAGAGGATGAGTACAAATTTATACTGGACAAGGCTGTAAATGAAAGAGATGTTTTCAACGGAGACACAGATTTAGGGCTTTCGGAGAAAAAGTTTGAAGTACAGCACGAGGCTTTCAAAAAAGTATATAGTTATAAGCTGATAGGGAAAGGTATTTAACATGAAGAAGATTCTGGAGGTAAGAGAGTTTGATAAAATATGCTGCAACAGTAATTATCAAACAGAATATGCTTATCTTCCGGAACCAGTGTTTAGGGACTTATTGGAGTCCATCCGTATTTTTTCTACAACAGATCAGGATGACATTCTGGATTTTCTGAAAGTTGGTCGCATGAAAAAAGTGGGGGAAACAGTTTCTGTAAATAATTATGTTGGATTAATACAGTTGCACAATGGATATCAAATTCAAGTACTCCCCAAAATTGATTTTGGTGTAGAATCAGATAATGGGAATAAAGAAACTAAAAGGATCTTCCTTAAAATGTTACGGAGCATGAAGGATTTTCCGAGCAGAGTTTTTAATGATTCTAACTTGAACATGGAGAGGATGACACTGTACGAAGTCTTTATCAACATGTATCTGCAAGAAGTACGGGCGTTGGTTAAGAAGGGCCTTAAGTCTGCATATATTGCCAGACAGGATAATCTGAACGTATTCAAAGGAAAACTGATCTCAAACAGGCACATTATTCAAAATGTTGCTCACCAGGAAAGATTCTATGTTCAGTATGATGAATACCATGTTGACCGTGCGGAAAATCGATTAATTAAATCAACTTTGTTAAAACTTCACGATATCACTACACTTACAGAAAACCAGAAGGAAATCAAACAATTACTGTTGTTTTTTGAGAAGGTTAATCCATCTGCCAACTATGAAAAAGACTTTTCTCGCATTGTAATTGATCGTAACACAAAAGGCTATGATATCTTGATGAAATGGTCACGAGTATTCCTTTTAAATAAAAGTTTTACAACGTTTTCAGGAAATACGAACGCCAGAGCATTATTGTTTCAAATGGAAAAACTATTTGAATCTTATGTGACGCAGCAGCTTAAAAAAGCACTAAAGGATGATAAGTGGGACATTTCCAGCCAGGATAAAGGGTATTATTTATTTGATTCTCCTAAAAGATTTTCTCTACGCCCGGATATCGTAATAAAAAGGTCTGACGGATCAATAGTAGTTTTAGATGCGAAATGGAAAAACCTCGTCAACAATGTCCAAAAGAACTATGGAATCTCTCAGGCGGACATGTATCAAATGTATGCTTATTCAAAAAAATATAATACTGCTGAGACATGGCTCCTCTACCCCGTAAATACGGCAATGAGAGGTCATTCAGACATATCATTTAAGAGTAAGGATGATGTTCAAGTGAACCTGTTTTTTGTCGATGTGGCACATATTGAAAATAGTATGAAAATGTTAAGAAAGCGGTTACTGAAATAAGTTAAGATTATTTAATAGATAAGTGCTGATTACATTATTCAAGAAACTCGAAAGCAGTTGAGAGGCAGGCTGAAGGCCTGGAGTCAAGGATTTTAGATGAGGAGAGGGAGACTCGACAGAGGTGTTATGAATTCAATTAATACTGTTCCGATAACATTATATCACGGTACGGATAAAAAGCTGTTAGATTACTCTGAAAAAGAAAGATCCGAGATACAGAAATTGTGCACCCAAATCTCGGATTACTGTTATTACCGCTTT
>AUXO010064071.1_pt1 | contig 14708 bp, 27 predicted proteins | sample 768731 | NCBI WGS metagenome assembly AUXO01 (sample SAMN02715735, study PRJNA202380) | gut metagenome | biome: sheep rumen | host: Ovis aries | place: New Zealand: Palmerston North | reverse complement strand
ATCTATCGAAGTCGAAGTTGCCGAGCTTTCATGGTTGCAGGAAGGCGTTCCTAAATACAAGCTTGGACAGATTGTTGAGATTCTTGACGATGCTCATATGGCTGGAGAAAGCTATGAAGTAAGACGTCTGCCTATGTATAAACTTTCCTGTGATCTTAGCAGTGGTAGCAAGAAAGTAACACTTGGCAGACCTCCTAAGAAGGAACTCACACAGATATCTGCATCTAACTCTGATAGTAGTACTCTGTCAAGTGGTGGATCTTCTGGTGGTAGTTCAGGAGGCGGTGGAGGATCAGGTGAAGAGTGTAAAGTTCATGACGTACGTGTGGATGGAACATCTGTAGTTAGTAATAAGATAGCTAATATTAGCTTAGCAGGAAAAGCTGATGTAAGTACTGTTAATGCTTTAGCTGCTACTGTTGCTACTAAGGCAGATACTTCTACAGTAAATGCATTAGCTAATGTAGTTTCTGGTAAACAGGATCAGATTGAGTTCAACACTCTTGAAGCTGCTACGGAAACGTTGACAAGGCTTAAAGCTGATAATGTTGTGTATAACCTTGGCGGAGGTACAGAAGTCGTTGCAAACCCGTCTGAGTCAGCTACGGACGATCTTGAGACGATCAAGATTGGTGATACCGTGTATGATATTCCTGGATCAGGTGGTGGAGGCATGGTCATGATGTCAGACTACTACTCTGAAGACGAGCATGTGGTTGGTAGATGGACTGATGGAAAGCCGGTTTATCAGAAGACTATAGTGAAAGATTTAACACTTTCATCATCTTGGCAAAATTACTATGATCTTACTGGTATCGATTTAGTAAATGTTGAGATCAATAAATTAATAAGAGATAGTGAACTGATTCCTTTAGTATTTTCTAATATTGGTGTTGGTAGTTGGATTAAACGAGATGGATATTTGAAATTTTGTGTTCAAGGAAGCCAAGCTAGTGAGGGTTGGATATTAAAATCAGTCACCATCCAATACACCAAAACCACAGACCAACCTGGCACAGGACCTACAAAAGGTAATCTGATCTATCTTCCTGCTTTATATTCTGAGGAAGAGCGTGAGGTCGGTGTATGGACTGATGGTAAACCGTTGTATCAGAAGACAATTGTATGGAATAATCCGACTTTAGGTAGAGTTGATAATTTACCGCATGGCATAAATAATGTAGATCATATACATATATTGTGGTGGAAAGCTGGAAATCTTACTGGTATTGATAATGCAGATAGTAATTATTGGGCTGATGTATGGTTATGTTCTAATACAGGTATATATTATAGACTTGGACCATCATGGGGTGAATCGATAAAACCTTTAATTGTTACATTTCAATACACCAAAACCACAGATCAACCTGGTTCTGGTAAGTATTTACCTGATGGTCAGTATGCTCATCACTACTCTACTTCCGAAAAAGTTGTAGGTACTGATACTGACGGGTCTACTTTGTATGAAAAAACTTTTAACAATTTAGGAATGCTTATTAGTGCTAATACATGGAATAATACTAGTATTTCGATGACTAGTATTAGTTCTTGGAATGTTATTAGACATAGAAACGTTGGAAATGGTTATGATAACCAATACCCTATGTTATTTAGAAAGTATGATGGTGTTTTGCAGGTATTTTGTAATTATGAAATCTCAATTAGCGAATTAACGCTTCAATACACAAAATCATCTTAAGAAAGGAGACCTAAGCATGAATCTATACACATCTGGACTTATACCAAATTTTGAAGCGGCGTTCACGGGCGAAGAAGTACGGTCTTCTCTCATAGATATTCTAACCGCCGTGAACGAAGAGCATCATAAAAAGATGTTCCAATTGCCACCTTATGGTCCGGGGGACGACGATCCCTCGGGTCATATTATAGAAGATACAGAGGAGGAAAACAATGGCTAATATCGAATCTAAATTAACTACCATCAAGTCTGCTTCTGGTGGAGAAGATGTAAGAGATGCTATTATCGGTGCTCTTAGGGATATTAACAATGATGTCCCTGCTGATATGAGTAATCCTGTACAAAAAGAATACAATATGCCTCAGGGGAGCGATTTGACGGTGCCTTTAAATCCTCCTGAGCTCGTCAGTCAAATTATTGTAAGACAGCCTGGATCTGGCGGCAAATCTACAACTCTTAATGATATTACTGTTACCGAAAACGGTGTATACCCTACAGATGAAGAAGGATACGATCCGGACAAGGAAAATAGGTATTACAGTAAAGTCACAGTAAAAGTTCCTCAGCTTGCCAATGCCGTTCTTGATCTGGAAGAGGAGATCACTCAGAACGGTACATATTCTGCTCCTGCTGATTGGGGTGTGGATGGTATTAGGACTTTTACAGTTAATGTAAATGCGGCTACTGGTGATGGACCTTTCCAGGTTGAGTTTTATGATAAGCCACAAACCGATCCTACTGCTAGAGTGATTTATACAGAGTTAGTTCCCAAAAACGGTAACGCAGAATTCAAAGGCACAAAACCAACATCATCAATCGGTCCTCTTACTGGATGGAATCCCACGCCAATAAACGTAACAAGAGACATGAAATGCTATCCTCAATTTGGACAGGTCATTATTGATCCTACAGAAATTATGGATGATTGGGATGTTATTTGTGCTAATAAAGGTCAAGGATATCCTCTTGGATCTCATAAAATTTTAGCATATGGCGCCACTTTCTCAGCAGCTGAGGTTAAAACTTGGAATCCCGACTATACTGGCGGTGATTTAGCATTTAATACTTATATGATGATGTATAAAGTCGGGGAGGGTGAAGGTAACAGTCATTCTTCATGGATTAGTACTGGTGTTCGTTATACTGATGCGTCTTTGGTCAATATAGATCCTTGGGTAAAGGATGATAGTAATGTAAGAAAATTTATGCAAGTATTCTTCAATCATATGGCTGATATTTTCAAAAATTCTATAATCCCTGTTACAAAATATAGTTTGAGTGATGCTGGAGTAGCTGTTCCAACACAAGATGCTATATGGATTCCAAATTCAAGTGAAATTGGTACTTACCAGACAAAAGGCGATGGCGAAACACAGTATGATTTTGCTTATGGTAACTCGTGGGCTGGTGCCTATGTGGATGCTATTGCGGTGCTCGATGGTGTTAGTACAAAATACGTTAGAGACTTTTTAAATAATGATAGAAATTATCCTATGACTTTTGCTAATACGTATAATGGTTCCGGAGGTATTTCTTATCCATGTGTTTTAAGAGACTGGCACATATGGAATGCAACTGCAGGACATAATAAGCCAGCTTATTATAGAAGATATTATAATTTTATACAGTATTCTTGGGTTAATGAAGAACAGTACGATTCGTGTGGTAATTTCAATATTGGTTTCTGCTTATAACAATTTTTCGCTTACCTTTCTTTCACCCTCTGGGCTCTTTGGCGTCTTATTAGATGCTGGGGAGTCTGGAGGGGCTTTTCATGTGTTATATTTTTTTTTCACCTCTTATAATGAACACGAAAACAAATCCAATTTATAGGAGGATACTAATATGTATGGAATCAAAACTGTAACAAGAAGCGATAATACAAAGGAAATATCTCATGTATTCGGGATAACTAATAATTTTATGGAAGCGAAAATAGCATCTAGTATCGCTATTCATAAAATTATGAAAGATCTCGGTGGCAGAGATAACTGGAGTGTTGTTGAAGAAAGTGACAAAAAATTCTATGCAAAAGCAGGAAAATATGGATTCGAATTTGTTGTAGAAGTAATAGAGGTAGGGGCTTAACAGCCCTTATCTTTTTCACATTCTATAATGACAACCATAAATAATATATTTATAAGGAGGAACTAACAATGAGTAATGAACAACTGTTAAACCAGATCATCGGGAAAAGGCTTCAGGAAGCTGGAGGTGATGACGAGGCAAAACGAAAAGCAGCAGTATGCGACCTGGAGAAGTTGTACAAACTGGAGTCCGAGCGTAGAAAGAATGACGCGGAGACTGTAAGGGCGTATGTACAGATCTTTGGTGTACCACTGATGGGAGTAGGATTGCTGATCGGGTACAGGCTTATGATGGAGACTGATATTCCCGACATATTTGCGCGCGACGTAATGGGGAAACTCATTGCTCAGTTCGCATTTAAGAAAGTTTAAGGTTGTCAACAAGGCGAGGGCTCTGATATTTCAGGGCTCTTACCTTTTTCACACCACATAGTGACACTAAAAACAAACCTAATTAACAAGGAGGTAAACAAAAATGGGATTTTTAAGTGGTGCAATGGATTTTGTAGCAGAAAACAGCACAACATTATTGACTGTTGGAGCAGTCGCAGGTGTGGTTGGTACTGGTGTAACAAGCTGGTACGCAGCCAAAAAGACCAAGGACATTAGAGATATTCTAGGTCCGGATGCTAGCAATATGGATGTGGCTAAGAAAGCTTGGCCATACTATGTAGCACCGGTGGTTCTTGGTAGTCTGACGATCGCGAGTGTCATAGCTCTTAATTATGAGCATGATAAAAAGTATGCGGCATTACTTGGTGCGTACACGATCGCGAAAGCGGACAAAGAGAAGCTTGGTAACAAAGTCAAAGAGCTGGTTGGTGAAGAGAATGCTAAGAAGATTAAGGAATCACTTGGCGTTAAGGACGAGTATCCTGCAGAGGAAACTAAGTTGGTCGTTGGATCAAATGAGCTTCCTGGTGATCCGTATAAGAAAGAATGGATCGTAGATGGTGAAACGGGTATGCGGATTTATACCAGTAAAGTAGCTATTGTGAATGCGGCTAATATGGTAAACCAGATGGTGGCTGAAGAAGTTGACGGAGGTCAAACAGTAGAAGACTTCTACAACTATTTGGGAGTTACTGAAAACGAGATGCCGAACATCGCCCAATCAATGTCGTTCAAAGTAGGAGAACGAATAGGATCGATGAGGATTGAGTGGGGTGGCATTACAGACAAAGACTTCAACACTATGCCGGTGTTCAACTACGATTTCAATCTGGATCGTGACGCGGATGTAGTTTACAACAGACGAGACTGGTAACTAAGTAACTCTTGGTGGGCTCTGATATTTTCAGGGTCCATCTTTTTCATCTCCTATGATGAAAGGAGGAATAGATCATGGATAAAGAAAACTTCATTTTCAAACCAAATCTTGATCCTCTAGCAAACATTTCGATTAATGACGTATTACATGGTCATAAGGATGAAACGCTTGTTAGGGCGATGAAATTGGTTGAACGAGGAGCTGAAGAAAGAGCAAAAATGATCGAAGAATTCGAGAAATACAAAGAAAGAAATAAGAAAGCATAACAAGCAAGGGATCTGAAAGATATTTCAGGTCCCTTTAAAATTTAGAAAGGAGAAATAAAATGCAAGGATTAATACCAAAAATGTTAGCTGGAAGTTTGGCAACAGCTAAAGAAAACTCACCGATGATATTAACAGGACTCGCTGTCGGTGGTGTAATTCTTACAGCAGTACTTGCTGCGCGTGCAGTGCCCAAAGCTGTTCGAATTATTAAAGAAGAGGAAGATATTCGAAGAGAAGAGGCGGAAGCAAGAGCAAAGAAAGAACAGGAGGTTTTAAACAAAGACTATGATGAAGTTTTCGATGATATTTACAAGCCTATCACTCGTAAAGATGCTTTTAAGCTTACCTGGAAATGCTTTGTACCTGCTGCTATATGCGGTGGTATTACTATTGCCTGTATTGTTGGTGCTCAGCATGTTAACTACGTTAGGCAAGCGGCTATGGCAGCTTCTTATGAGATTCTTAGGAATTCTTACGACGATTATCGTTATCATGTAAAAGAAGCTCTCGATAAGAAGAAGTATGACGAGATTGAGCAGAAGATTCGTGAGGATAAGATCGACCGGGTCATGAAAGATCGTCCGTTAACTAATCAAGAGGAAGATATTCTGGACGCTGGGGCTGGAGCTGCGATATTTGTAGAACCTACAACCGGACACAGATGGATTACTACATATGAGAAGATGTATCGTGCTATCGATGACACGAACGAGCTCCTTGATTCGAATCGTGGATCATACAACTTCGTTTCATTACAGACGTTCTTGCATATGGCCGGAGATAAAGATAACGATCCGCCAGTAATAGCAGAACATGTTGGGTTTGCACAAAGACCTTTTGAGAAGACTATCGACAGAGCAACGTTTTTGAAGCCGACAATAGGTGAACATAAAGGTCATACATGTACTCTTGTGTATTTGTCGACCGATATATACCACCTCGATAACTGGGATTTTACGAGATGATGTGGGATTTGTTCGATTAGGTCTCACATCAGAAAAAGGAGGATATTTTAGATGCATATAGAAGAAATCACAGATAGAGTATACATCGATTCTGTCAGGATGGCTACAGAGATAACTGAGGCGATGGACGAGAAGCAGATAAACACTTCTCTTACCAACTTGCCGCTCGATACCAAGAAATCGATAGTAGCTCAATATCTTGCCAAAGGTGTGATATTACCAACGCTCATGGGCGAAAAAAAAGAAGATTAACAGTTTTTTCACGCAGTATAATGACAAGAAATCAATAACCAATTTACAAAAAGGAGGAAATGGTTATGAGTAAGAACATTAAAGAAGAGAACTATAAGACGGCTATGGTTGAACAGGCTGAAGAAAACAAGCCTCAGAATCAGGAAAACGTCGAAGAAGAACCGAAGGAAGAGTTTGACTTGGCTAGAACTGTAGGCAAGGTAGTTTTGATTGCGCTTGGTGTAGTAGCACTGGGTGCAGTTGGACTATTTGTGGCTGGAGCAGTAAGCAAGAAAGACGATACTCCGGAAAACGATGAAACCGAGGACGAGGAAGAAACTGAAGTTGTTGAAAACAAAGTCGTAGAACTTCTCGAAGAAAAAGAAACCGAATCTGAAAACTGAATATTGATTTCAAAGAAGGCTATGGGTCGTGTAGAAATATTACACGGCTCATAAGCTTTTACAGTTTTTTCACGCAGTATAATGATAGGAAACCATTAATATTCACAAAGTGAAAGGAGAAACTATTATGGAAAAGAAAAATTTAACCAACGAGGAAATGGCAGAAGTATTGGCGAAGATGATTCTTATTCTGTGTGAAGCGAGCAAGAATTAAAACTGAATATTGGGAACTATAGACTTATGGACTATGAAAATCATGGTCCATAAAGTTTTTAAAGGAGGAAAAAGCCACCAATGAAATTTGATTTTTTCAGAAAGAAACGTAAGGAAATTGCGGAGGAAGCAGCAAAAGATTTCAGTACGGCTTTGTCTGTACATAACAACGCTAAGCTTAACAAAGCTTTATATGGTGTTGTTATAGCTTTAGACGTATTCGCAACAATACCAATAATAGCTTCGTGTTTTGCGCAAGCCCCAATTCCAGACGTTGCAACACCGCCTATACCAACTGGTCTTGGAGGTGGCAATAATTTCACGCTCTATATTGACAAGGTTGTAATTAAACTTTAACAAACTCATTAATAAGGAGGAATCAAAATGGAAGAACAGAAAAACAACCAGCAACAGGAACAGGTACAGCAGCCGTTTCAGATCGATCCGATCGAGGCCGTAATAGCAGCATTTAGCATTGCTACGGCGATTGGTGGATCTGCAGTAATCGGTGCTTGCATTGGCGGACTGGACTTAAGTAAGATCGGTGGATTAGGCAAGATATTTCTACCTTTAGGTACAGCAGGTCTTGCAGTAGCAGGCGGATACGCTGCAGGTGATGCCATGAACAGAAAGGTGCATAACATGATGTTCATTGGCCAGGTAGGTGCAGATTTTGCAATGGCGAAGATGAAAGAAGCGGGCGTTACACTTCCGGACGTGAATCCGGGTGGACAGTTAGATAACTAAACCTTGTCAAACAAGGGACTTGAAAGAGATTTCAGGTCCCTTTATATTTATAAGGAGGATTAACACATGAACATTTTAACACTCGTAATGGTAACGGCTGGTGCTGCTTATGGCATAGGTGCTATTGACGATGCCAATAAAGCTCAGACAGTCGCAAACGCAATCAGATCTGCGGCTAGAGACAAGGCATCTAATGGCGTCGGCTGGTTTAACGAAGCACAGCTTGAATGGCGGAAGAACGATGCTGCTAGGGTTTTGAGATCGTTCAAAGCTGCTGAGAAGTCTAAAATAGCTCAGGCTTTCAACTCAGACGATACGGCTAAGACTGCTGTAAAGAATCTGAACAGGATTAATAAGCAGTATGATGCTGCAAAGAAAGCGGTTGATAATTTCAAAGGAAACAACGTATCTGTTGCAGTTGGATCCGGAGATAATGCGGCAGCAGTGAGTATCCAGGATGATTCACAGAAGGTGATTCTTGAGGCAAAGCTTGCAGATATTTCTGCAGAACGGGATGCGGCGAAGGAAGCAGTGGATGATATTCGTAAGGCTATTGCGGATAAGATCACAGATGAGCGTCCGATCGAGCATACTGAGGCTATCGAAGCTTTGAAGAAGGCGGAACAGGAGTATAACGAAGCTGTCAATTCCAACAAAATGACGGTAGAACATCTGTTAAGCGACAAAGAGTGGAGACATAAGGAGTTTGTTAAAGCTTATCAGGCTAACCACTCAGAAGCTGAACTTATTGGTAAGGCTTGTGTTATGTCCGTTTTGCCGGTAGCAATGCTGGTTTATATTTGGAAAGGCACCCTTGAAGGGTTAACAATTTTAAAGGAGGTAGTATAAAATGAAGGGTATCGTTATTAAGAAAGGAAACTTAGGAGAATTTGTGAAAAGCCACAAGAAGGAGATCATCACTGGTGCCATCGCTATCGCTGTGATTGGAGGTCTGGTTTATATTTCCTATAAGAGTGGGTTCAAAGCCGGTGTAAAGGCGAACACTCTGATCCCAAATACCGAATGCAAGGTTAACGGTTTCTTGAACGGTGATAACTATGTTCTTGGTCTTACCGGAAAAACATATGGATGTGGTTACATTAACCATGGTGTTATGTGGTCTCAGGCAGATGCTGCAGAGACAGCTATGGGCATTCTCAGAGATCTGGGATATTTAAAAGAGATCGTTGAGGTGCCTGGTGAGATTGCCAAGGAGGTAGTAGCTAATGGCTGAACATAAGATTGTTATTGGGGGACAGAAGGAGTCTTCTTCTGCTCCTCTTGTGCCTGTAAGGAATGAACGTCCTAGAATGGAACGCGAGCCGGATGATATTTCAGAGAAGCCTGGTAGACGGGAACGTTCAGATCTCAATCGTAGTGTAAGCCGCCGTGCTGAAATCAAGAAAGAAACATTCGGCGATCGCGTAAAACACGCTTGTATTGGCGAACGTAGCCTGCTCGAAGCGATCGAAGACTACATCATCGAAGGTCTCATTCCTGGTGCAAAGGCACTCTTCTTTGATACGATATTTGGTTCGTTCGAATCGTATCTTTTTGGAGCAGCATCTGGTAGACGTGTAGGCGGAAGATCATCACAGGAAGCCGGATACAACTACGCAAAGCGCTATAAGCTTGAGCGTGATAGAGACGACAGAGATGCCAGAGATCGAAGAAGGCGTGACGTTGGTTATATTTGGGAGCTGATCGAACCCATGAGCAGATCCGAAGCAAACTCCGTTCTTGCTGACATGAGAGATCGTGCCGATAAGGACGAGTATTGTACAGTCGGAGATCTGATGTATTACCTTGGGTTCAAAGAACGTGATATTTCCGATGAACCTGGTTCTGAATCTCAATGCTGGTATTTGGATGATCTGAGATCTGACAGAGCTGGTATCAGGGAGGTTCGCGGAGGATATTTGCTCGATCTGCCTAAACCCAGAAGTGTCCCGAGGTATAGCAGATATTAAGGAGGTGCTATATGTCTTTCGATAAGTGGCTTTTGGAGGTAAAGAACCTTACCTGGGAAGAGTATCTAGGCTTGCCGGAAGAAGAACAAGATAGACTCTCCGATGAGTACGAGGAATCTTCTGACTGGTGACAGTTTTTTCACGGAGTATAATGACAACAAAACGAAAGGAGATTTTGCATATGAAAACTTATCGAATTGCTTATACTACGGAGGAAGGACTGGAGAAAGTGGAGTACAAGAGATTCAAAAACTTGAATCTGGTATACCTCTATGTCGGACGGCACTTGGTTAAGGTTCCAATCAAAGGCGGAGTCTGTGTGAGAGAGATGTAAGTACAAACAAGGGACTTGAAAGATAATTTCAGGTCCCTTCATATTTTTAAAACAATTAACAAGGAGGAATAAATCAATGAGTGTAATGAGAACTTTGAAGCGAGGCGTGGCACATCACCGTATGGACATCGCTGGTTTTGTGCATGTCAACAAGAATCCGAAGAGTGTCCATATTGATGCTTTCGGAAGAAAGTATGAGGCGAGAGATGGATCGATGTTCTCTCACAAGTGGAGAGACTATCTGAAGATGACTAAGCAGGCTGGCGAGTTCGCCAACAAAAAGAACAAGAGACACGGCCATAAGGCTGCATAAACAATTAATAGGAGGATATTTAAGATGGCAGTAGCTAAGAGATGTGACAGATGTGGGAAGTTCTATGATGGATCCGAGAAGGCATTCAAGTTCACGGATCCCGAAGGTGTTGAGCACGAGATTAACTCGTTTAGAATCGGTGACTGGGATAGCAAGGCAAAGAAGTGGAGAAGTATCGCTTCTGGCTATGATCTGTGCTTTAACTGTGGTTCTGCTCTGTTCGACTTCATGACAGCTGGCGAGAACAACCAGGTGAAGTTTAAGAAGGTGGTTGGACGTAGCATGCCGGATCAGAAGAAAGAAATCGTAGAAGAAGAGCAGGTGGATAACGATGACGGTAAGTGATATTCTGGCACAGCTTAAGTTAGCAATGCCCAACATCGTCGTAGAAAAGGCTAAGACCATGAGGGATAACGACCGGGCCCTCTTGGTCACCACGGCCAATGGCAAAGAATTTGTGTTCACGTATGTAGGTCCTGGTGTATGGGATATTTGCAGCGTGAAGTTTTATAAAAAGAAAGGAGCATCAAAATGAATGCATTAACAGCAATTGGTGGATTCGCCAGTGAGCATTCTCCGGCAATCTTAGTAGGTGTCGGAATTATTGGGTTTGTAGCAACTGTCGTAACAGCATGCAAGCAGACCACAAAACTGTCTGATATTTTAGACGAAGCAAAGGCTGAAGAGGATCAGATTGTGAACTTCGATCCGTCTCAGTGCGAGAAAGAGGTAGATTATACCGAAGAAGATCGCAAAAATGATCTGAAGATCTTAAGACGTAAGACTACTCTTAAAATCATTCGCAATTACGCAGTGCCGGCGGCGATTGGTATCGCTTCTATTGCATCCATTCTGTGCGGATTTAAGATCCTTAATGGAAGATATTTGGTGGCAACATCTGCTTATGCAACGCTTGAGAAACTGCATGAGAAGTATCGTGAGCGTATCCGTGATAAGTACGGCGATGATGCTGATCGGTATGGCGAGACTGGTATATGGCATGAGAGAAAAGAGATCGTCGACAAAGAGACCGGAGAAACCAAGGTGGTTGACGAATACTCTGTAGCTCCGGAAGAAGATAGCGATAATCCGTATCGTTTTATGATCGGGCCTGGTGACTATCTGTATGAGAAGTATGGTGGGGATCTTAATATGATCCAATCGCAGCTTATTGCTTATCTTGGAGAATTCCAAAGACGAGTAAACATGGGCGAGTATGTTAATCTGAATAGGGATTTCACAGCGCAGATATTCCCTGGAGATTACACAAAATTGACCGATGTTGGTCAGATCAGCGGATGGTGTGCTAGAGACAAGAACTCTAATGTACAGGTTGACTTTGGTATGTACGAAGGCAAAGCGCCGACTATGGACGGATGCGGAGAAGTTAAGGTAATCTACCTTCGTCCGAACGCAAAGCAGGTATCGTTTGCTAACATCAACGCAGCAAACAAGTTTTTCCAGCCTAAGAACACAAGAGTAAAGGTTCGCAAGGGTGGAAAGTACATCTCTCAGAATACGGTTAAGGAGGATATTTGAAATGGCAGAGGTTTTTAATGGAACCGTGAAATGGTTCGATGATAAGAAAGGATACGGCTTCATCGTGGGGGACGATGGAGCTGATATTTTTGTGCACTGGTCTGGGATCGTTTCGGATCAGAAGTTTAAAAAACTGAAGGAAGGTCAGGCTGTGCGCTACCAGGTATCTGAGAATGAGAAAGGTATGGTAGCAGTGAATGTGGAGGTGCAGGAATGAGCGAGAGATATTCTTTAGATGCAGCTATGAGACGGGTTCGTAAACCCATGGATCAGATTAAGGAAGTAATGAGATATTCTGACGTTACTTCCGTATCTATCAGCAAGTGGCGTAAAAAAGACGCAGACGGCAAATATGTGGACAGATTTCATACCACAATTTTCTCTGATCTGGATGAAGGAGAAGAAAATATTTACGAGGAGGAATAATTAATATGAGAAATTTCGTGATATTTTTGGTAGGTGCAGCAATTGGCGGGGTAACTGGATGGCTGGTTACTAAGCGTCATTACAAGATGAAGATCGAATCCATGTTTAAGGAAGAGGCGGAGTCTGATGATAAGGTAATCAAGATCGCGCATGACAAAGACGTTGAGAACGCATCTGTAGACGAATGTGAGCAGTACATCTCAGACTTCATGACTGATATTTTTGATGGTCGTGAAGAAGATGCTATCCACTTCTTGGCAGATCAGCTGGAGAAATTTGGTGCAACTGTCACAGATGCATATGGCGAAAATGCAGGTCAGTACTATGAGGATGTGAATCCGGTGGAAGAATACGAAGATGGTTCTGAAGAATCTGGAGATATTTACAAGATCGAGGAAGTAATCTACAACACCACTCACACTGGTACCGAAAAAGATAGTGAGGATGGTCCTGGTGAAACTGATACTGCGTACTCAAAAGAGACGATTTACTTCTACGAGGACGATCAGACTTTTGTAGAACCGGAATCTTCAGAAGTAGTGGAGAAATGGCGTCAATTCTTTGGCGATGATATTCTCAACTGGATTGAGGATCATAACTGGAGAAAGTCAAATCTCTACATCAGAAACGATGGGTATGAATCTGACTATGAGATCGTGCTCAAGCATGGCAGTTATGCAGCGGTTAGCGGAGAATCTGAAAATGAGGAAGATTATAACCCTGGCGATTTTGCAGACAAGAAACGCAGATGATATTTGTGTAACTGGGGGATCGGAGCCACCTTCCGGTCCCTTTTTAACTCTATTAACAATAAATAAGGAGGATATAAGTATGGGAAGGATTATTTTAAGAAAGGATATTAACTGGAATTGTGGTATAAATGGCGGATATATTAGTGAATATCAGGATGGTGTTCAACTAGCAAAATGTAATGACATTACAGCTGAACAAATGGTTGTTTTATTTCGAGAAAAGAAATTAGTTATCGATAAAGAGCAGTATAAAGAAGTATATGAACTTCTCGATGACGGAAAAGAAGAATGTATTTACTGTGATGCAGAAGAGGACAAAGATATTTTCTTCGAGTTTCTTCCTGCTATGTTTGGAATAGAGAAGGAAAACCATGATTATAATCCGGATGTGACAGTATTCATCACTGATGATAACGAACTTGAACTGTGTGTTATGATGGGTGATGATTATCTGCTTAAGGAAAAGAAAAAGATCAAATACTGTCCGTTCTGTGGAAGGAGGTTGCATAATGGATGACAAAGATAAGAAGATCCACGATCTTAAGTTTGAACTCCGGCTCCATCGTCGTAGAATAGATGCTTTAGAAGAGCGTCTTATAAAACTTAATAAGACAATTAGCGATATTCTTGTAACACAGCATATACAATTAGATCTGGTAAATACAATTATACAAGATCTGTCCGAAAGAAGGGAGAATAAAAAATGAAAGTAGAAAAAGAAGTTACGATTTATGTAGAATCTTTTATCGATGCATTGGAGATTGTAGATAAGATGAACATTTCTCTTTCCCATGCAATTATATTTATGAATGAAGAAGAGTTCTTCGAAGGAAAATGTCACGTGGTTATTGGTAAGACTATGTTTATATTCTTGCCTGTGATGCGGAAGTATGCCGGTGGTGTGATATATGCCAATAGCGATGAGGAAGCTCTTAAGATTGCTAAGAATCTTGTAAAAGATATTCAGGATCATATCAATATGAAAAAGGAGGAAGACGATGATATTCGAAATTCTGGCTGTTGCACATCTCTTAGGTAATATGCCCGTGACACCATGGGGGGATGACTTACAGAAGGTTAGATGCACGTGTTATCTTCCTACAGGCAATAAAACAGCTGACGGCACGGTCCCCTATGAAGGAATCTGTGCTAGCAATAGAGAACATCTCGGTGACGTAGCGGTATTATATTCTGTAGATGGGGAGTTCATAGGCTTCTTTGAATGCAGGGATGTAGGAGGACACCGTAAGTTACGGAACGGAACAGCAGTAGATATTTACAGAGACTCCATGGACCGAGCCTGGAAATGGGTTGGCGAGTGGGGTGATTACGTTTATATTTATTGGATAGAGGTGGTGAATGGATGATGGATGTTTCTAAATGTATATTTTGTGAGCATCATGATGTAAATGCAAAGACTACTTTTTGTAAACTTAATAATGAGTCTACTTGCACAAATAATGATATTCCATGCCCATTAGAGTTAGAA
>AUXO011849941.1_pt1 | contig 14709 bp, 25 predicted proteins | sample 768731 | NCBI WGS metagenome assembly AUXO01 (sample SAMN02715735, study PRJNA202380) | gut metagenome | biome: sheep rumen | host: Ovis aries | place: New Zealand: Palmerston North | reverse complement strand
AGGTCTTTCCATTGTTGAAAGACCTCATTAAAAGTAGAATATTCTTTGTGTCCAATAAATAGGACAGCATCATCATTGTTATCGTAGGCACTTAAAAGTTGACGCAGTTCTTTTTCAGCGTCTTTCTTGGCTTTGTATCCATGACCCCATTTATACTTTTTCCTACCTGTTAATGTGTCTTTTCCAAGGTAAATAACAGGATAATATAGGTCATTGGTTTTCTTCTTCGTTATGCTTCCTTTCATATTCTTTAACCTCTTTTAGTTTGGCAAAACTTTCGGCATATGTTTTTAAATATCTCTTATTTTCGGGTACACGTTGGTATTCATTTTCGATTATAGTCATGATTAGATTTTGGCTGTGTTCATCTAGTAAGCGTATCTTTTGAATATAGTCAAATTCAGCAGGAGTAACAGATGGTGGTTGTGGTTTTCTCATTTCTACTAAGTCTGACTTAGATATCCCAAAATAATTAGCCATGAGTTCAATCTTATCTATTCTTGGATAAGCGTTTCCTTTAATCCAATCAGTAAGGGTAGTGTATTTAACACCAATAGCCCTGCATAAGTCTTGTCTTGAAAGGTTATTGATGTTCATATAATATTGAATGTTCTTTGCCATTATTTCTTTGTTACCCAAACTATTTTCCATGTCAATGTCCCTCTATTCCTATTATACGCTATGTTCGTAAAATATCAAATGTTTTCCGTAAAAAATTACGCTTTTAACGTTGACACTACGATTTAATAGTAGTAGCATTATGTTATGCTTCAAGAAAGGAGAGTACCAATGGAGAAAGCAATGTTTACGTTAAAGACCGCTAGAGAATTAAAAGGCTTAACGCAAAAAGAAGCCGCCACGCTACTAGAAATCAGCGAAGATACATTGAGCCTTTATGAGAGGGGTAAGAGTTACCCCGATATTCCAAAGTTAAAAAAGATAGAAGAGTTGTACGGAATTCCCTATGACCAAATTATTTTTTTGCCGATGGATTACGACAAAATCGTAAATAAGGTTTAATTAAAGATTCTTTAAAGAGGGGCTAACTTATGGAACGTGAGTTTTTTACTGTAAATGAAGTTCATGAGATAACAGGGCTTCACCCGAATACAATCCGTAAAAGGATTAAAGACGGAACTTTTAAAACCATGCAACGGAGTTCACAAGGGAAGGGTAGCGCACCTTATCTTATTTTAAGGGAGAGTATCTATGGAAGGGGTAATCAAAAGTTACTCACGTAAGAATGGTGTGGGTTTTGTAACTGCCAATGACGAGGATTATTTCTTTACTTGGAAGGATATAGTTGGCAGGAAACACGCACATTGCGTGGCAGGAGAAGTGGTTTCTTTTGAACCTTACGAATGTGGCAGGGGGCTACGAGCATATAAAGTTCAGTGAGGGGATAAGAAATGAAAAGGGTTTTTGCAATCCTATTAACAGTAGTGATGACAGTTGGGTGTTGTTATTTTGGCTCAACTAAAAAAGAAGTGGAAGAAGAGGTAGTAGTAACAGAACAACCCGAAATAATTGAAACTGATGTGCATTATCTGACAGATGAAGAATTATCAAGGCTGTATACCTGTAAGCAGGATATTCGGCATGAAACAACTATTAGCTTTACGCAAGAAGAAGCCATGATGCTTATGAAACTTGCTAAAAGTGAAGCAGGTGGATGTACTGCAAGTCAGTATCACGAAATGATGGTTGTAGTTAATCGACTTAAAAGTAAAGATTTTCCTAATACTGTCAAGGAAGTGATTTACCAAGAAGGACAGTTTTCAGTAGTAGCGGAAGGAAAATTTGCAAAAGCACAACCTAATTTGGAGTCGCACTTGGCACTTGCTATGGTTGAACGTGGCATAGATTGGAGCGAAGGTTCTGTATGGGTTGAAGCGTCAAGTAATACTACTAATAGTTGGCATAGCCAAAATAAGGAATTTTTGTACGAGTTGTACGGACAGCGTTATTACAAATAAAAAAGCCACATAGAACAATGCTACGTGGCTTAGTGACAAGGGGCTAACCTTATCGTTGTCTATATTAACAGAAAGCAGGATATATGTCAAAAGAGAAATTGTTGAACAACACACCACAGTTTAGTCGGTCAGACCTAAACGAAATGGTAAGTAGGAGCAATAAAGCACTTCTTGACCTTATGGGAATTATTTATGGGACAAATGCAGAGATAAGGATTGTGGTTAAGCCTAATGGGTTTATTCAATTTAATCTCAAAGAAGAGTGTTTACAAAAGAATTGCTATAAAACACATTACCAAGATAATTCGTCCATAGGTTATGAAGAAGTGACTATAAAAAAATAAAGGAGAAGGTATGGAAGAACTAAAAATTACTCAACAGGCAGGTGTCATCAATGCTAATCTTGACGCTATTGAAGCTGAAATTAAAGAGAAGATGGAAGCTTACAAGCATTATCTTGTTACCGAAGACTCGATTAAAAGCGATAAGAAGGTTTTGGCTGACCTGCGGAAACTTTTAAAAGATTTGAATGATGCAAGGATAGCCACAAAGAAGCAGTGGTTAGAGCCATTTGATGAATTTGAAGCTAGGTGTAAGGCAGTACAGGCTCTTGTGGAAGAACCTATTAACCTTATCAATAGTCAGATAAAGCTTTTTGATGAAGAGAAAAAACTTGCTAAACAGGCTCATGTAAGAGAGATATATGATGCAAATATCCAAGATTTAGAGCAGTTTCTACCTTTTGAAAAAGTCATGGAAGCTAATCCTAAGTGGCTTAATGCTTCTACTAAAGACCAAGATATCCTGTTTGATTTGCAGGGTATGACATTAAGAGTTAAGAATGACATTCAAGCTATCAAGGCTCTTAATTCAGAAATTGAGGATGAATGTATCAAGATTTATGCGGAGTCGGGGAATAACCTGTCAATGGCTATTCAAAGGAACTCGCAATATCTTGCTGATAAATCAAAAATAACTGAACAGGTCAAGGAAGAAGAAAAGCCACAGGAAGTTGAACATAAGGGAATGACCCAACTTAATGAAATGGCTAAGTTGGTTAGAACAGCTAAGATAGTGATTTCACTTGATGACTTGGCACAGGTTAAAGAGTTGTTGGATTTTTCATCTATTAAATATCAAATAATCGAAGGGGAATGATTATGTCAGAAGGAAAGATTTATGAAGCTATTAGTAATGTCATGAAAGACGTAGGTGCTGTAGGTAAGAATAAGGTTAATCAAATGCAAAGGTACAATTTCAGAGGAATTGATGACGTTATGAACGCCTTAAATCCTGCCATGATTAAGAACCATGTATTTGTAGCACCTACAGTTCTTGAAGAGAAGAGAGAGGAAAGAGAAACCGCTAAAGGGGGACTTCTTATTTACTCTGTATTAAAGGTTCAGTATAAATTCTATACCGATGATGGGTCTAGCATTGAATGTACTGTTATCGGTGAAGCTATGGATAGTGGCGATAAGTCTATGAATAAGGCTATGAGTGCCGCTTTTAAGTATGCGTGTTTCCAAGTCTTCTGTATTCCTACAGAGGAAATGCATGATAGCGAAGAGGATAGTCCCGAACCTCAAAAGAAATCATCATCTAAACAGCAGAACCACACTCCAAGTCAACCACCACAGCAAGAGCCTGTTAAATCAGACGAAGTAAAAAATGCTGAAATGATTGCCAATACAGACCAAGACCTTGTACCTCATGGTGAAGGTATGACTCCTAAGAGAATTGCTAGGCTTAAAAAGGCACAGGAAATCACAGGCAAAAATGATGCTACTGTTCTTGCTACAGCCAAAGCTAAGACCTTTGAAGAGATTACAGAAGCTAACTATATAGCTGTGATGAACCTGTTCTTGAAGCTAATGACACCCGAACAGAAAAAGGAGATTGAAGCAATCTGATGGCAGAGTTTACAGGGAAAGCACTTGATATTGTGACATTTCTCATGGGGGATGGTGTGGATAAACAAGCTTTATGGGATTTAACACCACATAAAGACCCTCATAGTAATCAACAGCGAAGATACTTTCACCGATTGGTAAGTTTGTTAGCAAGGGGTGACGAGAAAACATTCTATGAGAAGAAGAATGAACTTATCCGTCATTATGGCAATGGTAAATTCATCTACGATAAGGAAGGAAAGCCTATCGTAGAGTATTTACCCGATGATGACAGGTATAAATACAGCGAAAAACACTACTATCCGTTAGATGTTGGTGGAAGGATTGAGAATTCAAGCGGAAAAGGAATTATAGTTAGGGCATTTTTGCTACTTGAAGGAACTTCTAAATTCTCGGTATCTGAATACATAGCACTTATCGAGGGGACACGCAACGAAGCAATCGGTAGTGGTATAAGTTGGGAAGAAGTTGAAACATTTGAAGAAAAGCGTCTTATGGATATGTTGAGGTTAAAAGCCAATGCACAAGGAAAGATGGAAGCCGATTGAAGGTCATTCTACTTATAAAGTAAGTGATACAGGAAGAATAATGCACTTCTATAAAGGGAAGTGGTACTTTATGAATTTTTCATTAGCCGATGGATATTATTTGGTTCGTATAGATGGGAAGACTCAAAGAGTACATAGGCTTGTGGCACTAGCATTTATTCCTAATCCTAATAATTATCCTTATGTTAATCATAAAGATTTTAATAGAATAAATAATTTTTATGAGAATTTGGAATGGTGTACACCAAAATATAACGTAAATTATTCTATTTGTAATATGAGAGATACTAAAAATACAAAAATAGGAGTAAGTGGCGAAAAATATATTTCAATTACAAATTCCAATAATTTTCGTGTGCAAATTCGACTTGAAAGATGTTATTTTTACAAGGTTTTTAATTCTTTAAAGGATGCAATTATAGCTAGAAATAATGTGTTGAAAGAAAATAATTATGAAATCAAAACGTACAAAAGCGGTAGCGATACCACCGAAAATCAGACAAGAAGTTGAAGACAGGGATGGTCATAAATGCGTATTTTGCGGTAGCCATGAATGTCGTGGCGAAGCCCATTATATCGGAAGGGCGCAAGGTGGGCTTGGTATCCCTAAAAATCTTTTAACATTATGCAGGGAATGTCATAGGCAGTTAGATAATGGTCAAGCAACCCGATTATACAGGAAAAGGGCTAAAGATTATTTAATGTCTATTTATCCCGATTGGAATGAAGCTGACCTAGTTTATAACAAGTGGAAGGGTTTTAAATACCAATGATATGTCCAAAGTGTAAGGCTGATGCCACAAGGGTGATACAGACAAAAACGTGTAGAAAATGGCTTCGACGCAGAAGAATTTGCAAAAACTGTGGCTACAGGTTTTCTACACATGAAGTATGGGATGGTAACGAAGATGGAGATAGGAACTTTTGGCGAAATGCTAAATGAATTTGAGCAAGGAGTAACTAATTTTACCGACAATGGTAAATGCATTGAATGTGGTAGTTGCTGTTCTCGATATTTAGCAATGAACCAAAAAGAAATCAATACTATTAAGGCTTATATAAAGCGTCATAACATTAAGCAACAGAAACACGCATTGTTCGTTTATAAAGACCCAATGTTTGATGCTACTTGTCCATTTTTGGATGATACTAAGCCAATTCATAAATGCCTTATCTATGAGGTAAGACCTTTGATTTGCAGGGAGTTTAAGTGTGACAAATGGCAACAGATAGACAAAGAAGGTGTGTTATTTAAGTCTAATTTACATCCTGTAGATGTTACAGAGGTGTTTTTTGGAAAAGGTTGTGACACCTGCCATTAGGCGAAAGAAACTTCTCATTTTGATTGATGGCTTATTAAGTGCAAGGAATTTATCACAGGGTTCTATCAGACTTAAAAAGCTAAGTGGATTACCGAGCGTGGCGGTATATCCACGCAGGAAGGGGGTATTGGGGGTTGAAAAAAACAGATATATTTTTCCCTTTTGAGCCTGTCCCAAAGGGAAGACCAAGGTTTAGAAGAACAGGCAAATTTATTCATAGTTATACACCACCAACAACACAGCGATTTGAAAGCCAAATACATGATTATTACGTGGATAACTGTGGTGATTTTTACGATGGTGCTATTAAAGTTTATTTAACATTTCATATGCCAATTCCTGTAAGTATTTCTAAGGCAAAGAAATTACTTATGGTTTCGAATACTACTAAGCATATCAAACGTCCCGATGGTGATAATCTTGCCAAGTCGATTTTAGATGCACTCAATGGTATTGCTTATGCCGATGATTCGCAGATTACCATTTTACATATCGAAAAGAGATATGGAGAACAGGTTGGGATTTCCTTAAAGATAACCGAGGATGTGGATTAAATTTGTTGGGGTAAACATTGAACATAATATCGGGGGAAGATATGAGCGACGTTAAATGGATTTCTGTTTCTACGGATATCTTTAATGATGAAAAGATGTGCGTAATTGAAAGTATGGATAATGGCATGATATTTGAACTTGTTTGGATTAAATTATTATGTCTTGCAGGGCGGTGTAATACTAATGGATTTCTCTATGCTTGTGAAGGAGTTCCATTTACAGATGAAATGATAGCAAAGAATTTTAGAATGAGCCTTGAAATTGTTCAACAAGCATTAGACCTGTTTCTAAAGATGGGAATGATTGAAATTGATAATAATGCTTATATGATTTCTAATTGGCTGAAATATCAGAATAATACAGAACTACAGCGAATTAGAGAAGCAAGTAGAATTAGGCAACAACGCTATAGAGATAGGCAAAAAGAAAAACGTAACGTAACGGATAACGTAACGGATAACGTAACGGATGACGCAACAAATAACGCTTTTTGCTCTATATGTAATATGTCTTATTTAGATGTTTATAAAGAGGTTATTGGTTATCTAAATGAGAAAACTAATAGTTCTTACAGGTATGCCACAAAGAAAAATCAGACCTGTATACACGCAAGGTGTGAAGAAGGGTATACCATTGATGACTTCAAAAAAGTCATAGATAAAAAGTGTGAAGATTGGGTTGGTACGGAATGGGAGAAATATCTAAGACCCGAAACTTTATTTGGAACTAAGTTTGAAGGTTATTTAAACCAACGAACTAGGGATGATGGTTTTGCTTACGGAGCAGACAGTTTAGTAGTGTGAGGAAGATATGGCTAGTAGGAAATTCTTACAAGAGCAGGTTAAAAGGCTTGAAATAAACTATGGCAAAGATAGGTTTAAAGTTTCACAACCTATGTATGATTTGTGGGCTGAAATGTTCAAGGATTATGACGAGGATGGGATAAAAGTTTCTGTTGATGAATACATACGGACAAACGAGTTCCCACCGACAATAGCAAGTATCATGAAGATTTATGATGAAAAAAACAAGCGTAGGCAGGAGTTAGGGCATTACTTAAAAACCAAATGTAATTGGATATCTCGTTGGTACGAAAAACCAATGACACAGAAAGAGATTGAGTTTATTAAACAAATGGTTTCGGGTAAGTCCTTTGGTGATACAAAAACGTTCCTTGATGATATGGCTTTGGAAGCTGTGCGGTTCTATAACGAGAGCGTAGCTAATGGAGTCAAGGACGTAACGATAATGAAATTTTTAGAGGGATATCAATGGACGCAGAAAGACAGATAATAGGTTCTTTGCTTCTTGACCAATCACGAATAGATGATATGCGTTCAATCAGTGCGGATATGTTTGTTGACCCCACTTTGGGAAAGATTTTTAGCATCTATGCTAATGCTAATGGTAAGGAAGTTAATCAGCTTGTTATTATACCTCAAATAACAACTTCTTATCAGACGGAACAGCAGTGTTTCAAATTGTTGGCAGATATAGTTAGCGAACATGATGCAGGTATATCGGATAGCTTTTGTGAGGATTATATCTTACAGGATTATAAATCACGGAAAGTCAATGAACTTATCAATTATTCATTGATAACACCAAATAGCGTTGACCTGTTTTTAGACGATATGCGTAACCTGTCAGAAAACTTCGTAAAAGAAGACGCTGATAGAACAATGAGCCTTGCTGAACTTACTGCATTAAGCAGTGAGTATTTCACCGAAAATCACCGCATTAAATATCAGCTTGGTTTTCCAAATTTAGATAAAGCGATTGGTGGTATTGATGATGGTGATGTGTTGATAATAGCCGCTAGACCTTCTGTTGGCAAATCCGCATTTGCATTGCAGATTGGTCGAAAGTTTGGAATGGACGGATATAGGGTTGGTTATTTCAACCTAGAAATGGGTACAAAGCAGATATATGAAAGAGCGATTGCTTCGGCTAGTGGGATTGATATGTCAAGAATAAGACTTGCTACCAATTACTTAAATGACGAGCAATCACAGTTTGAAAGCGGTAATCAAAAGCTGATGGGTGAGCGAAACTTCTTCGTCATAACAGGAACGCAATCTATCAAAACTATGAGAGCCAAGCAAAACAAGGAAAGATATGACGTTATTATCGTTGACTATATGCAACTAATAATATCTTCGGGAAATCGTGGTGGCAACAGGGCTTCGGAAGTCGGAGATATATCGAGAGGATTAAAGGCAATAGCCACAGATTTTGGTATTCCTGTAATCGCACTTTCACAGCTTAATAGAGCAAGTGAGAGGACGAAAGATAAAGAACCTAGCTTGGCTGATTTAAGAGAGTCGGGTGATATCGAGCAGGATGCAAGTGTTGTTCTGATGATGTGGAACAGTAATGATGATGACAAGACCGAAAAGACAATGAAAGTAGAAAAGTCAAGAAACGGATTTAATGATAGGTTGGTGCTGTATTTTGATGGTAAGCACATGAACTTTGAAGAATATGATACAGGTGATTTCAGAGATAAACGTGACAATGAAGACTTACCTTGGAGTTAATTATGACGGAAGCACAGTTAAATAAATTTAAACAAGTCATATATGACCCATATACAGAAGCTTGGGAAATCATGAAAAAGATGCGTGATACCGAACCTAAGAATGAAAGCTTTTGGCAGTGGTATGTAAAACGCACAGATGATTTTAAAGCAAAGTATCCAAGCGAAATTGGTGGGGCAATATATAGAGTGCTACTTGATGCAGGTAGCGAAGTTCAAAGGATATTAGAAAGGGGCTAATCATGATACTAGATGACAGTTTAAGACTAATCGTTAATAGCAAATATTTTAACGATTATGTCAAGTGTGAAGCTGTTTGGAATGAAAAAGACAAGATAATCAAACAGAACCACATAACAGGGCTTATAAGACCTTATCTTGCTGATATTGTAGGAGTTTCAGACTCAACTATGAAATGTGTGCATTACATTATGAGCCATGGAACAGAGGAACAAAAGAGCAGAGCGAGAAGGGGTGGCGAAGAGTCTGATGGAAGGAAGAACACTATAACTAATATTGCAGTTGAAATAAGACATGAGATATATCCACCTTCAAACAATAAGCCTTATGGAGAAACACGTATCTGTAAAGTTTGTGGCAAAGAACTTCCAATAGACAGATTTGAGTTATCAAAAGGTTATAGGCTACATACCTGTAGAACTTGTAGGATGCTGAAATACAAGGAGAAAAATTATGGTATTAAGCCGAGAGAACCTAAAAATGATGACTTTATGATGACAGAAGAACAGCTTAATGACTATTTGTATAACGCTGATAACGAGGTTAAGTACACAATAGATGACTTAATCGAGGAAATACTGATAAATGGCAAGAATGGTATTAAATCAGTTGAAACATCCCTTGATATTCACAGTGACCTTCTTACTACAGAGGAAAACAAGAAAAAAGCAATAGAGTCATTAAAGACTCTTTCACATAGATTATATGAACTGCAATTAAGATTTAGAGAAAATTAAACCAACCAAAAGAAAGGAAGAAAAATCATGCAGGAATTTAAAACAGAGTTTAAGAACGTAAACAGTAAACAGATACTTGTAGACACAGAGTATCAAAGACAGGTTGACTACCTTCGTGTAAGAAAGATGGTAGCTAACTTCAACCCAAACCTTGTTAATCCAATCAAGGTATCTTTCAGAGGTAATAGATACTATTGCTTCGATGGACAGCACACATTGGCTATGCTCAAAGCACTCAATGATAACAAGGATTTGCCTGTACCATGCAAGGTTTATTATGGTATGCACGAAACTGATGAAGCAAAGCTTTTTTCAGAACAGAACGGAATTGCAAGGGCGGTGCAGAGCAATCAAAAGTTAAAGAGTCTTTATGTTGCAGGTGACATTGATGTTATCGAATTCAGAAAGAGCGTGGAAGAATGTGGTATTCAGTGTGACTTCACATCTTCAAAAGCCAATAAGAAGCTTATTTGCTATTCCACCGCATATAACATCTACATGAAACATGGTAAGAAGCATTTGCAGAAAATCCTTAAAACCTGTATAGCCGCTTGGGGTGGTGATAAAGATTCGCTTTCTAAAGAGATAATCCTTGGCATAGATATTTTTATCAGAACCTACAAGGAAGAGTACATCGACAACCTTCTTATCAAGAAGCTTAATAAGGTATCACCTACAGTGATTATAAGAGAAGGTCGTGCGATTGCTACAGGTGGTGCAAAGAGATTTGCTATTCAGATTTACAACGTCTATTGCAGAAACACCACTTCTAACAGACTTGATTATAAGTTTTGATTAAAAAGGTGGCTTGTATTATGGGATGACAGAAAACCCATAGTACAAGCCATCTACAAAACCAACCATTGTGATTATAACACAATCAAGAGAGGTAAAAGATTTTGAACTGTGGACACAACGATTGCTTTACCTGTCCTTATGACGATTGCATTGACGACGAGAAAAAGCCAAAAGAACGCAAGAAATGTGACAGGAAAGCTTATTACAATAAATGGTATTCAGAGAATAGAGAAGTAGTAGCTGAACGAAGACGTATCAGATATTACAAAAGAAAGGAGCAACGCATGATTACACACAAAGAACGGATTAGAGCGTTAATCGGAAATCTTAAACATAATGATTGGGATATCTTTCCACAATTTAGGATAGAAAAAGAAGATGCAGAAGCACTTAAAGATATAGAAGCGTTAAAGGAATATATAAAGGACAGGGAGAAATCTAAGGCATGAAAAAGGTCGTTCTGTATATCAGAGAGATAGCAGTTATTGGGGGTATTGAAACATTCATGTATAACTTTTGCAGTTATTTACATAATGAATACGACATTACTATCTTGATTTGGAGAATACCCGACAATCAGTTAAATAGATTAAAACAAGTGGCTAAAGTCGTAACCGACATGAACGCCCCAATTGAATGTGACACTTTACTGATGCTTAGAATGACAGATGAAGTACCTGCTAATGTGAAGTTTAAAAAGATGATAAGAAGACTTCACAGCACCAAGTATTACGACATACAGGAAGCACCTAAAGATGGGGATGTTACTGTCTGTGTATCAAAAATGGTCAAGGATACTTTTGGACTTAAAAACGTAGTTGTTATCAATAATTTAGCTAAGATAACAGCAAAACCGACGCTTCTCCTTATGTCAGCCACAAGGATGCCCGCACCCGATAAGGGTGACAATATAGGGCGAATGAGGAAGCTAGGCAAGATGTTAGATGAAGCTGAAATTCCTTATTTATGGCTTAACTTTTCAAATAATCAGATGGAAGATGCGCCAAAGAATTTTTACAACATGGGAGTTAGACTTGATGTTCAAAACTATTTGCAAAAAGCAGATTACATTGTACAGCTAAGTACAGTTGAAGCCTGTTCAAATACAGTATTAGAAGCTTTGTCACTGAATGTACCGCTTATCTGTACTCCTGTTCCTAGCTTTTATGAACTTGGAGTAGTAGATGGCGTAAGCGCACACGTAGTTCCATTTGATATGAATTTTGATGTGAGAAAGCTTTTGCAGATACCTAAATTTACTTACAACTATGACAATGAGGGGAGATTAGCACAATGGAGAAAAGTGCTGTAAAGGGTAAGTTTTTAAGTTTAATTATTCCTTGCTATAATGCAGAACCATACATTACTGAACTGTTGAATTGTTTAGCACCACAGATTACCGATGAAGTTGAAGTTTTGATTATTGATGATGGTTCTGACAAACCATTTCAGACAGATTATAAATGGGCTGAAATAATCAGACAGAAAAACATGGGTGTTAGCCATTCAAGGAATGTTGGATTAGATACTGCTACAGGTGAGTACATTGCCTTTATAGATGCTGATGATTTGGTAAGCGACAAATATATCGAAACGATAATAAACAAGGCTAAAACGGAAGATTTTGATTATCTGTATATGTCTTGGAAAACATTGCCCGATGCCCCTTTGTGGGAAGTCAAAATAAATAGTGTTAATGATAAATTTCCACCGAATAATACTTGCGTTTGGAATAGAGTGTATAAAAAGTCATTTATCGGTGATTTGAGATTTAATCCACTAAAGCAGGTCGGTGAAGATGCAGAATTCATCATATCACTAGAGGAAAAAGGAAAAAAGTCTATTATATCAGACTTTATGTATTTCTATCGGTCTTCTACACCTAATTCTCTTACCAAGAAATTCAATAGTGGTAAGTTGGCAACAAGAAGAGTCATCTATTATTTCCCACAGGTCACAAAAAATATGAAGTTCCTTATAGATGAATTTAAGGAACTTAATAAAGTAGCTGAAATAATACTTATGACTAATTATAACGAATTGCCACAGCTTTCAAAATACGCTGTTATATCAACGCCTAAGAGGATACATGGGACAGAACTTAGGGGATATTTCACTAACCTGTTTATTAAAGTTTCTATGCCTGTTAAAACACAGGTAGTTATATGGACGGAAAAGACTTTTGAAATTGGTGGTATTGAAACATTCAATTATAACTTCTGTAAGCAAATGTCTAAGTATTATGACATTTTGGTTCTTTATAAACAGATTGATAATAAGCAAAAGGCTAGGCTTTCCGATTATGCCACTGTAATGCAATATAGCGAAGGTGTTGAGATACAGTGTGACACTCTTATTGTAAATAGAATAACTGATAAAGCACCAAAGAATGTTTACTATAAACAAAAGGTTCAGATGGTTCATTCCTGTAAATGGTCAAAGGATTTGGTCACACCAAAAGATAATGATTATCTTGTACCTGTATCCAAGGCTGTTGCTAGGTCGTATGAGGATTTCAAAGAAGACCATGTGGTTATTGGAAACCTTACGTGTCCAAAAGATACTAAAAAGGCTCTTATTCTTGTTTCAGCTACAAGAACAGGAACAAATGAAAAGGGACAAAAAAGAATGATTACCCTTTCAAAGATGCTGAAAGAAAAAGGTATTCCTTATGTATGGTTTTGTTTTTCAGACCATCCAATCCCCAATGCAGATAATATCTGTTTCATGAAACCAACTTTGGATATTTCACCTTATATTAAGATGGCTGACTACTTGGTACAGCTTAGTGACCATGAGGGTTTTTGTTATTCATTGGTTGAAGCTATGGAACTTGGCACACCGATTTTGGTAACTCCTTTGGAAGTATTACCCGAACTTGGATATAAGGATGGTGTTACAGGTTATACTATTCCTTTTGACATGAATTTCGATGTGAAAAAGATAGACAATAATCGGCTAAAAGGGACTTTTGAATATGAATATGACAACGCTAAAAGGATAAAACAGTGGAAAAAGATACTTGGAAAAGGCGGTGTAACAGAAAAGATAGTTGTTAAAGAACCTGTAGTAAAAGTGGTGGCACTTATGCAGTATGATGACATACTCCTGCAAAAGCGCATGAATAAGGGTGATGTTATTGAAGTTAAAGTAAGCAGAGCATACGAACTTATTTGTCGTAAACCACAGCTTGTAGATTTTATAGAGGAATATAAATGATTTGTAAATGGTGTGAAAAAGAAATAAAAGGTTGGCACTTGAAATATAAGGGAATGACCTTTTGTGAAGATAATGATAATGCCTGTCTAAAGAATTATCTATTTGAAGAACATGATAGAGAAATAGAAGAAGATAAGGTGTTTGATGATGATTACAACATGGATGAAGTTGATTATGTCACCTTCATGGAACAGAGGGGTTTTGGATAATAATTAAGGATATGGGGGATGAAAAATGCAACCACTATACTGCTTTAAATTAAATGAAGAAACAGGTGAAATTCGTCAGTTTAAAATCACTGAATATGAGATTGGTCGTGCGCATTGGTCGAATAAACAGAGTTATTACAGGTTTAAAATCAATGGTGCTACTTTCTACTGTTATGAGAACGATTTAAACAGGTTTAAGCACAGCCATGTATATTCGCATAGCCCAAGTTTAGACCACGCCAAATCTATTATCATAACAGAAGTAAAGAAGCGTAGAGCCAAGGCTAGGCGTGAATATAAGAAATGGGATAATGCTTTTAAAGGTCTTTGTGGTGAACCTGTTGAAACGACTATTGAAGCTGAAATAGATAAACTACAGACTTACAAATTGTATGTTGGTTCAGATGAAATTTTGGTTCGGAAAGATGATGTTAAAGATATAGTAAAAAATCAGAAGCAGGGGTAACAATGGACTACCACCACTGATGTTAGAGGTAGAAGAATGACAAGAGAAATAGCGTTGCATTGTATGAAGTCATATAGCGAATTACATAGTGATTTATGCGAATTATGCCCTATATATGGACAGACAGGGAGCGACCATTGCTTTGAAGATGCTTTGCAGTATGTTATCGGAATGTTAGAGCAAGAGCC
>AUXO012077924.1_pt1 | contig 14714 bp, 12 predicted proteins | sample 768731 | NCBI WGS metagenome assembly AUXO01 (sample SAMN02715735, study PRJNA202380) | gut metagenome | biome: sheep rumen | host: Ovis aries | place: New Zealand: Palmerston North | reverse complement strand
AAGCTCGCGAATAAAATTCAAAACTTCAATATTACTTGTTTTTTCTTCATAACCCGCATATAACGGAATAAGATTTTCGTAAAACCCGTATTTTACTTCTTCATTCGGGAGTCCAAGCGTAAAGCTTCTAAAATCCTTGTCATAAGATTTTATAGTGATGTATCCAGTCTGATAAAGCATTGGAACCGGGTCAGTTGCTGTAAGGCGATAATTTTCTAGAGTTCTATAACCAATTTCAATTTCATTTTCAAGGGTTGTGAAATCAAAATCAATATCTCGAATCATTTTTGTAAGGAATGTTGGAGTACCTGTTGAGAACCAGTAACTGCCGAAAGATTTATTGAAGAATGCATTCATCAGACTGAATGGATTATAAATATCTTCTCTGGTATCTGGTGAAAAATGATATCCATCATAATTCTTTTTAAGCTCAGAAAGGCACTGTTCTTCAGTCATATCATTATTTTGTGCCATTTCTTTGATTTCCGGAACAAATCTTTCTTTAAGTTCAGACTGTGATATTCCGCAAACTGTAGAAAAATCATCGGAAAGTGAAATATCATTCAGATTATTCAAATCAGAAAAAATACTTACCTTATCAAACCTCGTAACTCCAGTAATAAATGCAAACCTGATATATTTATCTTCGCTTTTCAGATTTCCATAAAAACCTTTGAGGGCATCACGAATTTCGCCTTTAAGATTAGAATCAATCACATTCTGCAAAAGTGGTTTGTCATATTCATCCACCAGAACAACAACCTGATTTCCTGTTTTTTCAAAAGCAGCTTTTATAAGATTTCTAAAACGTATTGCAATATCTTTTGATTCTGTACGCTTTCCATATAACTCTTCATATTCAGAAAGCATGTCATCCATCTGTATGAGTAAATCTTCATAGGTTTTATAATTTTTGCCAGTAAAATCCAGATAAATGACAGGATATTGTTTCCATTCAGTTTCAGTTTCTGAGATTGAAAGTCCATCAAATAAGTCTTTACGGCCTTCAAAATAACTGCGCAAAGTGGAAAGAAAAAGCGATTTACCAAAACGACGGGGACGACTCAGAAAATAAGGTTTTCCTACACGCACCAGTTTTTCAATAAACTGAGTTTTATCAACATAAATACAGTTCTTTGTGCGGAGTTCTTCAAATGTCTGAATGCCAATCGGCAGGTTTCGTCTTTCGCTCATACTAATATTATACCACAGAACATTAGTAATTACACCACAAAACATTTTACACTGCCTGACACACCTCTTCTCCACAAAATTCCAAATTTTTTAATAAAAATGTACTTTTTTTTGATATTCAATCTAATCTATATAGAATGTATACTTAACTAATTAAAACACCGGTCGCTTGCCAGGCGGCCTTACACAGGAGAATGTGACAATGAATAAAGTTTTCTTAAAAGAATGTCCATGCGCACTTGATATGGGCGACGGAAGCGAACGCGGTCTTTATGTAAATCAGGATTATATTTTGCAGAAAATGCGAAAAATTCACCGCGGTATAAGCCTTATGTATACCTATTATCCAAAAGACAAAACCTGGCCTTTGCGTGCAAGCGTTGCATGTCCTCAGGACACTCCTACAGGAGCATGGGATTATCCTTACGAAGATTATTTTCCATACCGTGGCGGTGTAGAAGGCAAACACGACGATGAACCATTCTGTTTTATGAAAGAAATTCGTCAGCGTGGTATGGATGTTGTTCTTACCCTTACAATTGACCCAGACTTAACTGAAGAAGATTTAATTCCTATTGCAAACGATTTAAGACCTTACGGTCGCATTCTTTTACGTGTTAATCATGAATGTACGGGAACCTGGTTCTGCTTTAATAAACGTGCAACTTATCAGAAACTTGCTGATTTCTTCGTTCTTGTCTGCAAAGTAATGCACGAACATGCACCAAACGTTAAAGTTATTCTTTGTGCAGGTATGTATGAAGATGCCACAGGCAAACTCGAAATGGAAGATATTTTTCTGGAAGCACACAAGGCAGCCGATATCTGGTCGGGTGATAAATACCTTGCCCTTCACTGGGGTTGGCCTGTTGATGTTGCAACAAAGGATACAAAAAATTACTGCTGTTATGATGTAGATGCAGTTTACGACACGGCAAAGAAAACCCTAAAACGTCTGCGCGAAATTACAGGTCAAGATAAACCAATGGTTCTTTCCGAACTTAATGCCGACGGTGATGTTACAGGCGCTTATGAACAGGCAAATATGATGCGTCATTTTATGGAACGCCTTGAACAGGATGATGAAAAATGGCTTTCTGCTTTTACATTCTATCAGTTCCGCGATGACGGCCGCCTTGGTCTTGAAATCACAGATCCTAACAATCATGATGTTGGAATTGAACAGCCTATTCTTGCAAGCTACCGAAAATCATTGCACAGGGAATTCTTTAGTCAGAAGCTTGTTTCCGATAAGCCTATAGAACTTCCTGCAAAAATGCGCTGGGCAAGTTCCGAAGATGCCGAAGGCGTAGAAATTGATGTTAAAGTAGAAAAAAATCCACATTATGCAGAATTGTATTTTGAAGATAATCTTAAAGATATGAATCTTATGATTGAATTTGGCGGTTACTGGTTCTATAAAGCACCAGGCGTTAAATTTGTTGATTTGATGAGTTATTTCTTTGAAAATCCTGTTGAATCTGCAAAAACGTTCAAACTTAGATTCTTTGCACCTCCTGCAGACGGTTTAAATCATCCACAGGATGGAAGCGACCCTTACACAGCGGCAATTGGCGAATGGATGTACAACTATGAAACTGAACTTCCTGCCTTGCCAAAAATCCGCATTGAATACGAGCCAGTTTCTTTATTCAAACACTACGACTAATTTTTTCCGGACGTTTATTTTTATATTAATAAGATAAACGTCCGTATTTCATCCAATTTTATATGTTTGATGTTTTATATGTTTGATGATTCTGTTAAAAACAAAGTACCTTTGGCAGAACCGTCAAACAGCTTATCCAGAATCTTTTCGTGAGCTCCATTCGTTAAAAGCATTTCAATTCCATAAACAGTAGTTTTTTCCGCAGCCTGAAGTTTTGTTTCTATACCGCCAGTTCCAAATGCATTTGTTTCGCCAATTTTGATTTTAGAACGCAAATCAGAAATTGAATGTACAACTTCTATAAGTTTTGCATCAGGATTTGTCTTAGGATTATCTGAATAAACGCCATCTATATCACTAAAAAGAACAAGCATATCAGCGGACCACAAAATTGCCGTTAATGCCGAAAGGTTATCATTATCACCGATTTTAATTTCATCATAAGAAACTGAATCGTTTTCATTTATGATTGGAACAACTCCTTCATCAATCAAAGTAAAAAGTGTATTACGGATATTCAGCGAACCATGCTCATTTTCAAAATCATCTTTTGTTAAAAGCAGCTGCCCGATATGAATTCCCTGCATACCAAAAGCTTTACGCCACTGATGCATAAGTTCAACCTGTCCTATTGAACTCAATGCCTGTCTGTAATGAACATCCTTCTTCCGCGCCCATTCCCTGGTAATAGACACCCCTGCAACCTGCGCGCCCGATGATACAATCACAATCTGTTTTCCGGCTTTTATAAGACGTGCACACTGTTCTGCAAAACTAATCATAAATTCTATATTCTGCGTACCGTCTGCCTTTGCAAGCGTATTTGACCCGATTTTTATTACAATTTTTCTTGCTTCGTTAAGTGCCTTTTTTATTTCTTCGCTCATATTAAATCCTCGCTTTTCTAGCGTCATATTATAATCTTTTTTTGTTGAATTGCCCTTTTCTACCGCCGGATTTGTCCGTCTCCGTCAATCAGATATTTAGTAGTTGTCAACGCTTTTATTCCCATCGGTCCGCGTGCATGCAATTTTTGAGTACTTATTCCAAGTTCTGCACCAAAACCAAATTCGCCGCCGTCTGTAAAACGCGTAGAAGAATTTACGTAAACGCACGCTGCATCAACCTTTGCCTGGAAAATTCTTGCATTATTGCGGTCATTTGTCACGATGCATTCCGAATGTTTTGTATTGTGCGTATTAATAAAATCAACTGCTTCTTCTACATCCGAAACAACTTTTACCGCACAAATAAAATCAAGGAATTCAAAACCAAAATCTTCTTCATTTGCAGGAATAATCTTTTTATTATATTCAGGCTTTTCACATTTTTTCATTATTTCGTATGATTCTTTATCGCAGCGCAACTCAACTTTACCCGCAAGTTTTTCAACAAGCATCGGCAAAAATTCATTGATGATTTTTCTGTTTACTAAAATACATTCAATCGCATTGCAGGCACCCGGACGCTGAGTTTTAGCGTTATATGCAATTTCGCAGGCATTCTCCAAATCTGCCGTGCCGTCTACATAAAGATGACAAACTCCAGCTCCCGTCTGAATTACAGGAACCTTTGCTTTTTCTACAACCATGTTAATTAATTTTGCCCCGCCTCTTGGAAGTGCAACGTCAATAAGTCCAACCGCACTAAGAATTTCTTCTACTTCATCATGATTTTCGCAAGGCGCAAGTTCGATTGCCTCTGGAACACCAAACCCCTGTGCTTCTTGTGAAGAAAGACCTTCTTTTATTGCAGAAACAAGGGCCTTGTTAGAAGTGAGTGCCGAAGAGGAACCACGCAGCAATATTGCATTTCCACTCTTGTATGCAAGGCTGAACGCATCGGCGGTTACGTTCGGACGGCTTTCGTAAATAATGGCAACAATTCCAAGAGGAACTCTAACCTGTCTTATTGTCATACCGTCAGGTGTTTTCCAACCGGCAATCTCTTCTCCAACCGGATCATTCTGTGCAATGATGATTTTTATGCTTTCTATAATTCCGTTGATTTTTTTATCATCAAGAGCAAGCCTTTCTACAAGTGCTTGAGACATTCCTTTGGCACGGGCAGCTTCTACATCTTTGTTATTTGCTTCAAGAATCTGCTGTCTGTTTTTTTCTATAGAATTAATTACTGCATTCAACGCAATATTTTTCTGACTCGCAGTCTGCAATGCAAGTTTCTGATTTCCTGTTCGTAATCCTTTACAAATATTTTTTATATCCATACGCAATCCTTTACTAAAAATTCAAAAAGTTTTTCAAAAAGGTATTTAAAACAAAAAAACCGGAGCTTTAAAAGTCCCGGTTTCACAATTAACAATTAGTAGTTCGCAAGGAAATACATACCAAGCATCATCGCTACCCGACACTTTTCTTCCGACCAGTTTGCCTTTTCGGGCAAATTAGAAATGTACCACCAGAAAATTCCAAATTCGGGGTCAATGCGGATAGTATATTCTGCAAAATCATCAGAGTCAGTTGGCTGTCCAAACATAAGGAATACTGCATCATCAATGATTCTACGGAACAAATCGTAATTAGAGAGCCAAGTTGTATCTTTTGTAAAGAAATCTTCCAGCTGATTCAAAAGTCTGTCTTTAGAAGCCATATCAGATTTTTCAACCCAAGTTTTTTGAATCAACAATCGTAAATTATTTTTAAAACTTGAAAGAAGCTTTTTATTTTCCTGTTCATCGTTTGTAGAAATAATTGAACAATCTGCTCCGAACAATTTTGCAATATTATTTGCCGAAGTTACATAATCACTTTCGGACTCAATAAACGAATCCAATGAAGCAACAGTCTGTTCATCTACAAAATCCAAGATGTATTCGTTCTTATTTACCATAACACGATATTAATTTGTTATAAATATTTGTGCAAGTAGGTAATTTTGCACCCCTGTTTTAGTCTAATTGAAAATTTTGCAGTTTATTTGAAATTCTCGCAATAGGTTGCTTTTTTTTCATTCATTTAATAAAATAACCTCATTATCTCTATTAATCTTTTATAAAGAGGGAAAATATGTCTAAAGAAGAAATTTTTGACAAACTTAAAAACATCTTAGTTTCAGAATTTGAACTGGATGAGTCTGATGTTACTCCTGAAGCTCTTCTCGCAGATGACCTTGATTTGGATTCAATTGATTCAATTGATCTGATTGTAAAAATGAAGGAATTCATGCCTGCTGACAAAGGAAACGTAGACCCTTCAATTTTCAAAACAGTAAAAACACTTCAAGATGTTGTTGATGCCCTTGTTCCTTACATGGCATAAACTTAATTTTGGAAAATCAAAAGCCGGGAATTAAAAAAGTTTATCTGATTGTTTCATGCTTTTTTAATGAACCGGCTTTTTTTTTCAAACATTCATTCGTTATCATTTATTCTATTTTTTTCCTAATTAACAGGTGAATTATATGACAGCTAACTTACACAGTATCGAAAACGAAAAAATCTTAACACAGGAAGAAAATCATATCGTTCTTGAATTTGTAATTCCAGAAGCTAGTGATTTTTTTGACGGACATTTTCCAGAATACAAACTTCTTCCTGCAGTTGCCCAGTTCGAAATAGTAACTCGTTTTTCGCGAAAATATCTTAACACACAAAGATTCGTTCCAAGCATCAAAAGAATTAAATTTTCCGCACCAATCCGTCCGGACACAAAAGTTACTTTGGAACTTACAAAAAATACAACAAAAAATACGGTTGCTTTTTCAATTGTAGATTCAAACGTTAAAGATAAAACTTATTCATCAGGTTCTTTTAACTATCTTGAACAATAATTGTTAATTTACAAGCTGAAGCAGAGTTTATGAGGAGGATAAAAATGAAAAAAATTACAAAAGTATTTATTTCGGTTCTAACAGGATTTTATCTTACGACAAGTTTATCTGCTCTTGATTTACAACAAGTTACAAATCAGCTTGCAAAGCATCCTATTACAACAGGAACTTTTTCGCAGGTTAAGACAATGAGTACAGCCAAAGGAAACAGAAATCTTAAATCATCTGGCTCATTCATTTTTAGCCTTGACGGAATAATGTGGAAAACAGAAAAACCGTTTCCTTCATCAATCGCCGTTACAAAAAAAGCCGTAATACAGACTGCCGCAGACGGAACAACAACTGTAATCGATACCTCTGGTAATCAGGTTTTTGCAAGCATTGCTTCTTCACTTACAGCTGTTTTTTCAAATGATTTAACAGAACTTCAGAAAATTTTTAACACTGATTTTGCTGAAACAAAAGACGGCTGGACTATCACTTTGACACCAAAAGATTCTACTATTGCATCTTCACTAAAATCAATAAAAATGACAGGCATTTCTGATTCTGACTATGCAACATTGAATTCCATCCAGATTCAGGAAAATGAATCAAGTTCTATAACTTACAATTTCCAAAATCACAAGTATCCACAGGAGCTTACTGCCGATGAGAAAAATTTCTTTACATCTAAATAAATTTTCAAACAAACATTTTCTTTTGATATGGCTTATTTTTCATATTGCCATTCTAACCTATTTTGCATCTTCCTTTATTGCACATCGCGGAAATATTTCTATTGATGCAGATTTGTTCAATATTTTCCCGGATCCAACAACAAACGAAGCCATTAGAAAAGCCGATGATTCTCTTCTGGAAGCAACGGCTCAGAATATTTATATTCTTGTTTCTCATAAAGATTTTGACACTGCAAAAAAAACCGCAGAATCAGTTTATACACAATTAAACGGAAGCGACAATTTTAAAACCCTTTCGCTTTATACAAATTTTTCCAGTGTTGAAGATATTTATGATTATCTTTATAAATACCGCTACAATCTTTTGGACGACGAAACAATCAATAAAATCAATGCTGATGGCGGCGAATCGTTTGCAATGAATGCATTGGCAACAGCTTACAGCGGTTTTACCCTTCTTCCTCTTGATGATTTGGATTCTGACCCGTTCATGCTTTCTGAACATAACCTGAACACTTATCTTAATCTGGTTCAGTCAACAGGAACTTCTATGTCTCTTAAAGACAATGTTCTTGCATCAGAAAAAGACGGTGTCTGGTATATAATGCTTACAGGCATTCTCAGCAAAAAAGGTGCCGCACTCGCAAATAAAAACAACGGTGTTCAGGAAATTTACGACGTTTGTCTGCCTTTGGAAAATGATGAAACAAAATTTGTATTTTCCGGTACACCTTTTTCAAGTCATCAAAATTCAAACTCTGCAAACAAAGAAATTACGATTATTTCGACAGTTTCTATTCTTATTGTAATAATTCTTCTGTTTACAGTATTTGGCTCTCCAATTCCAATTTTATTTTCACTGCTTTCAATTTTACTTTCGATTGTAAGTGCAATTCTTATGACAATGGGCTTTTTCCACAAACTGCACATTCTTACTCTGGTTTTTGGAACATCGCTTATTGGTTCATGTATTGATTACAGCATTCACTTTTTTACACATTGGGCTGGCAACAAAAAATTAAATTCCGGTGATGAAATTCGTAAACATCTTTTGCCTGGTCTTACCCTCGCAATCGTTTCGTCGGTTTTGTGCTATGCAATCCTTATGTTTGCGCCTTTCAATCTTTTAAAACAAATGTCGCTGTTTTCACTTACAGGTTTAACAAGTTCTTTCCTTACAACAATAGGTCTTTTCCCATATATTAAGATGCCGCAGGGCGAACGAAAAATTAAAGTTTCTGCAATTATTAAAAACTCAAATCATCCGACAGCTAAAAAATGGGTTGGACGTGCAGTAATCACATCATTTTTTGTAATTTCAATCGGTTCTATTTTGATTTTCCACAAACGCCTTACTATCGAAAATGATGTTAATAAACTTTATAAAGATAAAGGTCGTCTTGCAATTGATTTGCCAAAAGCATACGAAATTCTTAATTATGATCCAACTACATGGCTTATTGTAAGCGGCGAAACTCCAGAAGATGTATTCCAGCTTGAAGAAAGAATGAGGAATAAAATTGACCATGATGAACATAAAAATCCTTATATTAGTCCGACAATTTTTATTCCTTCAATTGAGCATCAGAAAAAATCTCGTGCAGCATGCTTAAAACTGCTTTCACGTTCCGAAGAACAGCTTGAATATCTTGGATTTGACCCTGCTGATTCTAAAAAAATTCTTTCTGATTTTTACTCTAAACAGAATGATTTTATTACTATTGATGACCCTGCAATTCCAGAAGTTGTAATGTCTCTTATTTCCATTACATGGCTTGGACAGATAAACGGAACTTATTATTCGGTAATTCTTCCAAATAATTCGGATAATGCTTCATTTTATAAAGAACTTGAAAAAGAAAGCCCGAATCTGCATTTTACAAATAAACTTTATGATATGAGCCGCGATCTTGATAAACTTACTATTCTTGAATTAAAGTTCTTCTCGATTGCATACATCATAATTTTTATTATTCTTAAACTTTTTTACAAACTCAAACAGGCTCTAAAAATTATTTCAATTCCTCTTTTGATTGTTCTTATAACTACAGCAGTTTACGTAATTTTCAATATCAAACTGGAATTCTTTACAACAACAGGGCTTATTCTGGTGTTTGGACTTGGACTGGATTATATAATCTATATGATGGAAAACGAACAGCACAAAGGTTCAAACACAAGTACGCTTGAACCATTTGCAATAATGCTTTCATTCATTACAACGATTATTTCATTCGGTGCACTTTCTTTAAGTTCATTCCCTCCGGTTCATTTAATGGGTCTGTCTATTTTCCTTGGACTTACTACATCGTATACAAGTACAATGTTCTACGACAGGTCTTTATAAAAAAACAGGCCGACAACCACCGGCCGCCTGCCGTGCGGCCTTACACAGGAGTTATTTGAGTTATGATGAAAAAGATTTTACTTCGCGATAAACATTTTAATTTTTCAAATAGGCTCATTAATGCCAGACATTTTTTACCGGCCGTTTGTGCTTCAATTATGATTTCTTTTGTTTCCTGCGCAACAGTAAAACATCTGCCTGGCAATATCGACCCTGTTTTTATTACAAATACAAAATCTGTTAATCTTTTAGCACCAGAAAATATTTCTACACTGCTTGATTCAATGATTCTTCTTGAAATTAAATTCGGCAGTGAAAATTTTTCCGTTCTTTCTTATGTTCAGGCTGATGAAAGCGGCATTTTCATAACTCTCATGAATGATTTTGGAACAGACATGGGAACTTTGGAATACGATGGAAATTCAATTCAACTTGACTGCCAGTTATTCCCAAGCAACATCAAACCTGAATATATTGTCGCTGATTTTCAAAATGCATTTTATACCGCAGAATCCCTTACCACAAATTTAAAGGCATCGCGTCTTACATTTACAGAAGAAACTGCCGCTGCAGATACAGATGACAATTCAAACTCAACCGTCACTCAAGACCCTGTAACTGTCAGGAAAATATTCAGCGGTTCAAAACTAATTGAAGAAATCACAATTGAAAACGCAAAAATCAATATAAAAAATTATCTTCGCGGATATGAATACAATCTGACAGTCGAAGAATAAAATTTGAAAAAATTGGCAATGCTATATAAGGAGTATTAATTTATGGAAGCAAAAAAATTACCACAGTTTATTGATCACGATGAACTTATTAATCTGCTGCCTCATAAAGGAAAAATGTTTCTGCTTACCCGTGTTATTCAGCATGATACAAACAATCATACTATAACAAGCGAATACGACATTACCGAAAATTGTATTTTCTACGAGCCTGAATTTGACGGTGTACCAACTTGGGCAGGCTTTGAATTTATGGCACAAGGCATTTCCGCATTAACAGGAATTACTAACCGCGAAAAAGGCCGCGAACCATTGCCAGGATTTATTCTTTCGGTTATGGAATTTAAAGCAGATATCGGTTATCTTAAAAACAACACGACAATCAAAATGAAAATTCGTGAAGATTATCGTGAAGAAACAACTCACATTTACAGATATATTTGTGAACTTTATGCCACAAAGGATGATGAAAAACCTTCTGTAACAGCAAAAATCTCCGTTATGGAAACAGAAGACATTCATTCTTTATTCGGTGATTAATCATAATCATTAAACAACCTCAAATTGAGGCATACACAAGGAGAAAAAACTATGAACGAAGACAAAAAAATTCTTGTTACTGGTGCAAGCGGTGGAATCGGACGTGCAATTGCTGTAGAAGCTGCTAAAGCCGGATATTATGTAATCTGCCATTATAACGGAAGCAAGGGCAAGGCTGAAGAAACATTAGCTCAGATAAAGGAAAATGGTGGACAGGGTGAACTTATTCAGTTTGATGTTTCTAACCGCGAAGACTGCAAGGCAAAACTTGATGAAATTACTGCAAAATATGGAGCCCTTTGGGGAATTGTAAACAATGCAGGAATTACACGCGACAACACATTTGCAGCCCTTTCTGGTGATGATTGGGATAAAGTTATCCACACAAACCTCGACAGTTTCTACAATGTAATTAATCCACTTATTATGCCTATGGCAAGCCGCAAGAACAAACGCGGTGGACGAATCATTACAATTTCTTCTGTTTCAGGCGTAAACGGAAACCGCGGACAGACAAACTATTCTGCAGCAAAAGCCGGAATTATCGGTGCAACAAAAGCACTTGCCGTTGAACTTGCAGGCCGCGGAATTACCTGTAATGCAATTGCACCAGGCGTTATCGAAACAGAAATGACTAAGGCAATTGACCCACAAGTTTACGAAATCATCATGAGTACAATTCCTATGAAACGTGCCGGAAAACCCGAAGAAATTGCATCTGCTGCAGTATTCCTTCTGAGCGAAGGTGCAGCATATATTACACGTCAGGTTCTTACTATCGACGGTGGAATGTAAAGAATTCAAGATGCCTTATAAGTTAATACCTTATAGGGCATCTTAAGTGTTAATACCCCATAATTCATTCCTTAATGTCTATTTTTCCTGAAAACATTTTTTAATACGATTCTTTCTTAAAAATTTCTAATAATTAAAATCAAAAATTTTCTTTTTAATAAAAAAATTCTGTTATATCTTATTGAAATATATTTTATATCTTAATTATAATTAAAGCTAATAATAAAGGGCTGTCTAATAAATAAGAGATACATTGATTGGCTTTTTCGAAACTGTCACATAAATAAGTGTATACTCTAAACTTATTAATCATCCCTTTATAAAATCAAGTTTCCTGAAACTATGAATTTTCAATATCAAGGAGAGAGAATTTTGAAAAATCATAAAATCACTATTTCTACAAAATTTTCATCTAGTACTATTCTGGTAATAATTGCAATTGTTGCAATTTCTCAATTAACAACAAGTTTTTTCTTTTCTAAAAACTGCCTTGAAAATTTTTATGGCGGTGCAAAATCAAATTTATCAGAATTTTCAGATTCGATAACGATGTTTTATTCAGCAAAAGAAGTTGAACTTAATGTTTTTACCGACTCTGATGCAATAAAAGCAGCCGACGATACTATTCATTCATACATAAATGAAAACGGAACAATTCATATCACCAGCTACGAAAAAAGTCCAACCGAAGAAGCAATCCGAAAAGTCTGTAAAATTATTGCTAAACAGGACAGCGATATTGCAGAAATTTACATTGGTACAAAATGGGGCGGTTACGCAACAAACTCCGACGGCACAATGAATGGCGGATACGATCCTAGAAAACGAGGCTGGTACGAAACGGCCTTAAAAGGCAATGGCGGCGTAATGATTACCGATGCATTTGCTTCCACAATCGGGACTACTGTTGTAGGAATTACCCGCTGTGCCTATGATGAAGCTGGAGCTTTTATTGGAAATACATCAATTGAAGTTGCCCTAGATACATTAACAAACATTCTAAAATCAATGGATTTTGGCGAAAACAGTTTTGTAATGATGATTCAAAATGATGGAACAATTTTAGCAGATACTCTTGATTCAAAAAATAATTTCAAAAATATCTCCGAAATTAATCTTCCTGAATTAAAAAATATTCTTTCATCAAAAGAAAATTCAAATACAATTAATATAAATGGCAAACAATTCTTTACCGAATACATCACAAATAAAAAAACCGGCTATCAAATTATTGCATTTAGTCCAAAAGAAGTTGTTTTCGAAGCCTTTTATAAAACCCTTAAAATTACAATTTTAATCTGTTCTATCATCGGAATTTTAATTGCAATTGCAACCGCTATAATTACAACTCATATAATGAAGCCTTTAATATCCATTCACGACGGAATCAGCCTTACAGCAGAACAAATTGCAAATGGTAATGCCGACCTTACAAACCGTCTTAAAATTACTTCGCATGATGAAATTGCCGATGTTGCGGTAAGCTTTAATATGTTCTCCGATAAACTTCAGGATATCATTCAAAGCATGAAAGATTCAAAAATTTCGCTGAATCAAGCAGGTGGAAAACTTACAAATACCACAAGAGATGCTATGAAAGCAATTGCGCAAATCAACAAAAATATTCTGACTCTAGATAGTGATTTAAGAAGCCAGAACAATAGCGTTAAGCAAACTTCTCAATGCATTACAAAAATTCTGGAAAGCATCAGCTCTCTTAAAGAACTTGTAACAGAACAGGCAAAATCGGTAAGCAATGCCTCAGCTGCCGTAGAACAGATGATTAAAAATATTAGTAATGTAAATCTTTCTGTAGATATAATGGCACAATCTTTTGGAAGGCTCGAACAGGATGCACAAAGCGGAGCTAAAACTCAGGAACAGCTACAACAGCAAATTGCAGAAATTGAAAACCAGTCAAAATTATTAAGTGAAGCTAACGCTGTAATTGCAAATATTGCAAGTCAAACTAACCTTCTTGCCATGAATGCCGCAATCGAAGCTGCACATGCAGGAGAAGCAGGAAAAGGATTTGCCGTCGTTGCAGATGAAATTAGAAAACTTTCCGTTACTTCATCAACACAATCAAAAACAATCGGAGACCAGCTTAAACATATTCAGGCAACAATTGGAACTGTAGTTCAGGCAACTCAAAACGGAGTAAAAGGATATTCAACACTTGCAGATGAAATTCATGAAACAGACAACCTTGTTCGACAGATTAAAACTGCAATGACAGAACAGCAGCAAGGTTCTGCACAAATTACCGATGCACTTCATGGCTTAAACGAAAGCACATTAGAAGTTCAACAAGCCTCTAAAGAAATGACTGATGATAGTCACATCATTATTGAACAGGTAACAACTTTGCAGCAAAAAACACAGGCTATGCAAATCAGTATGGACGAAATGAGTTCAAATTCAGCAAAGATTGATACAACAGGCTCTGCCCTTTCGGAAATTTCTTCGCTTATGGAAAAATCAATCAGCGAAATTGGAAAACAGGTAGATCAATTTAAGGTTTAATTTCTGAACCATACAATTGTGACAGGACACCAAATTTTACAATATTTTTAGAATGCATTTGTCCTGAATTTCGCATTAGTTGTTCTTTATGTCAATTTAGTGTAATCTATTCTATAGGTTACACTTTTTTATTTTAAATAAGGATGTATTTATTATGGAATTTACAAAACCAAACGGAAAACGCCGCGTTGTTGTTACTGGCGGTGGAATGGTTTCTGCACTCGGACGCGATTGGGAAACTGCTTATGCTAATTTAAAAACCTGCAAAAATAAAATCCGCTATATGCCGGAATGGGAACGCTACACAAAAATGAACACACGACTTGCCTGTCCTTATGACGGTGAGATTCCAAGTTTCCCACGCAAAAAGATTCGCGGTATGGGACGCGTTGCTTTGCTCGGGCTTCTTTCTACACATGATGCTTTGCAGATGGCAGGTT
>AUXO012767885.1_pt1 | contig 14716 bp, 9 predicted proteins | sample 768731 | NCBI WGS metagenome assembly AUXO01 (sample SAMN02715735, study PRJNA202380) | gut metagenome | biome: sheep rumen | host: Ovis aries | place: New Zealand: Palmerston North | reverse complement strand
AGTTGAAGACGATCTGACGCAAGGTAATCAAAATGACGCCGGGACCCCAGAGGAAACTCTACCGTCAGAACCTGTGCCTGTTTCAGAGAGCCCTTCCCCGGCTCCTCAAGAATCTTTCGTGACTGCTGCAGAGCCAGTACAGACAGAGCCGGACTACGGCCCTTCGCTTGCAGCAGTCTACGGTCCAGATCTGACGCCCGTAAACGCAGCGGTAAACGGCTATGGGTCCTTGGCACGAATAGCCGAAAAGGAATTAATGGCAGACGACAACACTGAATTTCCTTTGCAGTCCGATTGCGTGAAATACAATACCTGGGCATGGGAAAGACGGGTCTGCAACCCTTTTTCTCAAGGTGAGTATGAAGAGAAATATCCATGGGATGCTTCTTTCGTATCCTGGTGTGCTAATGAGTCCGGATATGTTCAATTCCATAAATTCCCGCACACGTCATCTGGAAGCGAACTCTTCGCCTGGTTTTCTAATCATGGCTCCTATTTAGCCTCCAGCAATGAGCTGAAACGCGCAAACAGTTCTTTTAAACCAGAACGAGACGACTTGATCTTCTTTGTGAATAACGGTCTTTACAACACAGGAATCATCACAGACTTCTCAAAAGACGTAATTACATATATAGCTGGCAATTCAAGTAATACAGTGGAAGAGATCACTCTGCTTATCAATGACATGCCGGATGATACTTTTGTTGTTCATTGGAAAAACGAGCATGATTATCTGGTCCCCTACATGAAATACCTGTGCGATGAAATCGGTATGACGCCGATCGCAGCTGTCGGGACACTTGCTAACATTCAGTGCGAGTCTCATTTTAACCCGCATTCTCTTGGAGACGGAGAAACGTCATACGGCCTGTGCCAGTGGCATAACGGACGGTGGACCGCTCTTGTTGAGGTTTGCAATGCTGCAGGTATGGATTGGACAACCACAGAAGGGCAACTGTATTTTTTAAAAACCGAATTTATCAACCATTACCAATGGCTTTTGGAACAAATGAATGCATGTGAGGGCAGTAAAGAGGGCGCTTCGCAAGCAGGGTTTTTATTCTGCATTGGATTGGAAAGGCCGGCAGGAATGGAGGACTCTGGACGTTATCGAGGATATTTGGCAGCAGAAACACTCTATCCTGACTTGATCGTAGATTATTAACTTTAAGTGCGGCCGTTTCTGATTCTTCAGAAATGGCCGTTTCTTCAGAAAGGAACTCAACTATGGCTGAATCTCAAAAAAGTGTATTTAAAAAACGATACCATATGATCCTTGCAGTCGTAGCAGTGCTCGGCTTTTATGCAACAGGCTTCATTAATTGCCTTATTATTCCTAAGTTTAAAGGGAACATAACACTTGGCAATATCATTAAGGCATTCTTTGCCACAAGAGCAACCTTTTTTGTTTTTCCGGCTGTTGTGATCTTGTTTGGCTGCATCGGCGTATATGTGGTTCACAAGTCTTGGAAAGAAAGCCTGTTAGATGACAAAATGGGCCGAAAATTCCGATACTCGGATAAGATCTCCCCTTACGGCGACGCACACGTCATGGAGCCTCACGAATATGTAGATGTGGCTCAAATCAGAAAGCTTGAAGACTGTAAAGGAATCATCGTTGGGCAACTTACAGAAGACGGCAAAGAATGCGTTGATTTCAATGCTAAGCGTATCAACACACATATGTATGTGACAGCTACTTCAGGATCAGGCAAAACATTCGGCTTTGTTAAGCCGTATGTTTTTCAATCAGAAAAGCGGCGCCATTCCCTCGTCGTCACAGACCCTAAGGGTGAACTCTTCCAGGACACGGCAGGTTTTCTTCAGGACAATGGTTATCACGTCCGACGCTTAGACTTCAAGAACCTGGAAAAATCAGATGGTTGGGACTGTTTGAAGCTCCTCCGCGGCAAAAACATGCGCACCAAGGTTCAGATCTTTTCAAATGCAGTTATTTCCAATATTAACCCAAATGATAACAGTATTTTCTCAAAAGGCTCTGATTCCTTGCTGCAAGCCCTTATTTTGCGAGTGCTGCTTGGACACGATTTTAAAGAAGAAGACAAAAATATAAAATCCGTATATCAGCTGCTGCAAAACCCGGCGGGCTACGAATTTCTGGACACCATGTTTGATAAGAACAGTCTTACGGAAGAAGAACTTCCTTGTCTCGCCCCTTATCTGGCATATAAGCAAGGCTCCACCAACCTCAGTTCCAATATTGCGACTCACTTAGCCAACGGTTTGCAGCTCTTCCAGGATGAGCTTCTTTGCGATGTCCTGTCCACGGATGATATTGACCTGATTCTTCCCGGTAAAGAGCCGTGCGCGTATTATTGCGTTTTCCCTGATGACCACGATACATACCGCTTTGTTATTTCGTTGTTCTTCACAATGTTCTTTATTGAGCTTGTCGATTTTGCAGACGACCAACCGGATCTCAAGCTTCCGGTGCCTGTAGATTTCCTTCTGGATGAGTTCCCCAGTATTGGTATTATCCCAGACTGGGCTAAGAAGATGTCCACGATTCGCAGCCGTGGCATCAGTGCTGTTATGATCACGCAGGATTTCACTCAGTTGAAGCAGAACTACAAAGAGACGTGGCCGACCATTTTGAATAACTGTGGTGCGCTGGTGACGCTCGGTATCAACGAGATGGAAACTGCCGAGTGGATTTCTAAGCGTATAGGAGAAGTTTCAGCCGAGGTTGAATCAAGTTCCTTATCCGAAGTAGGTGGAATCAAAAGGAATTTTGTTACAAAGCAGTCTATTGGCGTTGGTAAACGCAGCCTCTTCACCCCTGCTGAAATATTCGAGATCGGTAAGGACAGCAACCTCGTCATCATTGCAGGCCGGAATCCTATTTACTCAAACAAGACTCCGTACACGATTTTCCCAGACTCTCAAAAGCTGAGACCGATCAAAAAGAGTGATCTGATCGATATTTCAGATACTTCTGCAAGGAAAATGTTTCGGGATTGCGAAAATGAATACGTTCGCAAGTTCTGGGAAACTCATAACATGAAGCCCCTTGGCGATCCGAGCGACCTTTCTGATGCGATGTACACCGAAGCAGAAGAAGGCCCGATCCCAATGATTTTGGCAATCATCAAGGAGGACTACCACAGTGTGGTTAGTTTCATCAAGAAACTTCTCCATAAGCACGATGGAGTCAACGAGGAACCAGCAAAAAGCGACGAACAAGCGAAGAATATTGAGAACCCTTTGTCTAACAAAACAGCCGAAAAAGGCGCTTTCCTTGCCTTCTACAAGCAATACAAACAGAACTGTGCTGCATCATCCGCTTCTGACTTTTCAGATCAGCCTTCTTTTGAAGTGGATGAGGACACAGGTGAAGTTTCCTTTTTCGACGATGTTGCAATCGGAGAAGATCTTTTAGAGTTCGATGGTGACTTTACAGATGCCGATATCCTTAGCAGCTTTTCATCCGCTGCACAAGAGGAAGGAAAAAATGAAGATGCGGCAGCGAACGCCGCGAACGCACCTGAAGAAAAAAAGCATGACGACAATAGGACGGCGGAAGAAAAGCCGCGCTTCAACTCTGTGAAGAAAAAGTCTTCGGCCAGTAAGGTAAACGCATCTCAGAAGGAAGCTGATGAGTGGATGTCCAGTAAATCGGATTTCATCCAGCCACCAATGAGCAAAAAAGCAAAAGAGAGTTAATTTCAATACCTGAGCAGCCTCACAAGGAAGCTGCTCGGGTATTTTTTGCAACTGGCTTAAAATGTGTACACGCTGACCTTGAAAATTAAAATGTATACATACTGACATTAAAAATAGAATGTATACATGTAGACAAAGGACTATGATGTGTATACACGAGCAAACCGTTGCGACAGAGTCGATAGGCGGTTTCATCTTGAAAATAATTTTTGCGTATTTTTGCATGCAATTAACTTGCAATACTATTCAAAACTAGATATAATACAAAAGATTTGAACGACATGGAGGAACTAAGTGAATATCCTGATTGATTTAAACCAATATCCGGTAGTAAACGTATTGGACGTTCTGCTAAAGGATAAAACAACCAAGGAAAACATCATTTTTGCGACTGACAGTTATACTTCTTTTGGTGTGGACTATTCTGAAGAGAGTCAAATCACGGCGGACAAGCTGCGCGGGTTTGACACTTGTGAGATTCAGCCACGTGTATTTAAGAGTCTGAAAGCCCAGAAACTGAGGACTAGAGTGAAAGCTGAAGTCATGACGCCTGGATGGATAGTCTGTAAAATGAACGCCTATGCTGACGAAGAATGGTTCGGCAGACCGAACGTCTTTGAGACTTTGGAAGGCGAATCTTGGATGCCGTTTGAAGGACACATCGAATTTCCGGAAGGAAAAAGCTGGCAGGAGTACGTAGACTCCAGGCGGATCGAAATCACGTGCGGTGAGGCGCCGTATATCGTTTCCCGGTACGACGTAACAACTGGCGAAATTATCCCGTTGAACCGCCGCATTGGCCTCTTGGATCGCAAGATGCGCATTGTCAATGAAAATACCTCTACTGAAGAAGAGTGGCACAAATGGGCTCTGCGAGCTTTCCAAAGCGTCTACGGGTACGAATGGCAGGGCGACAATCTCTTGATCGCCCGCATAAATCTTCTGAACAGTTATGTGGAATACATGGAAGAGCATCTTAAAAGGAAGCCTACCGAAGCGGAACTCCGTAAGATCGCCAACGTGATTGTTTGGAACTTCTGGCAGATGGATGGTTTTACGTGTACGATCCCGTACGCGGAACCGGAAAAAGAGGAAACCGAGCAGTTTTCTCTGGACGGTTTCTTTGAAGACGTGGTTGAGGAGCCAAAGAAAACTAAACCTGTATGCCTGATTCGCGATTGGCGCGAATCAGGAGAAGGTGGAAAAACTCATAAATTCACAGAATTAAAAAGATAAGGGGCTAAATTAACATGAAAAAGTTTTCATTTTGCGTGGGAAACCCACCCTATCAGGAATCTCAAGAAACAACAAGAGACAAGCCCGTATACCATTATTTTATGGACGCAGCAAATGAAATTGCCGACTCGTCTATGTTGATTACTCCTGGCAAGTTCTTATTTAATGCTGGCGCAACTCCGAAAGCATGGAATGAGAAAATGTTAAATGATAAGAACATGAAGGTTATGTTGTATAACCCGGATTCGTCTTCCATATTCCCTAACGTGGTATTCCCCGGTGGAGTTGCTATCACATACCACGATTATCGTAAGGACTTCGGCGCAATCGGATTCTTTTCCACGTTCCCGCAAGTGAATTCGTGCTTGGAAAAGATGAAATCTTTCGAATATGTATCTTTCAGTACGATAATGTACGGGCAAGGTAGTTATAGATACACAGAAAAAATGCACGCCGAAAATTCAGGGATTAAATACAACGAGGATGAGCGCGGGAATAATCTCGGCATATTGAGCAAAGGGCATGATAATGATATCGCCACAAGCGCGCTCGAAAAACTGGATGGCATTATAACATTTTCCGAAAAGCCTGATGATGGACATGAATACATAAAGATTATAGGCCGAAAGGGCAATGAAAGATCCTTTGGATACATACGTCGAGATTATGTGTGCGATCACCCTAATCTGTGGAAATACAAGGTCCTTCTGTCAAAGGCTGACGGTGCTGCTGGAACTATAGGAAAACCCGTTCCGGCCAGAATCACAGGAAAGCCAGTTGTGGCATTCCCAGGTGAAGCCCACACTCAAACCTTTTTAAGTATCGGCTGCTTCGAAACCAAGGAAGAAGCTGAAAACACAGCAAAGTATATAACGACAAAATTCTGCCGGTTTTTACTCGGCGCTCTGAAGGCCACACAGGATAATCCGCCAGAAAAATGGAAATTCGTACCTCTACAAGATTTTACGTCCAAATCCGATATTAACTGGAACACATCTGTTTCGAACATTGACAAGCAACTTTACAAAAAATACGGTTTCTCCGAGGAAGAAATCAAGTTCATAGAAACGAATGTAAAGGAGATGGTATAAGTGAAAGAAATCAGTTTAAAAACCAGTAAGCCTGCGTTCCCAATGATATACGCTTATTCCACTCCTCAAATTGCAGCGCACGATGGTTGGACCAAGATCGGCTACACAGAGGCTCAAGATGTCGAGACTCGAATCAAGCAGCAGACACATACGTCTGATACGGAAGCTAAACTGGAATGGAAAGGCGCCGCTATTTTTGATGACGGTTCCGGTGACCGTTTTACCGATAAGGATTTTCACGCCTATCTGCGTAAGGATGGTGTAGAAAACAAGAAGGGCACGGAGTGGTTCCATGTCAACGGGCCGGATGGACGTGCCAAATTCTACGATTTTCGTGCTGACAGAGGTATACTTAAAGCGGTAGATGTCATTCCATATACTCTTCGTAAGGAGCAAGCGGATGCCGTCGCTATGACTGCAGACTATCAAAAGACGCATGAAGGCGGTACTTTCCTGTGGAACGCAAAGCCCAGATTCGGAAAAACGCTTAGTGTTTACGACTTTTGTAAGACCGTCAATGCTCAGAACGTGCTGATCGTGACCAACCGGCCTGCCATCGCAAACTCCTGGTATTCCGACTATTGTCAGTTCATGGGCGACGTATCCGGCTTCAAGTTTGTCAGCGAGACGGAGGCCCTGCGCGGCCAGCCACACGTCCTTTCTCGCGAGCAGTATATCCAAGTGATCCGCAAAGAAGACTATGGATGCATTGAGTTTTTGAGCCTACAGGATCTGAAAGGATCAATTTACTTCGGCGGTAAATTTGACAAGCTGAAGGAAGTTAAGGACATGAATTGGGACATCCTCGTGATTGATGAGGCCCATGAAGGTGTCGATACCCTGAAAACGGATACCGCATTTGACCATATCAAGCGCAAGTTCACATTGCATCTGTCTGGCACCCCATTTAAAGCGTTGGCAAATGATAAGTTTTCCGAGAAGGCCATCTTCAACTGGACATATGCCGATGAACAGCGGTCTAAGCGGGACTGGGATGATTCTCAGGGGAACAACCCATACGCAGCCCTGCCATTCCTTAATCTGTTCACCTATCAGATGTCCGAAATCATCAGTGATCAGATCGACCGTGGCGTCGAGATCAACGGCGAGACCGAGGAATATGCTTTTGACCTGGGACTTTTCTTCGAGACAGATGGACGGGGGCGCTTCGTACATGACTCCAGTGTAGATAAGTTCCTTGATGCGCTTACTACGCTGAAGAAATTCCCGTTTTCCACGCCAGAGCTGCGTGATGAACTAAATCACACCTTTTGGTTGCTGAACCGCGTGGACAGTGCCAAGGCGCTGGCCACAAAACTGAAGAAACACCCGGTATTTTCTCAGTATGAGATCGTTCTGGCAGCCGGCGATGGAAAGCTGGACGATGCGGAAGAAACACAGAAGTCTTTTGATAAGGTAAAAGCGGCCATTCAGAACTATGAGAAGACCATAACGCTTTCAGTTGGCCAGCTGACCACTGGTGTAACGATTCCGGAATGGACTGCAGTGCTGATGCTCAGCAACATCAAGAGTCCGGCGCTCTATATGCAGGCAGCATTCCGCGCGCAGAACCCGTGCATGTTCCAGAAAAACGGGAAATTCTTCCGTAAACAGAACGCTTATGTATTTGACTTTGATCCTGCTCGTACACTGACGATCTTTGAAGAATTTGCAAACGATCTCTCTTCCAACACTGCCAACGGCAAGGGCGACATGGATACCCGCAAGCAGAATGTTCGTGAACTGCTGAACTTCTTCCCTGTAATCGGTGAAGATGAGAATGGCGAGATGATCGAGCTGGATGCCGAGAAAGTGTTGTCGATCCCGCGTAAAATTCGTTCACGTGAAGTGGTGCGCCGCGGCTTCATGTCAAACTACCTGTTCCAGAATATTGGGACTGTGTTCAATGCACCCCAGGCCGTCATTGATATTTTATCTAAGTTCCAGCCTCTCGAAGAGCCGAAAGCGAAAGATATTCCTATCGACGATAAGACAGCCGAAAATCTGAGTATTAATCCTGACACTGGTGAAGTCGAAATTCCGCATGATAAAATTATCGGAACGGCAACAGATATGTTCGGGACACCGATCTATTCCTCTGTGGAAGACGGAACGCTGGATACTATGATCAGCGATGCTTTCGATAATACTCAATGGGTTCCTGATACTGGTGCCAAGTCTGCTTTTGACGAATTTTCTGACAGATTTAAAGGCGAAACGGTCGCCTCTATGGTCCAAAAAGCAAAAGAGCACTATGGCGAACAACTTAAAGCGACCGATGCTAAGGTTATGCAGAAGCGTCTCGAAAACAAGTTCGATGCCGCTGTTGAGAAGGCTAAGAATAATCACGATATCGAGCAACGAGTTGCGGAACGCAATTACCTGGCTGAAATGAAAAAGCGTGCTGAGACGGGTAAGACCAGGGAGCAAGTCGAGAAAGAGTATGCTGATAAGAAGGAAGCGCTGAAAGCCAATCTGGAACAGACGCTTCATGACGTCGTCGATACCTTTGTTCATGAGGCTGCTGAAGAAATCGTTGAAAAGACGGACACCAGAATCAAAGAACGTGAAAAGCAGAGCATTGAAGATGCCATCAAAGATCATTTGAGAGGCTTCTCAAGGACTATCCCATCGTTCCTGATGGCTTATGGCGATAACGGCGTTACCTTGGCGACGTTCGACACGATTATTCCGGACAAGGTTTTCGTTGAAGTGACCAGTATCTCATTGGACGAGTTCCGACTGCTCCGTGATGGTGGAAGCATTCTCAATGAGCAAACTGGTGAGATGGAGCAGTTCCCGGGCAACATCTTCGATCCCGTGGTCTTTGATGATTCTGTGAAGGAATTCATGCGTCTGAAAGCTGCTCTAGCCAACTACTTTGATGAGAACAGCAAGGAAGATATATTCGACTACATCCCGCCGCAGAAGACCAACCAGATCTTTACGCCAAAAAAGACAGTAGAGATGATGGCGGATCTTATGGAAAAGGAAAATCCTGGCTGTTTCGATGATCCGGAGAAGACCTTTATTGACCTCTATATGAAGTCAGGACTGTACATCACTGAGATCGTAAAGCGACTGTATAAGAGCAAAGAAATGAAGGTATGGTTCCCTGATCCGAAAGAACGGCTGAAGCATATTTTCTCGAATCAGGTGTACGGACTGGCCCCGACCGAAATCATCTACCGTATCGCCGTCAGTTATATTCTGGGCTTCGATGAGACCAAGGATATTTCTGAACACAATCTCCGTCTGGCTGATGCTCTCCCATACGCCAAGGAAGGAAAGCTACAGGAACTTCTGGACACGCTATTCCCTGACAAGGAGGTGCAGTGATGGCAAGGCCAAAAACAAAAGAGTGCAGGTCACTTTCTGTGCGTCTGGATGCTGCAATGTATGACAGGCTTGACGCATACAGCAAAGAGACTGGGCAGCCTAAAACTATCGCCATAGAGCGTGCTCTTGCTATGTATATTGACGATTACGAGCAGAAGCAGCAACTTATTAAGTTAGCCGAAGAACAAAATCAGAAATACTGAAAGAAAGGAAATTTAAAATGATTTACAAACAATGCCAGTTAAAAAGCAAGGGCATTAGATTGCTCTTTTATGCCATTACCATTGTGCTTTGTCTTCTTCTGTGCGGCTGCAGTGACAATAATTACAAAGGCAAAACCTACATTCTTGCCTACCAGCAAACAGACGGAGAACCGCAGGAAATTCTAAGAAATGACTATATAAAATTCACTTCTGGAAAATACAAGGCCGAACTTCATCTTGGTTTTACCACATATTACATTGGGAAAATGACCATGAAAGATGGTCAAACAGAATTCTATGTGGCGAAGTATGTGACAGAAGGTGGCGTTTCTCAAGATATAAATTCTTTTGCAGAAGCGCAAAAATCATTCTGTGGACGCTTAAACGACGACACGTTGATCATTATTCATGATCCTAAAGCAACATCTCTATCCACCGCTTTTAATCACTCCGATTACGTTTTCATCGAAGAAAACAAGCTCCACGAGATTCATCAAGAACAGCCTCCTGCTTCTGACGACAGCACGTTGAAGACAGGCTTAGTAGGAGAATGGGAATCTTTAAATGGTGAGCATTATTTATTTTTAGATAATTGGACTGGCGAACGCTGGTTCGGCTCCGATGGCCACCACATACCTTTTATGTGGGACGCGGAAGACAGGACATTGACCGTGTCTTTTTGCAAATATCTCGATCCGGCGTTCTCAAAAGAATATGATTTTGAAGAGGCTTGGGACGGGTTCTTTTTACATCTATATGATTATAAAGCTCAATCTGATGGTGAAGAAACCCTCAGCCGTACATATAAAAGAATAGCTTGAATAATCGTGCAGCCCTCACAAGGCTGCACGATTATTCTTTGATGTCAGCTCCAGCGTACAATCATCGCCAGTTTGAATGTATACATGCTGACAATCATAGATTAGATGTATACTTGTAGACTGGATAAGCTAGAAGTATACTTGCATACAAAGCACTTAGTATGTGTACTTGTAGACATTATTGCGGTAAAAATGTAAGCATGTACACATTCTACTGCTCATAATGTCTACATGCTTACATTAAAACGAGGCTGACAAAATGTACACATATACACATTAAAATATTGCAATGTATACTTGCTTACATTAAGAAGCAGCCAAGTAAAAAGTAAAAATATACACATTGAACGTAAAAAAGTATACATGCTTACATGTGTACATTTTCTCGCGCGTAAGTTTACAAAAAAACTAATCGCGCATTTTTTAAAATTTTATTATTAATATATTCAGGACTGCCTCAAGTTCGGATAATATCCCTACTCAGTACTACGTACTTCGTAGGGAATTATCCTCACTTTCGGCAGTCCAAAAAATTTTTACTATAAATTTCGCGCGCGTAATACAAGGTACCCGCGCGTGCGAGGGTGTTGCCGCAAAAAAAGCTTTCGACTACGGGACTTGACAAACAAAACATGGACAAGTAAACTTAAAATCACAAGAGGGAAGCCTCAAAAAAAACAGAACTTAAGCCAAGGAGGGCTTTACTGTGAAAAGAATTCTCGCAATAGTGCTTGCTCTGTGCATGATTTTTGCACTGGCCGGATGCGCCAAAGATCGTGATGTCCGAAACGAACATGAGCAGATCGTGTCTGGCGAAAAGGCAACAGAAGGCAGCGAAGCATCAGCTGAAGACGGAAGCAAAGACGGGGAGAGCGAGCAGGTCACTCTTCCTTCCGCCACGAGCGATGATGTGGAGCTTTACGTCGTTGAAGTCGGCAGAAGTGCAGCGTATGTCGTAAATGCATACGGCCAGCGCGCGAACGGATACTCGCTTGACAAAGATGGGAATATCTTGGACCGGCAGGGTGAAATCATCGTGGCTGCAGACAATGCATACTTCTTCCGCTTCCTGGATGCCATCAGTTTCAGCGAACGTGAGTACGTTGCAAAGCTGATTGCCAAGGAAGAGAAAGGAAACGCAAATGATCAGACCGTTATCAACCAGTATCCCACGACAATCACAATCTTCTTGACCGCAACTCCGAAAGATACCACCAACGGCATCATAGTTCTCGGCAGCTCTAACACTGGAATCGCTGAGATTAAAGCGAACAGCAATGCCAAGATCATCGCGGACGGTGCATTTGAGCTGGAACCTGGTGAAATCGCAATCGATGTTGGGACAACGGGAGCCGCGCGAATCGTGGTAACTGCCAAGACGGATGGACGCGCAACTATCTCGGCAAGAAGCCTTTCCGGAACTGCAACTGCAGAGTGCATCATTGACGTCCAAAACGGTGAAATTCAAGCAGCCGCAGAAGGAGAGGGAAGTTCCGAAAATCTCTCTGAAATGATCAACGCTTCCGAGGATCCGACAATCCATACTCACAGTTACACCAAAACAGTTGTTGATCCGACTCCGTACGAAAAGGGGTACACCCTCTACACGTGCGAATGCGGTCACAGCTACAAAGACAACTTCACTTCTCCGCTCCCTGAGCCTACACCGGTACCGACAGTTCATGTTCACGAGTATAGTGCAACCGTGGTGGCTCCGACTGAAACCGAACGTGGATACACGTTGCACGTCTGCCAAGATCCCGAATGCGGAGATTCATATAAAGACTGCTTTGTTGATCCGTTAGGCGATTAAGAAATATTAAGATAAGCGAAGCTTATGTATTAGCTTGCAAACTCAAAACCCCAACCTGTTCAGCTGCAATGGGTTGGGGTTTTTCATGCCTAAATATAGGATTTTCCGCAAAGAAGTTCATCAATATATTGTATACAAACTGGTTGACAAAAAAGACAAAAAAGTGTAATTTGAAATTAAGAAAGGACGTGGTTATATGTTCCTGAAGGAACTGATTGATCGCATCAAAGATAAAACTCAAGTGCTTACCAATGCACACGAAGCAAAGATCGACAAAAAGACAGAAGGCTTCGTCCCGATCCACTTCTCAAAAACCGGAGGCAGGTTAGAAGCAAAATACGAAGAGGTGTATAACCGGCACCGCGGCTACTTTGGCATCCTGGGACATATTATGGTGAAGTCACCGAAATTGGATGAGGTTTATCTGTACAATCTTTTCATTGCTTCACTTTCGCAGCTTCCTGCGTTTATTTTTGGGTGCTGCGGAGGACTGCTGATCTGCCTTGCAATCCTGTACATGGCTTTATACGCGATCTATTTTGTGACAGCGATCCTCGCATGGATCGGAAACACATTCGCATGGCTCAGCGTATTTTCTCTGTTCGGGATTATCGCAAGATTCCTGGGAATGTTGCTTCCGTTTGTTAAATAAAATGGAGTATACACAGATGAACGGGAATATGGTCAACAGGGTTCTTCATCAACAAACAGCATTTAGACAGCAACTACATATGAAGCACAAAATGTAGAAATAATTGGTTGACAAACTAAACGCAAAATAGTATTATTGTGTTAGGGAAAATTATGAATGAAAGGACCTTGACGCAATACATGAAGCATCGAACAAAATCATTGCTTACGGCTGCTCTTCTGCTTGTTATGAGTTCAATGTGCGTATCCGGATGTACACCTAAAGATCAAGAACTGAGTCAGGCAGAGAGCAAAGAAACTGTCCTTGAATCTTCTGCCCAGACAAAGCAAAATATTTACCGCTTAGGTGAATTTATTGTAGATCAAAACGGCAGCGAGATCACCGAATACAATTTGGCAGAATCCGGAGACGTTGTAGACAGCGACGGAAATATAGTGCTCGCAGCAGGAGATGTTTTCAGTTACCAATACTCCTGCAAGGTGTTTGTAAAAGAGCGGCAGGTACTTCGACAGAAAGTGGAGGCTGCAGTAGGGCAAAATCAATTACTGACCGTCAAGCCCAAGACATTCTCTTTTGAAATATGCGTCGTGACTTCGGACGGAATCAAAAACGATGTCACTGTCGAAAGTCCAGATCCTGGTGCGTTATACTTCCCCTGGGACCAAAACAAATCACACGTAAGTGAAACTGATGAAGCCCCGCTGGATAACGCTCTTCCAGAATTGCATGTGCAGCCCAATTCGGACAATAATGCCGTTATTACAGCAACGATTGTCGTAGATGGCAAGTATCCTGTTGTGGTTCGTGATGCTTATGGCGAAGTTTGCTCCAGACTTTATTTTGAAGCTGACCCTGAGTATTACCAAGAGGCGAAGAATAGTTCAGAGGATGAAATAGTTGCGATCGATAACACCCACGTTCATCACTTTACCAGAGTAACGGTGGAGGCTTCTGAAAACCAGCAAGGATACACCGAACATTATTGCGCAGAATGCGGGTTCACTTACCGTGATAATTATGTCCTGGTGCTTGAGTGCCAACATAAGTACAAGGAAAAAGTTGTTCCTCCCACATATACAACTGCCGGGTATGAAGTTTATAGTTGTGAGCTGTGCGGTGATTCGTACATCGATGGCGAGATACCACCATTAGTTTGCCAGCATGAAGAAACAAAGGATACGATAGTCGCTCCTACATGCATCGAGCCCGGATACACACTTCATGAGTGTAATATATGCCAGAACTACGATTATAAAGACCAGTATACCTCCCCAACAGGGCACTCATGGGATAATGGGAGAGTTACGTTAAGGCCGACTTGCGCGGATTCTGGAGAGAAAACCTATACTTGCAAGGTTTGTAAAGCCACCAGAACCGAGGAAATAGAGGCAACGGGCAAGCACAGATACATCCCAGTGGTCACGCGCCAAACCTGTACTGAAAAAGGGTTCACAACTTATACTTGTTCTGTGTGCGGAGACTCTTATGTTGACAATTACACTGATCCGTTTGGGCACAAGAAAACTCTGACCTGGTCCATTACCAAGCGCGCCACATGCGGCGAGAGCGGGTTAAAGGAAGGAGTTTGCCCTTGGTGCGGAGAAACTTTACAGACGGAAGAGATACCAGCAACTGGACGGCACAATTGCCACATCTCCGTTGTTGCCCCGACGGAGACATCCGAAGGTTACACGGAGCACATTTGTGTAATTTGCGGCGATACATACAAAGATAACATCAAACCAAAAAACGGAAAATAAAAGAAAAGGAAGGAAATAAAAATGACGAAGAAACTGATTTGCATGATGCTTGCTGTCATGATGCTGCTTGTTTGCGGCTGTACGATGGCTCCGTCCTCTGCTTACCCCACAGAACAG
>AUXO015035272.1_pt1 | contig 14717 bp, 17 predicted proteins | sample 768731 | NCBI WGS metagenome assembly AUXO01 (sample SAMN02715735, study PRJNA202380) | gut metagenome | biome: sheep rumen | host: Ovis aries | place: New Zealand: Palmerston North | reverse complement strand
GCATCACCATCTGGTATTTCAATACCAAATTCCTCTTCTAATGCCATTATTAGTTCTACTAGATCTAGAGAATCTGCTCCTAAATCATCTATAAAAGATGCTTCTTCTGTAACTATATCTTCATTAACTTGTAATTGTTCTACTATTATAGCTTTTACTTTTTCAAATACCTCCTCTGAACTCATAATAAGTTCACCTCCTCTCAAGTGTATTACGTTAAATTAATATTAATAACATTTTTATTATATTCATATAATTATTTATATTATATGTTTTTATATTTGTCAATAGATATTTTAAATTTCTTTTTTGTTTTCAAATTCATTGATTAAATTATCTACTGTTTTGTTATTTACAAATTGTTCTGCCTGTTTTATAGTAAACTCAAATAGTTTTTCATCACTACTTCCATGAGCTTTTACAACAGGTTTCTTTACTCCCAAAAATAAAGCTCCTCCATAAGTTTTGTAATCTACTACTTTTGAAAATTTCTTTATTGCAGGAAGTGCTGGAAGTGATAAAATGGTAGCTATAGGTGTTCCTGTTAAGCTTTCTGTTAAAGTTTTCTTTACAAACTTTCCAAGTCCTTCAACTGCTTTTAAAAATACATTTCCTGTAAAGCCATCTGTTACAATCGCATCAACTTCTCCTGAAAAAGCATCTCTTCCTTCAACATTTCCAATAAAGTTTATATCAAGTTCTTCTGCTTTTTCTTTTAATAATTGATAGCTTTCTCTTACTAATTCATTACCTTTAGTTTCCTCAGTTCCAATATTTAATAAACCTATTCTTGGCTTTTCAACACCAAAAGTATTTCTTATATAAATACTTGACATTTGAGCAAATTGTAATAAGTTTAAAGGTTTACAATTAGTATTTGCCCCTGAGTCAATTAATACAAGTCTACTTTTATATGCTGGAAGTATTCCTGCCATTGCTGGTCTATCTATTCCTTTTATTCTTCCTACAAGTATAGTTGCTCCTGTAAGCAAAGCTCCTGAATTTCCAGCAGAAATAAAAACATCTCCCTCGCCTTCTTTTAGCATTTTAAATCCAACAACCATAGAAGAGTCTTTTTTTTGTTTTATTGCTTTTGTTGGAATATCTTCCATTTCTATTTCTTCTGTAGCATTTTTTATTTTAAGTCTAGGAGATATTTCTTCTACAGTTTTACCAAAATATTCTTGAAATTTTTCTTTAATTACATCTTCTTTTCCGTATTAATATTACTTCTGCCTTAATTTGATCTATAGCTTTAACTGCACCTTTTATAGTTGCTTCTGGTGCATTATCTCCTCCCATAGCATCTAATAATATTTTCATTGTTAATATTCCTTTCGATATTAATTTATAAAATATATTTTATTCTCCTTTTATAAAAAAAGCAATAGTTTTTGAAATTTTTTTACCATTTATATGTTTCTTTAGTAAATTTTATAAAAAAAAGAAGTTCTTTTTCATTATTAGAACTTCTTTTTATATATATTTTTATAATCTTAATTATAATCCTATATGCTTCCATTAGATGCATACATATCCAATAAGAAATTACCAAAGTAGATTTGAATCATAGGAACTAATATTACAATTACTACAAATATTAGCACTACTCCAACTATTCCATACATAACTTGAGGTAATACTGCTGTAATTTTTTGTATTGTATTATTAATATCAATTTCCATATATTCAACTAATTTGTCCATCATCTCTGCTAAGTCTGTTTGCATACCTATTTTAAGCATCTCTGTAATCATAGAAGATGTAAGTCCTGATTTTTCAAATGGGGTTATCCATGATTCACCTATTAAGATGTTGTTTAATGAATTTTCTATAATTGATAGCATAACATAATTATTAACAACATTTTTACTTACATCAAGTGCTTCCTGAATTCTCATTCCATTTTTCAAATTTAAAAGCATAGCTTTCATAAGTCTTGAAAAGTCTAACGAAAATATAAGTTTTCCAAATATAGGCATTGTATATTTAAAATAGTGAAATTTATATTTTCCTTTAGGTGTATGTACATAAATAACCACTGCGATTGTTATTGCAGCAATAATACCGCACCGGTATAGGCCAATAAATCATCATATTTTCAACTACGCCTTGAAACCATCTTGTTGTTGGCGGAATGACATTTTCATCTGCACCTAAATCCTCTAATACCTTTTCAATTTGAGGAAGCGCATAAACAGTTCCTACCATTAAAACTGCCATTAATAAAATAAACTGAGCAATGTTAGGAATCAAAATTCCCTTTATTTTTTTATTTATGGCTGTCGCATTGTCTAAATACTCAACAGCTTGTTGAAGTGAATTTTCTAATGATCCTGAAAGTTCTCCGACTTTTATCATATTAGTATAGATAAAAGGAAACACTCCTGAATAATATTCCATTGTCTTATACATATAGTCTCCTGCTTCAACACCAGCTAATATATCCTCCAGTACTCCAATAAAAGCAACATTTTCAGTACTATCAATTATTGTTGTTAATGCATGTACGTTATTAAAATTAGCTTTTTTTAATAAATAAAAGTTTTGAGTAAAAACAACTAGATCTCTTGGTGTTATTTTTTGTTGCATTGCGAAATATGATTTCACCTTATCTACTGAACTCATTTTTTTTGATGAAGAACTAAGTTCTGCTGAATTCATAGCTCTCATTATTTCTTGTCTACTACTATCAGTATTTCTCTTTTTCTTATTTACCTGAGTTCTTCTATTAAAAACTTGTGTTTGAGTAATAGATATTGGAGAAAGACCATTTTGTTTAAGTTTTCTATATAAAATTAATTTACTATTCTCTTCAACAGTATTTTTAACTCTTGCGCCTCGTTTAGTTATAGCTTTATATGTAAATGTTGGCATTTTTTCCTCCTACATATCTTTATTTATATTTTGTTTTTTTATTTTTAGTTGCATAATTGTTCTATTTAATATTTCTATATTTTTCTCCTCTATTTGTGATTTAGCTTGTTCAAGTGTTAGTTTGTCTTTAACAAATAATTCTGCTAAAGAATTTATTAATCCGATACTTCCATTTGATGAACCACTTTGTATAGCATCTTCTATTTCTGATACACTAATTTTATCTTTTCTAATTATACCAGAAACAATATTATCTACTACCATAACTTCTGGTACTAGAACCATTCCATCACCTTCTGGTGTAGGAAGTAATCTTTGTGATACAACCATTTTTAGTAATGAAGAAAGCATATATTTAATTGTTGCTTGATCTCTTACTTCATAGAAGTTTATCATTCTGTCTATAGTTTCTGCACATGTTTTTGTATGAAGTGTTCCTAAAACCAAGTGTCCAGATTCTGCCATTTCTATTGCAGCTTCCATAGTTTCTTTATCACGAATCTCTCCTATAACTAGGATGTCACAGTCTTCTCTTAATGAGTTTTTAACACCTTCATGGAATGTTAATGTATCTTTTCCTTTTCCTACTTCTTTTTGAACAATTAATGATTTTTTTGAAGTATGTTTATACTCTATTGGGTTTTCAAGAGTTAAAATCTTTCTATTTTGATTTTCATTTATATCATTAATTAATGCATTAAGTGTAGTTGTTTTACCAGAGTTTGTCTTTCCTGTTACTAATATAAGTCCTTGAGGTTGATATGTCATTCTTCTAACAATATCAGGAACACCTAATTCTTCATATTTAGGTAAAGTATTTTTTATAATTCTTAGTGTTGCTACAGGTACACCTTCTGTATGAGAAATATTTACCCTAAATCTTAATCCTGCATGTTCACACGAAATATCTAATTTTCTAGTTTCTTTGTATGTCTCATCTTCTTCAATATTTCCCTTTATCAAGAAATCATAAATATCAGTCATATCATCTGCAGTTAATTCTTTAGAACTATCTACAGGTACTAAGTCTCTTGCAATTCTTAAAATTGGTTTGTTCCCTGGAATCAAGTGAATATCTGAGGCATCTTTTGCAATTGCAACATCTAAAATTTTATTCATATCAAACATAATTATATATCTCCTTTACTAATCTTCATTATATATTAATAATTTCTTATTTAACTCATCCATATTAGTAGTTCCTTCAAGAACTTTATTAATTCCGTCTACTACAAGAGGTCTATATTTTTGTTCTAATGCAACTTTTCTTATTTCAATACTAGATTTTCCAGCCATTATCATCTCTTTTATTTCATCTGTAACATCTAGAACTTCAAAAATACCAATTCTATCATAGTATCCAGATCCATTGCAATAATCACATCCTATTGCATCGTAAGTTTTCTTTCCTTTAAGATCAAACTCAGTATCATATTTTTCAGATATTCTTTTAATAACAGATTTTTCTAAGTCATTAAAATCTCTTTCTTTCTTACATTTTGGACAAAGTCTTCTAACTAACCTTTGAGAAATCATAGTTGCAACAGTTGTTGAAATATCATAATCTTGAACTCCTATTTTTCTAAGTCTTGTTATAACTTCAACTGCATCAATGGTGTGGATTGTAGATAATACGTAGTGTCCTGTTTGTCCAGCTTGAATTGCAATTTCAGCTGTTTCTTTATCACGAATCTCACCTACAAGAATAACATCAGGGTCTTGTCTTAAAATTGTTCTTAAGCTAGATGAAAAGTTTGTTCCTTTTTCAATTTCTATTTGGTTAAGTCCAGGTATTCTTATTTCTACTGGATCTTCAATTGTTGTAATATTTATTTCATCACTTTTTAAGTAATCTAAAATACTATATAAAGTTGTTGTTTTACCTTCTCCTGTTGGAGCAGCCATAATTGTTAAACTGTTTTTCTTATTTACAGATTTATCTAATTCTTTTTTTCCATATGGATATCCTAAATCAAATATATCTCTTATGTTTGAATTCTTCTTTAATAATCTTAAAACAAATTTCTCTCCATATATATTCTTCTGTGAAGATACACGGATATTATATTCTGGATATAGTATAATTCTACCATCCTGTGAATCTTGCTTTTCTTGGAACATATTTGATATTGCTTTTAATCTTCCCACAACTTGTGCTTGTTTATCTTTTGGAATATTAGCTATTACAAATAATTGTCCATCTATTCTAAATCTTATTCTAAGCATATCTGCTTGTGGTTCAACATGAACGTCACTTGCTCTTTTTTCTATAGCAAGTTTTATTATATTATCTACAAGTTCTGTTACACTTTCATTTCCATCAATATTTTCCAAATCTTCCACAGATTTTGTGTCATATTTTGTTATAATTTCATCTATATTAGTAGGAAAAGCAAAATATGTATCTAATACTAATCCTTTATTTAGCATTAACATTTTTATACTTTTAATACTGTCATCGCTTTTTTCTACATCAGCAAAAGCAACTTTTATTTTACCATTTTCAACTTCAAAAGGTATTGCTTTACTCTTTTTCATAACGTCAAAAGGTATATATTCTGTTGGCTGAACTTTAATATCTTTATCTTCTAAAAATACACCTTTTTTACCTATAATGTCACTAATTTCTTTCATTAGTTTTTTAGGTTCTGCTGCTTTTAAAATATATAGAATATCCCCCATTTTTTTACTTCTATGAGTTTCTTGATACTTTAAAGCTTTTTCAATATCTGTACCAGATACTACTCCTCTTTTAACCAATTCAATTCCTAAAGGTTGTTTTCCCATAATCTTTCTTCCTTTCTTTTGTTATAAATCTAACTTAAAAATATTATTATATTTAGACTTTCCAACTTGTGCATTTATATTAAAAATTGATTCATCTACATCATCTTTAATAAAATCACATAATACTACATCTCCACACAGTACATATTGTTGTTTTTTTTCTAAATTATTAGAATAACTTAAATAATAAATTCTTTTTGTTGTTCCATCCCAAAAATATTGATGTACTGTTTCATTATTTAAATAAAAATATATACTTTCTTCATTTTCACCATCTTTAATATCGATATAATCTACAATTCCAGAATTTGCTTCTTCAACTAAATATTCTATAACTTTTGTATATTGCTGAGATATTTCAACTGAAGTCTCTGCTTCTTTAGAATTTCTAAAAAAATATCTAGTAAAGTTTGCTGTTATTCCTACCAAAACTGTAAGTACTATTAAATAAATTGTTAATGATATCAAAGATATTCCTTTATTTGATTTCATAAACACCCCTTTTATTAGTTAATACCAAAATTAGTTTTTAAATTTACACTTTCTTCTTTATTTCCTATCTTATATCTTACCTCAGTATTTACTACTGCTTTATTTTCATCTTTTTCTTCTACATCTATTTTTATTCTATACATAGATTTATCAATTGTGCCTAATAATGTTGAATCATCTACAGTCTCAAAAATTTCATCATCTGTTTCCTCATCAATATACATTGATTTAACTTTGTTAATTAATTTATTTAAAAATACATCACTAGTTATTTTGTTTTCTTCGTAAACAACTTTAGCTGATTCCATAACATTTGTTGCTATACTTAAAGCTTCTGTTTTTCTTTTAATTCCATTACTTACACTATTAATATTAAATGTCATTGCAGTTATTGTTGGTATTAAAATTATTAATATCATAAGAGATATTGTTAAATCCACTCCTACATAACCTTTATTATGTTTAATTTTCATATTAAATCCTTTCTATCTATTCATAAAAAATAGTATAGTTATAAAAACAAGTATATTTGAAACACATAGATAAAAACCAATTCTTAAATTTTCAGAAATATCCTTACGTTCTTGCTTGGTTTTGTTTATTCCATTTTTAACTTTGTGGATAATTAATTTTATAGCTATTTCTAGTAATGTTAAGATAACTGTAAATAATACACACCATTCAGATGTAAATATAGCCATAATAACTATTAACATTATTATTGATATAGTATAGTTATTTTTAGCCTTATTTTTTAAATTTAAGGTATCAATTATTAGTAAAATCATTACTAAACTTAGATACATTACATATCTATATATACTAGTCATATCTATTATGCATAGATATATTATGTATATTATAGATATTCCTATTGCATAAAATAAAATACTTTTTTCTATTACTCTATTTTCTTTATCAATTCCAGCAATTAAGAATATCGCTACTAAGTATAGAATGATAAAGGCAAGATTTATTACAGTTTTTATATTTAAATTATATATATCTATTTTTAATGCTATAGCAATTAGAACAAAAACAATTCCAGATAATATTTCTAGTATAATATATCTTGGTCTAATTTTTTGTTTGCATTCTTTACATTTTCCACCCAAAAATATGTAACTTAGAATAGGTATTAATTCAAAAAATCCTAATTTATGATTGCAATTTGGACAGAATGAATGTGTTTTTACAATATCAATTCTTTTTGGAATTCTATATACAGCAAGTGAATAAAAACTTCCAAATAAAGTTCCCATTATAAATATTATTACATATAATACTGCATTCATTATTTTCTTTGCCCTTCTTTTTCTATTTTTATATTTGTTTATTTATTTATTTTTAATTTTTCCATATTAATTTATATGTTATCTTATTTTAAGAAAAGCATATGCATATAGCATGCATATGCTTATTTCTTATATTTTATTTAGTTTTTATTACAAATTCTATGAACCTGATCCTTCTCCTCCAGTTCCTGTTTCTCCTGTTGTTTGTGTTCCATCGCTAACACTAAAAGCTGTTTTATAGATTTTTCCTGTAGTAAATGTTTTATATGAAGAATCATCAGTATTTTCTCCTTTTTTCAATTCAGCTTTCAAGTGAGTAACTGTTGTTAAAACAGGTTGTGATAATTCATCACCATAGTTTGTAACTTTTATTACATAAACTAAAACTGCATCATCAGGATCATAATCTTCAACATTTACTGTTACTCTTCCTGATTTAAATGATCCTCCAGCTTTATATCCTTCATCTTCTGCTTTTCCTTTTCCTGGTAGTGAAGCTCTCAAAGAGTTGTCAGCATATGTTATAACGATACATCCTTCTCCTGTAGAACCTGTTTGAACTAATAAATCTCCATAAACAGAAAAATTTTCTTTTTCTGGGTCTTCAGGACCAGATGTTCCTCCTGCTTTTTTTATTACTGCTTTTAAATCTTTTTCTGCTATATCTTTTACTAACTTTTCATAAATAGTTGGATTAGTTGCAACATATGTAGTTCCAGCTTCTGATACTCCTGTTCTAATTGATGTTTCAATTGTTGCTTCAGCAAGACCAACTTTATCATCTACTGATGTTATTACTTGGCTACGTCTTGCTTTATCAGCATTACTTAAAACTCCATTATCTCCTGCTACCATTGCCATACCAATACCTGCTAAGATGATTAATACTATAATAGTAATGATTAAAGCAATTAATGTTATACCTTTATTATTTTTCATTTTTTCACCTCTTGTTATTACAAATTTATTAAATTATATAGTTTAAATTACAATATTATGGATTTCCTCCAGTTTCTCCTGTTCCTCCAGTTTCTCCTCCTGTTCCTGGTGTTTCTACTGTAGTATCAGAATCAAATTTAGCATATTTTTTAACTGTTTTTAGCAAATTTGTTTCTTGTAATTCACTATCTGCTATTTGAGATAATTTTGTAAGTGTTGGTCTAGAAAGTTCACATCCAAAGTTTGTTACTTTTACAACATATACCATAAGTGCTGCATTTGCATTATATTCATCTACATCAAATTTAACAGCTCCAACTGTATATTTGTCTCCATCCGGTGTTTCTTTAGGTAATGAAGATCTAATAGTATTATCTGAATAAGTAACCATAATATATCCTATATGATCATTTTCATCTACAGGTACACTATCTCCTAAAAGTGCACTATCTCCTTCTTCACCAACATAACAAACAGTATATCCTTCTCTGTTAATTGAAGTTGCTGAAGCTGTTCCCTTAACTTTAAGTTCTTTCATTAATTCTCCAGCAAGTCTTTTAAACTCTTTTTGTCTTGTAGCTATATAACCCTTTGGATCATCACTTACTTCATTTGTCTTAGCTTTTATTTCCATATTAACACTTCCTGCTGCTCTGTCTATAGATTCAGCAACTTCTCCAACTTTTGTTTGAAGTCGTGCTTTTGTTGTATTAGTTAATATACCACTATCTCCAGCTATCATTGTAATTGCAACACCAGCTAAAATTATTAATACGATAATTGTAACAATTAAAGCTATAAGTGTTATACCTTTGTTTCCTTTCATTTTTTAATTTTCCCTCCTTATTTTTTTATAAATTTATCATGAGTATACCTATTAATCACTTAATAAATATAACTTTAATAACTGATTTATTTTATTCCTTTGTCTCTTATATATGGACTTTTTTCATCATTTGTATTTTTGCTTGTATTATTTTTTGAGTTATTATCTGTTCCTGATTTGCTACTACTATTTCCGCTAGTTCCAGATTTTTTATTTGTAGCTTCTCCTTCTGGTTCAGTTGAAGCTGCATCAAATGGATTTGATTTTCCCGGAACATATTCTTTAGTACTTTGATATCTGTTTAAATCTGTAGATGTTACTTGATATGCATCTTTGTCGCTTTCAAATGTTGATACAACATTCTCATCCAAATTATCAACAGAGTCTGATAATTGTTCACTAACTGTCGATGTAGGTGAATATTTTGTAACTTCTGCAACTTCTTTTTTCGCTGGTATGTATTCATAGAAAATTACTGCAAATAGTAAAATTCCAACTAAACATACTAGCAGCATTATCATTGTTTCTTTAATAATTTTTAGCATTTAGTACTCCTTTCTAATGATTTTTCTTTTAGTAAACTGTTGTATTATCATTTACTGTTACATTTGTTCCACTTGATGTTGTTGCATTAACTGTATTTGTAGTTGTATTACCTTTTGTTGTTGCATTAACTGTATTTGTAGTTGTATTACCGTTTGTTGTTGTATTACCATTGTTTGTAGCATTTTGATTTTTATCTGTATCCGAACTTTTTTCTTTTAAGTCAATTTTTATATCCTTACACGAGAAAGTTCCAATAACACCTGAAATCATACTAAAATCTTCAATTTTAAATCCTAACTTAGAATCATTTTCAATGTCATATATAAATTGAGTTACATCTGTATACTTTCCTGTTACAGTGAAATTCAAATTATATCTTCCTGAAATTTGACTATTTGTAACATCTATTTTTATATCTACATCTTCTTCATCTGCATAATTTCCAAGTTTTGTCCATAAAAATTCCAACTTATATTCTTCTGTTTGAACATAATATTTGCTATTTCCTAATAAAGTTGCTTGTTCTTCATATTCTTCTTTTGCTTTTTTCATTTCTAAGCTTGCTGTTTTGACGTCATTTTCAGCCTTTGGATATTTAATTTTTGTAAGATTATCTAGTTCATCAACCTTTTCGTCAATTTCAGCATTTTTTTCTTTTATTTGATTAATACCGTAGATTTCAAAATTATTAAATGCTATACCTTTGACAATAAAAGCAACTGCAATAATCAATAACAAACACATTACTAATGTGAATAATAATTTTCTCATGGCAATTCTCCTTCTATTGTAACGTTAACTGTATCTCCGTTTTTTACTCCACTTGAAGATACAACATTTTTTAGTAGTCCTTTTGTTTTTATTGTTGCTATAAAATATCCTAGTTGCTCATAATCTGATGATTGTGCTTGTATAGAAATTGTATTTCCAGTAGTATTCTCTATAGATGTTAATTGAACTTTATCAGGTATTACATACATAATCTGATTTAATAAATTTGGTATTAAATTTTTACTTTCTGCAATAGCACTTGTTTTTCTATCAATTTCCTTTAAATCGCTTGTTAATCCTTTATATTTTTCTGCTTTAGTTCTTAATGATGCTGCATCATTTGTTGCAGCAGATATTTGAGCACTTTGTGAGCTTATTTTCTCTGCTATTTCCTCTTCTTTTTCAATCATACTATTTGTTAATATTTTTGAGAATACACCAAATATTACCATTACTAATATTAGTGCACCACATCCTCTTAAGAGCCATTTTTCTGTTGCATCAAAAGCACCTTTTAGACTAGTGTTAAAACTCTTTGATCCAGATGATCCTTTTGATGTTTCTATTTTAAAGAAGTTTTGTAATTTTTCAGACTTATTTGGCTTTCTAAAATTTAAATCTTGAACTCCTTCATTCATTCCACACATTGCAAGTGCAATAGCCGAATTTACTTCTATGTATTCTTTGATATTTATTTTAACACTTGTTGCTTCTAAAAATTTTGGCTTTAGAATTTTTACTTCTATATTAGGTAAAAATTCTTGGAAATATAAATCTATATTGTTTACACTTGCTAATGTTCCTGATAAATATATTGTTTGGAATTTAATTTCGTCATCTTTAGTTAAATCTTGTAACTTTTGTGCAATTTTATATATTACTGGTATAATAAACTCCAAATATGGTTGTTCTGTTTCTTCAACATCTGCAGTATATATTGTTGTATTTTTACATATTTCATAAGCTTTTGAATATGAATTTTCTACTTTGTTAATATTATCTAAAACATCTCTTGATCCATAATCTAAAGTTTCAACATTATATATTTGTTGCTCTATTACTGTTGTTATTGTAACTTTTTCTTCCATATTGACAATTATTTGATTTTCTCTTTTATTCAAATTTGCCAATGTGCCTATAGCTACTGATATTGGCATAACTGAGCTTAATTTATAATTATCAAAAGCACTCGTTTGACGTGTTAAATCAATTTTATTAACAGATATATCTATAGCTCTTAATTTTTCTTTATCGGCTATGTTTTTCGTAAGTGCATATCTATTTTCAAATGCATTTGTATTATACTGTTTTTCTTCACAATATGACTCAAATTCAGTTTCAACAGTTTGTCTTATATCTTTCTTGCTTAAAAGTGCAAAAACGTCAAAATATAAGTATTTCTCATTAGAGAGATTTATACTTATTGGAGTGTTGAAACTAAATGTTTCTTCAATTATTTTATTAACTTCTTCACCGACATTTTCGAAAAATCTTATTCCAAAAGCTTCGACTTTATAATCGTCTTTTTCTTTTGAAAGTTTTGCATATTTAATTATGTTGCTTTCTATATACAACCCTAAACATTTCTGCATTTTTCTTTCTCCTTAGTCCTTCTTTCTTCCCTTTCATTATATATATATTATTTTTCAAAATCAATACCTTTAACAGAAATGTCATATAACTGTAATATTTTCGTAATATACAATTTTTAGTATATTTTAGAATTTTTTGAGAATAATAATTTTAATATTTTTATTTATGAAAGGAATGATTTTATGGATAATCCTTTGAACACTAAAAAAGAATATCAAGAATATGTAAATAAGAAATCTCCTAATTCTCCTATTATAAAAAATTGCTTTAATGCTTTTTGGGTTGGAGGTTTAATTTGCTCAATAGGCCAAATTATAATGGATTTCTGTATATATAAAGGACTAACAAAAGAAAATTCTGGAACAGTTGTGTCTATTACTTTAATTGCCATTAGTGCTTTTCTAACAAGTCTAAATATTTTTAATAAAATTGGTAAATTTGCTGGTGCTGGCTCTTTAGTACCTATAACTGGTTTTGCAAATTCTATTGTTTCACCATCAATGGAATACAAATCTGAAGGATATATTATGGGGGTAGGAGCTAAAATGTTTACTGTTGCAGGTCCAGTATTAGTTTATGGAATTTCAACTTCTATTTTAGTTGGTATATTGTTTTTATTGTTTAATAGTAATGCTACTCTTGTATAAAACAATATTTAGTAAAAACGTTTAAAGAAAGGATATATAATATGAAAAAAATAGGAAAACAAACTATAAAATTTGATACTCCTCCCGTCATAGTAGAATGTGGTTCAATAGTTGGTCCAAAAGAAGCTGATGGGCCACTTGCAAAATATTTTGATCAATGTCTCGATAATGAATTTTGGGGTGAAAAAACTTGGGAAAAAGCTGAAAGCAAGATTATAAAGGAAACCGTAAATACTGCTATATCAAAATCAGGAATACCTTCAGAAAAAATAGATTATTGTTTTGCTGGAGATTTACTTAATCAATGTATCTCGTCTAGTTTTGGTTTAAGAGAGTTAAATATTCCATTCTTTGGAGTTTTTGGAGCATGTTCAACATTTGTTGAATCTTTATCTCTTGCCTCTGTTTTTATAGAAAATGGCATTAATTTTGCTCTTTGTGCAGTGTCTAGTCACTTTTGTAGTGCAGAAAAGCAGTTTAGATTTCCTTTAGAACTAGGTAATCAAAGGCCTCCAACATCTCAGTGGACAGTAACAGGTGCAGGTGCTGCTATAGTTGCAAATGCTTCAAATTCTGATTTTTCTGGACCTCGAATCACCTATATAACCTCAGGTAAAATTGTAGATATGGGAATAAAAGATGCAAATAACATGGGAGCTGCTATGGCTCCAGCTGCATTTGATACTTTAATTACTCATTTTAAAGACACAGGAAGAAATCCTAGTTATTATGATGCAATATTAACTGGAGATTTAGGTCATATTGGAAAAGATATTTTAACTGAATTAAGCCAAAAAAATGGATATAATATAAAATCAGTATATAATGATTGTGGTGTTCTTATTTTTGATAAAGAAAAGCAAGATACCCATTCAGGTGGAAGTGGATGTGGATGTTGTGCAACAGTATTTTCAGGTTATATTTTCAAAATGTTAAAAGAAAAAAAATTAAAGAAAGTTTTACTAATTGCTACAGGTGCTCTTACTAATTCAACAAGTGCTCAACAAGGTGAATCTATTCCTGGAATTGCACATGCTATTAGTATAGAAATATAATGGAGGAAATTAAAATGAATTTTTTTATAAACTTTGATTGGATTAGTTTATTGAAATGTTTTATTGTAGGAGGTTTAATATGTGTAGTTGGTCAAATTCTCATTGATAAAACAAAACTAACCCCAGCCAGAATTCTTGTAACTTATGTAACAACAGGTGCAATTTTAGGAGGACTTGGCATATACAAATATCTAGTTGATTTTGCCGGTGCAGGAGCTACTGTTCCTCTTACAGGATTTGGATATAATTTATCAAAAGGCTCAATTGAAGCAGTTAAAGAATTCGGATTAATTGGAGCATTTACAGGTGGGCTTAAATCAAGTGCTGGTGGTATAGCTGCTGCTATTTTCTTTGGATATATAGCATCACTCGTATCAAAACCTAAAATGAAAAAACAATAAATAAGTATTAAAATATAATAAAAAGAGTATATATATTTATATACTCTTTTATTAATTATATTTTTTATTTACACAAATATAAATTACATATTTTTATTTTTATTCTTTCTTAAGAAAGAAGGTATGTCTAAATCATTTTGAGAATTATTCAAATCTTGACTTGATGGAATCGAATTAATTTTCTTTTCCCAAGTTTTTGAAATAATTGAATCTGGTCTTGGAGCATTTGGTTGTGCATATGTATCATCAAATCCAGTAGCTATAACTGTTATTTGTATCTCATCTGTCATTCTTTCATCAATAACTGTACCAAAAATAATATTTGCTTCTGGATCAACGCTGCGTTGAACAAGTTCAGCTGCAGTATTAACTTCTTGTAATCCTAAATCTGGTCCTCCAGTAATATTAATAATTACTCCTCTTGCTCCTTCAATTGTTGTTTCTAGTAATGGACTTTGAATTGCTTGTTTTGCAGCATCTTCTGCTTT
>AUXO018425320.1_pt1 | contig 14719 bp, 9 predicted proteins | sample 768731 | NCBI WGS metagenome assembly AUXO01 (sample SAMN02715735, study PRJNA202380) | gut metagenome | biome: sheep rumen | host: Ovis aries | place: New Zealand: Palmerston North | reverse complement strand
TACTTCAAATCTATATTCTGGTTCAATCGGATTTATAGAACTATAATCTAGAGCCTTAAATGAATTTGATAGATTGTATTCAGAACCACTAATCAATATCTTGAGTGGAGAGAATTCTGTAACTATAGGATTTTGGCTCAACTCTGATTTAATATTGAATGAAATAGTTTTTGTTTGTCCTAAATAATCCACTAGAGAATATTGAACTTTATAAGTTCCGGTTTTTAATACTAGATACTTGTTCTCTGTTAATTCTATTTCTTCATTATCTGGATCAATTAGTTTTATAGTCTTAGTAATGTTCCCAGAACCACCTGAGGCATTAGATTTAGGAATATATAGATATTCACCAACATATATACTTCCAACTAAATCATTATCTAATGTTAGATTTAATGGATCTAAGCTATTTACTATATCGACTACTATCGATGAAGTTGATGAATTATTTGCGCCATCAACCGCAGAATATTCAATTGTATATTTTCTTGCGTCATTTGGTATAAATTTACCATCAACTAATTCAACTTCTTCTTGTGAAGGTTGATTGTAGTCTCTAAATACTTTAAATGTATATCCGAGTTTTCCATCAACCCTGTCATATACTTTAGCGTTAAAGACATTATATTCTTTATCTACTAATCCTTTAGGAAGATCGTTAATGTTATATTCCTTAGTATCAACTTGAATCATTGGAGCTTCCATATCTTCAATCCATTCTGATTCAAATGAGACACCATTAATTGATCTAATTAAGAATGAAGATGATTGTTTTTGAAGATATTCTGTAGATACTGATAAATATACTTCTCCTGTTGTAAATCCACTCCATAGTGATTCTTCTGAAAAGTAATCTGGACTATCAAAATCTGCGACGCAGTTACCATAAGCGTAGCCAGCTCTTTTAATATTAGCTACGTATAGTGCGTTTTCTTGATAATCATAGAATAAGTTTAATGTTTCTGTTCCAAGTAAACTTTCACCAGTCATAGAATAGTTGATTGGACAACCAGTATTATATGCGTTTAAGACTTTACCCATTTCTATACCAGATAAAATCTGATTTTCTCCACCAGCTTTAACATATGCGAACTGATTTCCCCAGCTTCCTTTAAATACAGTAATATCTAAATATTTATTTTCATCATAAATATCAGTTAGTCTGATTCTGTATTGCCATGCATCGAGTTCTCCTACTTTTGATGGTAAAGTTATTAATTGAATTAGTGAATCGTTTTTAGTGTTATGTGATAAATCAATAATGTTATTGTATCTCATCATTGAACTATTCTTTGTAGATGTTACTACAACACCATTTATTGTTTTTTGGAAAGATCCTTTTGTACTACCGAAATATGATTCAACACCACTTTCACATTCAAATAGTCCGTCTATACTATGTAGAACATTAAAATATTGTTTAAATGTATAAGTTTTAGAATCTAGTCTTGTCATGAAAGTTAAGTTATAGACTCCAATTTGGTCTAACATAATAGATCCACCGTTATTTGTAACAGCTTTTCCGTCTGGTCCATATATTACGGTAGTCGCTTTCTTATCGCCAATATAGCCATCAGGAAGAACTAATTCTTTACCAAATTGGTAACATTCATTTAACTCTTTACTTAATCTAAATGAAGGATTAGATTCAGAGACTATAAAATTAAATACTCTTGTTTCAAATTCATAATGTGGAATTGAATATACTAATTTATAGTTTCCATCTTCATCTAAAGTTACATCTTCATTTTCGTATAGTATTATGTGGTCATAATTTTTATATATAACATCGTCTTTGTATAAAGATACTTCTGCGTATTCATCATTTAATAAAGAAGCTGATTTAATTAAAGCTTTATATAGTTTTAAAGAAGATCCTGTTTTAAGATTAGGATTCGCAGAATAGTTTCTATCTAAATTGTTAAAACCATATGTAACGTATGTTCTTTTATTGATGGTTTCTACTGTTTTTGTATTAGGTAGACCAGCAAAATTTTCTTCATCATAAGAAGTATATGTGATTATAGAATATCCTTCTCTTTCAGGAATGAAATAACATCCCTTTTGATATACACTATCAGAAATTATCGAACCACTATTATCATATATTGGAAGTAACAAACCATTCTTGTCTTCAATATTTACTTTTGTTACAAATTTAGATTCGTCGTTTGTGATTAGGTCAAAACATTTTGGTTCGTCTAAATAGAATTTATCGTTTACTATTGGCTTAGACTTAATTGAAAACGATGTAGTAGGTCCAGCGCTATTAGTTAAAGTATCGCCATATAAAGATTGACCATTAATTGAATAAACTAATACGTTCGCTCTTTCGCCTTCAGTGATTTCATTAAAGGTAATAGATACAGTATAATCATCAAAACTTTCGATTGAATTTAAGCCGAGACTACCATTATTTAAATCGGCGATTACTCTGTATTCTCCCTTTTCATAATGAGCGTCTATTCCGTAGGTATATGAATAAATTTCAAATGTATCATAATTAAAGCCAATTGTTAAAGGTTTAGAATCGCTAGATGTTATCTTTCCACCAGTATAGGCTACGTTTCCGAATGTGGCACCGTGAAGTCTTGTATAATACCCTTGGCTATTTTTTGTATTAGTTTGAGTCTCTGTTTTACCATCTCTTTCATAATAATATCCAAATAAATTACCATTGATTTCTACTTTTGCGCTTGGCGCAACAACATTCCAAGCTTCTCCACCAGAAACTACAACTGAAAATTCTCTTCCTTTAACATCTTTAAATGTTAGTTTCATTTCTCTTAAATCCACTGATGGATTCATTTTAATATTGGAAGCGTTATAGTTGATTCCATAATCAGACACTTTTGAATATGGTCTCATTTCTATTTCGAAACTGCCTTTGATTAGATTTGATAATTCACAACTAGCTCCATTATTCTCACTTGACAACAAGATTCCTCCATCATAATCAAGATCGAAATCTCTATCTACTTCACTTCCATCCTTCTTTAAGAAAGTATCAGGAAGAACAGAGTTTGGAGTTATTTCCATATTGGAAATATTTTTAAATACATCTTTCCCCGCTACCGCATCAATTCGCTTTGGGTTAGCAAATAAAAGAGCGAATATAGATATAACAAGCAATAGGGTTATAACTACTGTAAGTTTTTTCATTTTTTATCCTTTTAATCCTCCTACTGTCATATTTCCCATTAGTCTTCTTCTTAAAACTACGAAAACTATTAGTATAGGGATTGATACTACTATACATCCCGCAAGTCTTATCGTTACAAAGCTAGCTTCTTGAGTAGATGTATTATTAAAGTAATAAAGTCCATATGCGATTGTTGGATGACTTGGCAAATAAATCATAGGTGTTGTATAGTCATTCCAATATGTAATAAATGTAATAAGCGCTACTGCAGTAATTGTTGTTCTGACGAGAGGTAAAACAACTTTTGTTAGAATTTGCCACTGACTGGCGCCGTCTATTTGTGCAGCATCTATATATTCGTTTGATATAGATTTAAATGCAGCGTAGAATATTAAAAAGTTCGTTCCTATAAAATATCCTTTTAGTACAGCTAAGCCTATAAAACTATCATAAACATGGAATAATTTACTTATTTGAATAGATGAAGCTAAATTTCCTATTGTTGGTAGAATTAGAGTAACTATAACTAGTGAATATATAAATTTAGAAAATTTATAATCATACTTCGCTACCGCATAAGCAGTTATACATGGTGTAAGAACGTGGGTTAATGTACACAGTAGTGAATAAACAATTGAGTTAAAGAACATTTCCCAAAATCCTATATAATAGCTTTCACCATTAATAGTTACTGGTACTCTAATTAAATTCATCGCAATTTTGTAGTTTTCCCACTGCATCTGTCCAAATTTAACTATAGAAAATTTATCTATTTTGAATTCTATTACAGTTTTTAACGATGCGTTTATAGACCACAAGAATGGGGTTACAAACGATATAGAATAAATAAGTAACAATATAAATCCTATGGCGTAGAAAATCTGGAAATTAATTTTTCTTTTGCTTTTCATAAGTTTACCCCTCATTCGGTCCGTACTTTTCAAGTAATCTCTTTACAAGCAATGTTATAGGCGCCGCAACGATAGTAAATATTAAACCTGCTGCAGATGCGTATGGATACTGAGCGAAAGCCGCATCATTATTCTTTAATACTTTTACAAAGAATATATATCCAAGCGTCTGCATGTGCGTGGAGGCTCCTGCACCATAGAAATTATAAAGAGCTGCTTGATTAGTAAATATGCCCGCTACACCCGCTACCAGGAATACTGTAATAGTTGGGAATATTGATGGAATAGATATATGGAAGAATTCTTGCCACATATTCATTCCTTCTAATTTTCCGTATTCTACAAGTTCTGGATTTATTTTCGAGAATGCATTTGTATAAATTAATATTTGAGTGCCAAAACTTGCCCATATACAATAGAAAATAATTGTAGGGAATCCTGTTTTTCTATTGCTTAATAATGTCTGATCAAACGCTAATTTTCCACCTAAATTACCTAATCCGTATTCGACAATGTATTTAAACATTAATGATATTACTAACGATGAAATAATTTGAGGTAAGAATAAGACTATTCTAAAAGCACCATTACCAGGAATTTTCTTATACATTAAGAATGAGAATATCAAATTGAGTGGTAATCCTATTAGTAACGCTGCTAGATATATCTTAATAGAATTTAGGAACGCCACTTTCATATCCGCATCATTAAACAAATCATTTATAACATCTTTAAAATTATTAAATCCTGTGAAATAAAACGATGATGTTTCGGTGCTCCAGGTTTGAAAAGATAGTAATATGGAATTGAAATTAACTAAAACATAAAATATTATAAATTGAGCTAAAGGGTAAGCCAAAAGAGCGGCGTAGAAGATTTTTCTTCTTCTTTTGACGCTGCTCATAGTTAATTTCTTTTCTTTTTTATGGAAGATCTTGTGTAGTTTTACTTGTATTGAATAGATGATACTCCCAATAAATCTAAATATCTTAGAGAAAAATTTAGATATTATAGTTTCACCATCTTCAGATCTTCTATGATATCTTTTTTTCTTTTTCATATTTAATCAAAGTATTTCGATAATTGTTTGTTCCATTCTGATTCAGAATATTTAGCTTTCATACCGTTTAAGTAATCTTGAACAGATAAATCAGAACGCTGACTAAATGCATATAAAGGTTCTTGTTCGGTTGAGCCACCTAAATTAGATCCAAAGAAGAAATTTGAGTTTCCTAAATAGGCTGCTTCACTAATGAATATATCATCTTGGAATAATGTGATATATGAGATCTTTGTATTTTCGTTATGATACATATCAAACATATTTTGTGCGAAATATGTCATTTCTTTTCTATCATCTTCAGTTAAATCATAATCGTATGGTCTAATTGCGCCTGTAACTTTAGTAAAGTATCTCATAGTTTTTACGCTGTTTACAAATTTGAAGAAATCAATTGCGAGTTCTTTATGAGCTGTAGATTTAGAAATGCATACAACAGAGTTACCAGTTGAAGAAATCAATGTTGTTCCGCTTGCGCTCTTTCCATTATCAGCTTTAGGTACAGGCATGAACGCAAATCTTCTATTTCCATATGCATATTTATCGCCATATGTCTTAGCCATTTCATTAAAGAACGCTCTTGCGCCATTTTCCCACCATCCGCCTTCAAGGATCATAGCGATTCTTTGTTGAGTTGGATGAACACAGCTTAAAAGGAATGTTTGTTGTGCTTCTGTATGTGTATTAGTAGAATAGAATGAATCAGAAGAATATAGTTGATTTTGAATAATGTATTTAGCCATAGTTAACGCATATTCTTTACCATATTGATTCTGTAATAAGTATCCGTTTCTTCTAGTAATTTGAACTTTTTCATCACCTAATGTAACAGTTCCGTTCAATGATTGGTTAACATCCATCTGTTCCTTTCCTTCATAATCTGCCCAGATAGAAGCCAAGAATCTTACACGATAATAGTAATACATACCAGTCCAAGTATATGGAGTGATACTACTCTTTTTCATAGTGTTTAATAATTTAGTCCATTCTGTATATGTGGCTGGAAGACCGTCATCATAATCACCCGCTACACCATTTGGACCAGCTGATTTTGTTGTCGAACCGCTGTCACACATTAATTCGCCAGTTTCATCATAATAGAAACCTTCTTCCTCAAATAGATCAACATCATAAATAGTTCCAAATACCGCATCAAAGAATGGAACTGCATAATATTGTTCACTACCATTCTTTGTCCATTTATAATATTCTCTTAAAGTAGGATTCATTCTTTCAAGAATAGTTTCTGTGTCTCCTTCAGGTACAGAATTTACTACTTCAGTGATATCTAATAATTTATCTTGATTAACGTAGTTAGCATATGTAATACCATTTAAAAAATAGATATCATAGTTCATGTTTTTAGCGATCAATACTGAATCGTTATAATTATCTTTATCATTGTTAATTTCAATTTTTACATCTGGATGAAGTTTAACATATTCATCAGCAACGTCTTGTAGCCATTGGTGCCCTAAGTCACCATCATAGTTACCTATTGATAAAACTGTCTTTGCTTTTACTTCTCCTTTTTCATCAGTATAAGTGTCGTTCGCATTGTTTTCTCCTCCTTTGCCTGAAATAGTTTCACGAGAAAACTTACAAGCAACCAAAGAAAAAGTTAAAAGAGCGACAAAAAATACATTGAGGACCTTTTTCAAGTTTTTCATCTTTTTTCCATCCTTTCAAATGATAAATTTTATTCAACAAATTAAGTTTGTTAATTATATTTTAGTATAGTAAAAATAAAATATCAACAGATATTTATATGTTAAATATAAAAAACGAAAAACCATCACATACAGTTTCTCGTTTAATGTATCCTATTTATTATATTTTTATTGTAATCTCATCTTTAAAAATATAATTCTTCTCTTTATGTTGGATTGTAACATTATTTATACAATCAAGATTATAAATAGTTATTTCGTTTTTGTTAACCTCTATTTCAAATAGTTGTTTTTTCCATAATATTTTTGTTTTTACACTATTCCATTTTTTAGGTAGATGAGGATTGATCATTAGAATATCTGGTTTGTATTTTATTCCTAAAAATCCAAATATTATAATCTGCCAGATACCACCTAAGGAAGCAGCGTGTATTCCTTCATCACTCGATTTCATATTAGAACCTAAATCTGTTCTTATAGCTCTACTAAATAATTCATATCCCTCTTCTAGCTTATTTAACATTATCGCAATTATAGAATATGTAGATAAACTTAACGAAGATGAATGAAGACATCTTCTTTCATAAAAATAATAATTTTTTTCTATTATTTCTTCACTAAATAGATCAGGAAACAAATATAGAAGGAGCACGATATCTGCTTGTTTAGATACCATTACTTTAGTAAAACCACCAAGCTTATCTATTATAGACAAAACATTATCTTTTCTCTTGGACAAAGAAACATCATTTTCAACTATATCTAATAAAGATAAGTATGTATCATCTTCTGGAATTATTCCATCACTATTCTCTATTGGTAAATATATCTTTTGAACCCTATCAATGAAGTCATTTAAATATTCATCTAGACAATATTTATTGTATAATTCTACATTTTCTTTCTTTATTAAAAGCGCATATTTAATCGCTAGCTCTATATTATAATGAGCTAAATAATTGGTATATGCATTATTATTGATATCCCATTTATATTCATCAGGTCCAATTACTGTATGTATTTCATATCTATCCTTTTCTTTATTATATGTAAGTCTAGATAACCAAAATTTCGCACATTCAAATATTAGTTCGTATCCATATTTTTCTATAAAATCTTCGTCTTTCGTTATTAAATAATACATATTTACAGCGTAAGCTACATCCGCAGTAATATGATTTTCCTCTCTACCATTACGATAATTCTTAGGAGTATTTTCTGTATCGGTAATCCACGCAGATTCCCAAGGAAACATAGCGCCATCATATCCATTTAATTTGGCGTTTTTCTTAGCCGCATCGAGTGAGTTATACCTATATTCAAGTAGGCTCCTAGCTTCATTTGGAGATGTATAAATAAAGTATGGCAATATAAAGATTTCAGTATCCCAAAAGATATGGCCTCTATATCCTGGACCAGTTAGTCCCTTAGCGCCTATATTCATTCTATTGTCAAAAGATGGGGTCATTATTGTTAAATGATATATTGCGAAATGAATCGCTAATTGATCAAAATCATCATCACTATCAATGATAATATCTTTTACTTTCCAAATTCTATTATTCCATTCATCTTTTGATTCATTATATATTTCTTCAAAAGACAAATGTTTAACAGTATTCATATGGTTAAACGCTTTTTCTTTTAACGAGTCTTTATTAATGTTAGAAAGTTCTTTATCCCTATTAGTAAAAACATTAGATATTTTAGTTAATGATAGTTTTTGATTCTTATTAAGTTCAATTTTAAAACAATCTATTATCTTGTTGTTTTCATTTTTGGTTTTCTTCGTAAAATTATTTGATGTTTTATCATCTATTTCCACTTTACTAATAGACATAGTAGAAAATAGTATCCTGCTTTGTTTTGTTTCATTTATGAAAAATAAAACATCATTAATACATCCTTTTTCTAATACTTTAAAATGATCACTGTGATAGATGTCTCCAACGATACCACTTTCTATTAAAACATTTATATCAGAACTAGATACAATGTTTATTTTTGATGCGATTAAATGTAAATCTTTTAATGAAACAACTCTTAAATATTCTAGTTCAATATGTTTATCATTTTTTGTTAAAAAAGTATATGTTCTTCTTAATAGTCCGGTCTTCAAATTAAGAGTCTTACAATAATCTTTAACATTTATTGGACTCACCAATTCACCATCTATATAAATATCACAGTTAGTGACATCATAATTATTTGGCAGTTCATTAGACGTATCACCATCTAAAAAATCATATGTTCCAGACACTAAATTGAATCTTGATTTATCAGAAAACGAATCTTCATTAGCGCTTCTTAATCCCATATATCCATTGCCAAGAGACATTATTGATTCTGATTTCTTAATATTATCTAAAGAAAAAGTATCTTCTTTTAGCATCCAACCATTATCTTCTCTATCAAAATTATTAAACATCACCATGCCTCCACAACAAACAAATTATCAATATAGATAATATAATTATTACAAATTTATCTTTTTGACAATTGTTATTAAATATTAAAATAATACATTAATCTCTTAATCTTGTTTTATCCGCAAGGTTCCACTTGCTTACTTTTATAATTGAAACAAAATGAGAAAACAACATTACCAATAATACAAAGAATATAGATAAAAGAATAACACCTATATTTAATTCAAATGGGTATACTTGACCACTTGAAGAGATATATTCTAGTAATCCTTTCGTTACTAACAATGTTACAGGAACAGAAACAATAGTTGATATAACTAGATATATTAAATCTTGAATCAACCAATAAATTGATATATCTTTTATCCTAAAGCCAATAGATCTCATTATTGATATATTTTTATTATCATCACTTAATTGATTTAGAGCCATTATAGATAGGATTGAAAGACCAATCAATAATGAGAATAAAACTAATAATATAATAATTATGTTAATAGATGAAAATCTATTTGATAAATCTTTGCCAATTGAGCTTGAGAAGACCGCTATCGCTCCATTTTCATTTTCAGCTAAAAATCTTAACAATTTATTTTCATCATTAGTATTAATTAATACGCTTGTAGTATAATCTACTTCAAGATTATTCATCTGATCAATAGAAATATATTCAGTCATATTAAAATACTGTCTAGATATATCAGTTACTTTTATTCTTTTATCATTTATTACTACAGTATCTCCTGCTTTTACACCTAATTCTTTAGCGTCATTATGAGCTAATATTATACCTTCTTCTGATACATTTATTTTTTTATTCTGATTATTTGGAATAAATAATAACTTATTATCTAACGGAGCAGCTAATGTTTTTAAATAGCTTTCTTTACCGTTAGCGTTTACTTTAAGGAATGTGAAATAACATACATCCATATCTAATATGAAATCTTGATTTCTAAGATTATCTATAAATGAGCTATCTAATTTTTTATTTGAATATATCTGACAATCATAAGGTAATCTTTCATCAATGGTATGTTCTAATAACCTGTTTACTGAATGATTAAACTCTAGTGACATTAATACAATTGAAATAGTAGCTATGGTTGAAAATAGAGATACAAAAGTTCTCTTTTTATTTTTAAATAGAGAATTTATCGCTAACGAGAAATTAACGCTTCTATTTTTAGTGATTTTTAGCGCTAGTTTTGATTGTTTACCTACTATTTGTTTATTGTTGTTCATGGCGGTAGTAGGCGTAAGTTTTAATATCTTATAACATGATATAAAACAAGATAATTGTCCTATCAAAATAAGCGATAGATTAGATAATAATACAAAATGGATATTTAAGCTTCTAGATATAACAGGCATAGAATATGTATCTATAAATATTTTTGTCATGAATCTAGTAATAAATATTGCGACTATATTACCAATCACACAGGAAATTATACTTACTATTATTATGAATATAGAGAAAAGACCATATATCTCTTTTCTATCTATTCCAATAGAAATCATAATACCTATTTCTTTTGTCATAGATTTTATTATCTGATTCATAAACAAAACTATAACAACAAGTGTTACGATATAGAAAAATATAGGTACAACTATCGCTGATACTCTTATCTGTTTTATAGAACGATGGATATATCCATCATATAATGAATCTTCTTCTTTAATAGATTGTTTAATATTTATTCCTTTAGAATCTAAATATGATTCAACACTACTCTTTACTTCGTCCTTATTGAAGCCATCTTTAACTTTAAATAATATTTGGTTTCCAAAATTTTTAAAAGGAAGTGACGCTCTTTCTAGTTCACTATTATTTATATAGATATATCCAAAATCTTTATTGTCTTGCCAGATATATGCGTTTGAACGCACAAATATGGTTTCAGGTAAATCAACAATTTCGTATATATTTGCGTTAGCCGCAATATTATTAACGTAGAAGTGAATTGTATCATTTATCTTTAAACCGTTTAAATCAGCGAATTTTTTGGCTATAGAAACATTTAATAGTTCTTCTTTAAATTCGCCTTTTTCATAACTATATCTTTTGATTAATTCATCATTATCACTATATGTATAGATTCTAGAATATATTATTCTTTCATCATCTGTATCTTCATATCCTAAATATGTATCTATAGTATACCTATAAGTTAATTTATCAATTCCTTCTATATCACTTAAATCTAAATCGTTCTTATAGAATGTATTTGTAGATATCATCACATCCATTGTTTTATATTCATCTTTATATCTTGTAAATGATGATGATAAATCATAAATTGAAGACGCTAACGATGATAATAAAGTAATAGAAAATGTTGAAACGAGAATCATGGAAATGAAATAACCAAAATGTTTTTTAAGAAAAGGAAGAATCATCCTTTTAATCATTACCAAGAAACCTCATCGATGCTTATTTTATTTTTATTTTCTTCTTCACTTATTATTTTAGAATCTTTTATGGTTATTATTCTATCTGCGAGTCTAGCGATATCTTTAATATGTGTTACTAAAACGATGGTTTTACCTTCTTTATGAAGCTTTTCAAGAAGTTCTAAAACCTGTCTACCAGCTTGTGAGTCAAGCGCACCTGTAGGTTCATCACAAAGTAAAATATTAGAATTTTTATTTATCGCTCTAGCTATAGCGACTCTTTGTTGTTCACCACCCGATAATTGATAAGGGTACTTGTTTTCTTTATCACTTAAGCCGACACTATTTAATAATTCTTCTGCCTTTTTCTTATCTCTAGCGCCAGGAGCTAGGGTTATATTTTGTATAACAGTAAGTTCAGGTAATAAGTTATAAAATTGATATACAAAACCTATATCATCTTTACGATATAGAGTTAAATCTTTATTGTTTAATTTTGTGATGTCTTTACCTTTAACGATCACCTTACCATCATCAAGATTATCCATTCCACCTATTATATTTAACAGAGTAGATTTGCCCGATCCAGAGCCACCAAGAATAACTAAAAATTCATTTTCATACACCTTTAAAGAAACGTTATCAAGAGCGTATTTTTCTATTTCACCATCTATATATTTCTTTGTAAGATTTTCTACTTCTATTATTGGTTTAGGCATTTCGTTCACCATTTCTTTCATCAGTGGCTTCTCTTATTCTTTTCTTGTTTACGATATAAGATGATAATTTAAAAATTCCAAATTCTAAAGCAAAAACAAATAAAACAACCATAGCGTAAATAGCTAATCTTAGATACATATTTTCAGGTAGTATATTAGCGATACTTGAACCAGTAGTGCTAGTCGCAAGATAAAGATAGTTAGCGCCTTCTATATTATTGTTTAAGATTATAGAAATAATCGCTAATATAACTAAGAAAATTAAAGGTTTATATACTGTTTTAACATTGTATTTAAATCCTTTTATAAACATCATATAAAATACTGCATAGATAGGAAGAGCGTGTTCACCAAAGAATTGATAATATCTAAAATATTTTGGACCAGTTGTAGAGATAACGGCTGGTGTAACAAGAGGAACAATTCCTAATGTTAAACAGATAAATACATCTATATCAAATAGTGATTTATTTTCTGTAAATAACATGATTGAAGCAAATATTGCGGTCCACTCGCATACTTGAAATGGTAATTTCGTAAGTAAGGTTGTAGAATCTTCGCTTCCTGTACCTGCGTATAATAAACGCCAAAAATAACCCATTTCAAAAAATAAAATAGAACAAGCAAGAATGTATCTAATATGTTTTTCATGTTTATAAGAAGCTATTTTCTCACGATAAATATATGTTAAAATTATCGCTGCGATAAGTAATATGATTGGTAAAAAATGCCAGAAAGAAAAATATTGAAAATCTCCTTTTTCTCCATATCCAAAGAATCCATCTTTATAAAAATCAGCGTGATTTGCGACTTCAGCTAAAAACATAAGCAATCCTCCTCTCGCAAGTGCTTAACATTATTGTTTACCAAGTAATATTATACTAGGATTAAGGGTAAAATTAAAGACGTCAACATCTTTAAATATTTCATGTTACTCTAAGAATAATATAGATAAATTAAGGCAAATGGGCAAGTCCCGCTTGGCGAAATTTGGATGATTAAATATAAAAAAGCACCTTTTGACGAAGTGCTTAGATTTATTAATTTTTTAGTTTAAATATAATATGGGTTTGGTTTTGCTAATAAGCCGATAAAATCAATAACTACACCAACCAAGAACAATCCGCCAGTAAGCATATATAATATACCAACTCCAGCTTTTCCTTCATAAAATTTATGGGCACCAAAGAAGCCAACAAATAAACACAATAACAAGGCAACCCATTTATTTTTAGGCTTCCCATAAAAGCCACTTGCAGCAGCAGAAGCACTGGCTGCAGCAGATGCAGAATTATTATTGTTTATAATTATTTGATCACTACCATTACCTTTTTTTATTTCTTCAACTTGCCTTCCGCACTTTGTACAAATTACTGCATCCTCTGGAATCTTTTCTCCACAATACTTACAAAATTTTAATTTTTCTCCTTGATTATCCATAATCATTTCCTCCATTAAGTGTTTTTCTAAATTATAACCCCCCCACTCTTGTCAACATTTTTTATTGACTTTTTTATATTATACTCTTAACTATTATTTAATATATATATTAACACCTTTCAAACCATAGATTCCATAAAATGTCTAATTGTTGGTGTAGTTTGCGGTTGTTTTGGGTTGTTTGCGGTTGTTTTGGGTTGTTTGCGGTTGTTTTGGGTAGTTTTAGGTAGTTTTAGGTAGTTTGCGGTTGTTTTGCTACAAAAACTGTAAAAGTCAACCTCAAATTGTAATTTTCGCTCAACTCAAAATATTGTTTTCAATGTTTTATTAGTTACGACATAAATAATATATAGCAATAATTTATATATTAAGCAAATCATTTAATTCTACGATATGATAATTATAACTTTGTATTTCTTTATCTCATCATCAAAGTCATTTTTTGAGAATAAATAGCATACTCTATTATACTTAAATGGAAAACACGCTTTCTTTTAAATGTTTTATCACATCCATATATAATAATCTAGAAACATCTTCAAATCTATGACATATTTTCAATAAAAACAAGTTAAGTATTATCTTAAGAGGATACAATAATTTCCTTGAATTATGAATAGTGTTATAATTGGCGTACAAATTTAAAAAATCCTCCATGATTAGAGGATAATACATTTCGTTCAAGTGTTCGAGTCTTTTCATCTTTTATAATTACAGATAAGGGTCCAAATCCCGCGTGACGGAATTTAGCGAAATAAAAAACATACATCTACAAGACATATGTTTCAGACATATATTGGTGGCGAGTATGGGATTCGAACCCATAAATGCAAGCGTGAAAGGCTTGTGAGTTGACCGTTTCTCCAACTCGTCAAGGGTGGCGCCCAATGTAGGACTCGAACCTACGACCCCCTGATTAACAGTCAGGTGCTCTAACCAACTGAGCTA